>SAMEA104315420__coassemble_363_pt1 | contig 32356 bp, 25 predicted proteins | sample SAMEA104315420__metabat2_high_PE_027 | metagenome-assembled genome bin SAMEA104315420 (sample SAMEA104315420) | gut metagenome | biome: Monkey gut; feature: monkey-associated habitat; material: faeces | place: China | collected 2013
AGAAGAATGCGGAAGTTTTCCCATTGTACAGTACTCGTATCCTGAAACTCATCGATCATGATATGCTTGAGATATGCACCGATTTTCTCGTATATAAATGGAGCATTGCTGTCTCCTGCCTTTATCATACTGCTCAGAGTGGTCTGAGTATTGGAGAGCATAAAGCGTGCATTCTGCTCGTTGAGGTGGTTCATTTCTTCACGAATTCTGAACAGCAGGCGCATCTTGTTGAGGTTTTTGAGCGTCGTCTTGGCAGATTTTGCTTTTCGAATGCTTGCTTGTCTCTCCTTTTCTGCATTCTGAAGGTAAGGCATAAAGACGGATTCTGCCAGTTCGGCAATGTGTCCTTTTCCCCAGGTTGAGGCATTTGTCATGCCGTTCTTTGCCCTTTCAGAAAGGAATTTCGCATCTTCGAGACCATAATTGCCATTCTTTAATTTGATGAAATAGCTTGGAACGCCGGTTGACTTGTATGCGAAATCGTTTATAGTAACGCCATTTTCATTCATCAGAATGTCAAATCCATTGCCGATGTCTATGAATTTCTTCTTCGTAGTCTGCAATATTGCGTTCATCTCCTTCTTGTATTCAGTGAAGAAGGATTGGTCTTTGGCTATGTCAGTAAGGAGATGCTCGTTTGCTTTGAAAAATTCTTTGGTCAGATTTTTGCCGAATTCCTTGATTTCTGTGCTGATATTCCAGGATTTTCCGTCATCCATCTTCTCATCGATAAACTGCATTATCCAGTTCATCAACGTCTTATCCTGGTCCAATGTCTCCATCATCGCATCCACAGCTTCGCTTATTACCATGCTGTCCTGTAAGGAAATACGCATATTATTGCCCAGTCCGAGCTCCTTGACCATATTGCGGAGCACGCTCTGGAAGAAGGCATCGATGGTCTGGATGCGAAATCTGTTGTAGTTATGAAGCAGATTATAGAGGGCAATACCGGCACGTTCACGCACCAGTTCCTTAGTATAATCCAATTCTGAGGATATCTTATTGAGGTAGCTATCGCTACTTTTCAGTCCTTTGGAAATGCCGAAAAGCTGGCTGACGATGCGATGTTTCATCTCTTCTGTAGCCTTATTGGTAAAGGTAACGGCAAGGATGTTTTCGTATCTTTTAGGGTCTATGATAAGCAGTTTGATGAATTCTACGGCAAGAGTGAATGTCTTTCCGCTTCCTGCACTTGCCTTATATACTGTCAGAGCTTTGTTTTTGTTCTTCATTTTCTTTGACTGTAAGATGTAGTGTATTGATGTTTAGGTCTTTATCATGGTGATATTCGAGCGGAATAGCAATGCTTTTACGGCATTATTGCTATCTGCTCATTAGTTTTCCTCTATGCTTACTACTCGCCATCCGGCATCTTTGAGTTTCAGCTTTAGTTTCTTTTTCACGTCTTTATATAGGTGGACTTTCGTTCCAAGCGTGTCCATCATATAGACATTGTCGAGCAATACGGTTGCAATAGCATTGCTATCATCCTCCATTGTGATGTCGTCCACCTCTATTTCTGGCGTTTCTGTGGCGCCATGAAGCACTTCAATGTCTGCCTTATGCACATTGCTTGATAGAAAGCGGATGCGCAATTCCATATTCTCGTCAGTGAGACTGATGGCATCAGCCAGTCGCCATGTGTAATAATACTTGGCAAACAGTCCGGCAGTCTCTTTGGCTTTGTCTTCTGATGATGGCTCTTTTTCGCACGAAAAAAGTGCTCCAGAAAGGCAAATCATTGCAAATATAGTAGTGAAAAGGTATCTGTTCATATAAAAAGTTATAAAATTTTTACAAAGGTACAGAAAAATATTGGGAATCTCATCCTTTTTACTTACTTTTGCATAAAATATCAACCAAAATGCTAAAATTTATATCTTTCGGAAGTGGAAGTAGTGGTAACTGCTACTATCTCTCCACTGGAACCGATGGACTGCTTCTCGATGCAGGTGTCGCAATAAGAAAACTGAAGAAGTACCTGCATGATTATGACATCAAGATTGAGAGCGTTAAGAATATACTTGTGACGCATGACCACGCTGATCACATAAAGTCGGTTGGCGCTCTTAGTACTGAATATAACATTCCAGTCCATGCTACGCGTGAAGTACACGAAGGCATTGGGCGAAATTATAGTGTCCACAAGAAAGTTCCAGGCAGTCTCGCTCATGTGATAGAAAAGAATGAGCAGATCAAAATCGGTGATTTTCTGGTCACTCCATTCAGTGTTCCGCATGATAGTTCTGACAATGTGGGCTACAGAGTGGAGTATGATGGAGTAGTATTCTGCCTTATGACTGACGTGGGACATGTCACAGAGGAGATGAAAACTTACATAGGAGAGGCTAATTACCTCGTTCTTGAAGCCAATTATGATGAGGAAATGCTTAAGGTAGGCAACTATCCACAGTTTCTGAAGGATAGAATCTTGAGTCCTAACGGGCACCTAAGTAACCGAGAATGTGGTGAAGCGCTTGCCAATAACGCCACTTCTGAGCTCAGACATGTATGGCTTTGTCATCTTTCAGAGGAGAATAACCATCCGGTTCTCGCACAGAAGACCGTGGAGCAGGTGCTACGTTCGTACGGCATAGTCGTGGGTAAGGACTTTGCTTTCGATGTGCTTAAGCGCAAATGTGCATCTGAGGTCTTTGAATTGACGTAGAAATCATCTCGGTCTTTGATAGTTAGTGGCTTATGGTTGCGGAAAGAATGGCAGTCATTCGTGGCTCTTCTATATCGTATAAATATACGTCCAAATCCCAATAGCATCTGCTGTTAGGCATCAATCATCGACTGATAATCACCAAATATTAAACTAATTAAAAACAAATAACGATATGAAAAAGTTTTTTTCACTCATGGCAATGTTGCTCTGCACTGTGGCAATGATGGCTCAGGCAGAGATTAAGTTTGACAAAACTGTTCATAACTTTGGCTCTTTCTCTGTAAAGAGTCCTGTGGTTAAGTGTGTCTTTACATTCCAGAATGTAGGCGATAAGCCTCTGGTTATCAATCAGGCTGTGGCAAGTTGCGGATGTACTATCCCTGAATACACCAAGAAGCCTATCAAGCCAGGAGAGAAAGGCACGATTACTATCACTTATAATGGCAAGGGAAAGTTTCCTGGTCACTTCAAGAAGACTATCACAGTGCGTACAAATGCGAAGACTGATATGATTCGTCTTTACGTCGAAGGAGATATGCTTGAGGAAAAAGATATGAAATAAAGTAATCTTCTTTCGATTGTAACGCAACATAATAGTGCAAATACAAATAAATAATCGGTTCTAAGAATTACCGTTATCATGTTGTGAAAGCCTCTATATTATAGTGTGAAATCTTCTATATTATAGTGCGAAGTCCTCTATATTATAGTGCGTAATCCTCCATATTATAGTGCGTAATCCTCCATATTATTGTGTGAAAACACTTTCATTATGGTCTAAATTCCTGGATGTGACGCTATGATTTGCCATATAATATGACTCAAGCAACTTGTAATGGCGCTTTGAAATGTAGTAGAATATGGCATAAAGGCATTCTAAAGACGCTTCGAGTCCTTTGAAAGCAATGCGTAAAAAGGTTCGCAAAAGGCAATCAAAATCATGACGGAAAATTCTTAGAGCTTCTTTATATTCAAATAATAGCTATATGACTCCATCCTTCACAGACTCGGAAATCGAAAAGATTCTTCTCCTGAGGGACCAACTGAAGGAGAAGATTGGGTCGGCTTTACAACCGAATGACGAACAGGCTTTGCAGAAATATATTGTCGAAGCCACAGAGAATAACACCATACAGCGTGATGCTTTCGGACTTAATCCTGTGCTGATGAGCATGCAGACTGCCGTGATTGCGGTAGAGGAAATAGGACTCAGCAGGGACGGCGTAATCGCTACAATACTCTATACCAGCGTGATAAATGGTCATGTTACGCAGGAAAGCGTGCAGAATGAGTTCGGAGAAAGTGTCGCGAATATAGTAAAAGGACTTGTGCGTCTGCATGAACTCTACAAGAAGACGCCGGTAGTGGAGACGGAAAACTTCCGAAACCTCATCGTGTCCTTTGCAGAAGATATGCGCGTAATCCTCATTATGATTGCTGATCGCGTGAATGTCATGCGCGAGATACGTGATACAGAGAATGAGGAAGCAAGGCATCGTGTGGCAGAGGAAGCCAGTTATCTATATGCTCCGCTTGCACATAAGTTAGGATTATATAAGCTGAAAAGCGAACTGGAGGACCTCTCTCTGAAGTATCTGGAGCATGATACCTATTATATGATACGCGAGAAGCTTAATGAAACGAAGGCTTCGCGTGACAAATATATTAGCGATTTCATTGGTCCTATCCAGCAGAAACTGGAAGCTTTGGGCTTGAAATTCCACATAAAGGGACGTACCAAGAGCATTCATTCCATCTGGCAGAAGATGAAAAAGCAGAAATGCCAGTTTGAAGGTGTCTATGATCTCTTTGCGATACGTATCATTCTTGACTCGGAAATCGAACGTGAGAAGATGGAATGCTGGCAGGTATATAGTATCATAACAGATATGTACCAGCCTAATCCTAAGAGGTTGCGCGACTGGCTCAGTGTTCCTAAGACCAATGGATATGAAAGTCTGCATATCACAGTGCTCGGACCAGGTCAGAAATGGGTGGAAGTGCAGATACGAACAGAGCGAATGGACGAGATTGCAGAGCATGGTCTCGCTGCCCATTGGCGTTATAAAGGCGTGAAAGGAGAGCAGGGTGGCCTTGATGAATGGCTTGCCAGCATCCGCACAGCGCTCGAAGCAGGTGATGATCTCCAAGTGATGGATCAGTTTAAGGCTGACCTTTATGACAAGGAGGTCTATGTTTTCTCTCCTAAAGGCGACATTCTGAAGTTTCCTAAAGGCGCCACCGTGCTCGATTTTGCATATCATATCCATAGCAATATCGGCAGTCACTGTACGGGAGCAAAAATCAATGGCAAGAATGTAACATTGCGCGAGGTGCTCAATAGTGGTGATACCGTGGAGATTATCACAAACTCCAAGCAGACGCCTAAGAAGGAATGGCTCAATATAGTCAAGACTTCTCGTGGTAAAGCAAAGGTGCGTCAGGCTATCAGAGAGAGCCAACAGGCTGCAGGACTGTATGCTAAAGAACTCCTTGAACGTAAGTTCCGCAACAAGAAGATAGATGTCGATGAGAGCATTCTGATGCGTCTTATCCGAAAGATGGGATATAAGGAAACCTCTGACTTCTATCGTGACATCGTTAATGAGGCGTTGGAGCCAAACATAGTGGTGGAGCGTTATCAGGAAATGAAGCAGCATGAGGACAACGCATACGCCAATGCTGCACCTGTTCGCTCTGCGGAAGAGTTTCAATTTTCTAATTCTCCTCAGCAGAAGACGTCGGCTTCAGCCAGTGATACCCTTATTATCGACCGTGATATGAAGGGAATCGACTACACTTTGGCACGTTGTTGCCAACCTATCTACGGCGATCCTATCTTTGGCTTTGTGACAGTCAACGGTGGAATCAAGATACATCATGAGAATTGTCCTAATGCCACGGATCTGAAGACGCGCTTCGGCTATCGTGTGGTGAAAGCGAGATGGAGCGGAAAGGGTCAGACTCAGTATGCTGTCACTCTGCGCGTTGTGGGCAATGATGATATAGGTATTGTGACAAACCTTACCTCTGTCATTTCTAAGGAGGACAAACTGGTGCTCAGAAGTATAACAATCAATTCTGATGACGGTCTTTTCTCCGGCAACCTTGTAGTGCAGATTGATGATAAGCATCGCCTTGAGGCTCTGATAAAGAAGCTTCGTGCCATAAAAGGTGTGCGCTCTGTCACAAGATTATAATACTGTCAAAGTGTGAAAGAATTGCATTGACGCTCAAAAAGATAAGTAGGTAATCAGAAATATTATGATAAGACAAAATAAAAACAGCCTCCCCAAAAGGAGGCTGTTTTTATTTTAACTTATTCTGTATAAATTGATTTATAGCTTTTACGTGCTTGGCAGGGTGTGTAGCCTCAGAGGTGAGCCTCTCGACATTGTCTCGCACGGAGTTTATCTCATTGAAAAGGTCGCTGAAAGCATTCTGAACGATGTTAGGACGTCTGCGTCGCTTGTCTGCATTAGGATTGACGACGATGCGTATTCCGCGGTGAATCAGTTCGATGTCAAGGTCTGCAGGAGCCTCGACAGGGTCGCCATCATAATGTATTACTCCAGGCTTTGCACGGTGAACGTGCAGTTTTTTGGTCTTGAAAGACTTGATTTTGGAGTTTTTGTTCAGTGTCTTGTTGAACATTTCAATGCTTATCTGTGGAGCTTCGATGAGGTCGAAAGGCTCCATGATGATGACGTCCATCAATCCATCAGCCATACTGGCTTGTGGAGCAATGTAAGCATCGTTGCCGTACTGTGAAGCATTGGCGCATGAGATGAGGAATGCCTTGTATGTGGCGTGATACTCGTCGAATGTAACTTCGTATGTCTCAGGTTCGTATGACAGTCCTTCCTTGAATATAAACTCGGCATATGTCATCGGGCCGCGCTTGCCAGCCTCTGCAAATTTTGCGCTTATGAAGGCGTCAAAGCCCATTCCGCATGTGCAGAAGAAAGGATGACCGTTGATAATGCCATAGTCGAGGTCGTGTATCTCGCATGAATTGATTATCTCCAGTGCCCCTTTTACATTGAGCGGGAGCATCAGATGACGTGCGAGTCCGTTGCCGGAACCGCAAGGTATAATGCCAAGGGCAGTGCGGCTGTCGATGACAGAGCGCGCTACCTCATTGATGGTGCCGTCGCCTCCGACTGCAACTACGATATCTACACCCGTATTCTTTGCTTCAGTGGCAATCTCGGAAGCATGTCCGGAATATTCCGTAAATCTGATTTCTACATCAAAAATCGCCTTGTCGATATATCTTTCGATGAGCGATGGCATGGAGTCTTTGTTTGCCGTGCCTGAAATCGGGTTTATGATGAATATGATTTTTTTCTTTGCCATTGTTGGGAAATACATGTTTTCGGGACTGCAAATTTACTAAAAATAGCGTAATATTATAGATGTTTTTACCTGAAATTAACAGAAAAAGGTATATTTCTTGATAAAAATATGCTATAATAACTATTTTTTTTGTAACTTTGCATCCTATTTAGTGTAAAAGGCATTATTTTTGAGCCGTCTGTTCAGTCAGCATGGCCCTAAAACCTTACCTTAAATTACTGTAAAAGGCACTTGAATCGGTTAGTCCCTACTGTCAGGAAAGGCTGGTTCTGCTGTCTTAATGCAAAGAAATAATACATAAAAAATAAATGGGACAGTTACAGAAAAAATTTGAAAGTTACCGCTTGCCACAGAAGTTTATGGAAGCAGGTGTTTATCCTTACTTCCGTGAAATCACCGGCAAGCAAGGCACAGAAGTTGATATGGGAGGACATAAAGTTCTTATGTTCGGTTCCAATGCTTACACTGGCCTTGTAGGTGATGAGCGAATCTGTGAAGCTGCCAAGGCTGCCATCGACAAGTACGGCACTGGTTGTGCAGGAAGTCGTTTCCTTAATGGCACCCTCGACATTCACGTTAAATTGGAAAAAGACCTTGCTGAGTTTGTGGGCAAGGATGAAGCTCTCTGCTTCTCTACTGGTTTCTCTGTCAATGCAGGCGTGGTGGCAATGGTATGTGGTCGTGAGGACTATATTATCTGCGATGACCGTGATCACGCTTCTATCGTTGATGGACGTCGTCTCTCCTTCGCACGTCAGTTGAAATATAAGCACAACGACATGGAGGATCTTGAGAATATCCTCAAGAAGTTGCCTTATGATGCTGTGAAACTCATCGTCGTTGACGGCGTTTTCTCTATGGAAGGCGACCTCGCTAAGCTTCCTCAAATCGTAGAGCTCAAGCATAAGTACAACTGTTCTATCATGGTCGATGAGGCTCATGGTATCGGAGTGTTCGGAAAGAACGGTCGTGGTGTGTGTGATCATTTCGGACTTACCCACGAGGTGGACCTCATCATGGGTACTTTCTCTAAGTCGCTCGCTTCTATCGGTGGCTTTATCGCTGGAGATTGGGATACAATCAACTTCCTTCGCCATAACGTGCGTACATATATATTCTCTGCTTCTAATACACCAGCTGCTACTGCTGCCGCTCAGAAAGCGCTTGATATCCTCAAGACTGAGCCAGAGATTATCGACAGACTTTGGGATGTTACCAAGTATGCTCTCAAGCGTTTCAAGGAAGAAGGCTTCGAAATCGGCGACACGGAGTCTCCTATCATTCCGCTTTACATCCGCGATGTGGACAAGACGTTCCTCATCACCGCTCTTGCATTCGAGCGTGGCGTGTTTATCAACCCTGTTGTTCCACCAGCATGTGCGCCATCTGACACTCTCGTGCGTTATGCCCTTATGGCTACGCATACCAAGGAACAGGTTGACCGTTCTGTGGAGATTCTCAAGGGAATATTCCAGGAGCAGGGCGTGATAAAGTAGTTCTTAGTATTTACTTTAATAGAAAAAACATAATGAAAGCCAGTCGGGGATAATGCTCCAGACTGGCTTTTTTCGTAAATGTGAGAACGGAATAATAATTAAACTCCCGATGTGGCTTTTGAACGCAGTATGCTTCTGTCAGAGCTTCCAAAGTGAAGGGAGCAAGACGGAGCGGGTATTCGTAAAGCGCTAATGGGAAAATGGAGGAACATAACTATGGAAGGTGTCAGAGAAAAGATGTGGATGGAGAAGTATGCAGAACTGAAAGAGTATATCATAGCACACAAGCATCTGCCAGATAAGCATAAGGTGGAGAGTCGTGGGTTGCTCAATTGGTGGAAATATAATATGAAGCGAAAGAATAAAGGGCTTCTGGCAGAAGAGCGAATAGCAATGCTTGAAGAACTTTCGAATATGCGTTCCAAGGAGCATACTGGCGGTTGGACGAAAGGAAAACCGAGAAAGAAGCGTGAGAAAGCAAGTGAGAATGAGTGATTGCAGAGCAGGGGAGCAAGGCAATTTGGCAATTGTGACTTATATTGCGGTTTGAAGTCTGTGGTCTTGATTTATGTTAAGGATGTAAATGAATTGCATATTTTGAAGAAAATAAATCGGAAAAGATTTGGTCAATTCAGAAATAATGTGTACCTTTGCACCGCAATTCAGAACAATGCCTAATAATAAAGGTTAGTTCTCCGGGGTGTAGCGCAGTTGGTAGCGTTCCTGGTTTGGGACCAGGCTGTCGCAGGTTCGAGTCCTGTCACCCCGACAAAAGTCATCAAGATGCGCTTTCTTGGTGATTTTTTAAAGCCCAATTCAGAACAAGATTTACATCTAAGTCTGTTCTATCCGGGGTGTAGCGCAGTTGGTAGCGTTCCTGGTTTGGGACCAGGCTGTCGCAGGTTCGAGTCCTGTCACCCCGACAAAAGTCATCAAGAAGAAATTCTTGGTGACTTTTTTTATTCCCGTTTCTCGGCAGTCTTTCTTTGCTAAAATTGTTCGATTTTTCTGTATTTGGAAAATGCCTTGCGTACTGCTTTGTAATAATCTGAAAATCAAAGCGTTATAAAAGCATAGTTTTTAGGGCGTAAAAGCTATGATATTAGGAGGTAATATCTATGCTTTTACGATGTAATATCTATGCTTTCGCAGCGTGAAAGCATAGATATCGCAAAATGATAGTTATGTGATTGACTTTTTGTTCCATTTTTCCGTCAGGATTTCAGTTCTCGTTTGACGGAATAAACCTTGTAGTGGTCTTTAGCAAAACGGTCTTTGCAATCGAGTAAAACCTTCACATGACAGTAGTGAAATGCCTTAATGACCTTTGACGAAGTCTGCTTGTCGTCAGCTATTCCTCAATCAAATCCACCATAATGGAGTCACTGATGAAGAGTCCTTGGTGTGTCAAGCGAATTATACCATTGTCTAAAGATAGGTTGCCTAAGGCGATGTGCTTCTGTGAAGCCTTCAGGATAAAGTCGCGGTGACGCTGTGGAAGCGTGCGGGTGTCTATTCCGTCGCTGGTGCGCAAGGTAGTGGTGATGATGTCATTATAGCGCTCTGTGTCGGTGAGGTGCTCGGTTTCCTCTATGTATTCATGCGAAGATGAGTTGACGAAGCGGATATAGTCCTTCACGTCAGCTATGTTCCATTGTCGAGAAACGATGTTGTAGGAGTGTGCAGACGCTCCAATGCCGAGGTAAGGAATCGGCTTCCAGTAACTGCTGTTGTGCTTGGAACGGTAGCCAGGCAATGCGAAGTTGGATATTTCGTAATGCTCAAAGCCGTTGTTTGTGAGAGATTCGATGAGCATTTCATACATCTTGAGGCTTGTTTCCTCGTTTATCTCTTTGATTTTTTTCTCGTTTAGCAGGCGGAAAAGCGGTGTTCCATCTTCATACATCAGCGAATAAGCGGAGATATGCTGCACTCCAAGGCTTAATGCTTCGTCGATGTCGCTCTGCCAGTCGTTGAGATTTTCATCCGGAAAACCGAACATCAGGTCGATGCTTATATTTTCAATGCCGTTTCTCCTTAGTGTCTCGACAGCCTTTCTCACGTCTCCAGAGCGGTGGCGACGATGCAGGAATGCCAATCTCTCGTCGCTGAACGTCTGCGCTCCCATGCTCACACGGTTTATTCCGAGCGATGCTATGAGGCTGGCATATTCGTCCGTGATGTCGTCGGGATTGCATTCCATGGTAAATTCCTCTATATTATATATAAGGTGTGGGCGGTCTTGCAGAGCTGTGCATAGCCTTTTGAGCGATGAAGGCTTGAGCAGTGAAGGCGTGCCTCCGCCTATGTATATCGTCTTGACGGGTTCGGAGCCGAGATAATCCTTTCTGTCGTCTAATTCTTTTATTAGTGATTCGACGTATTCTGCCTGATAATCAAATAGGGTGGTGGAGTAGAATCCGCAGTATATGCAGCGACTCTTGCAAAAAGGAATGTGGACGTAGATGCCTGCCATGGGTAAAAATAGAGAAATGAAATTATTATTGGACGAATTGAATGCAAAGGTATGAATAATTGCCATAATAACAATTGAAAAGTCAAAAAAAACTTAAAAAAACTACATTTTTGCCATAAATGTTTTGTTTTCACAGTTGCATTCATTAACTTTGAAAACGATTTCGGGAACCACTCCCAACCTTTCAAAGTATAATCCTAATAACAAACTAAACCTTAAAGCAAAAACTATGAAGGTATACCAAACAAACGAAATCAAGAACATTGCCCTTCTCGGTAATGATGGTTCTGGTAAGACAACCCTTACCGAGTCTCTCCTATATGAAGCTGGGGTCATCCAGCGTCGTGGACGCATCACTCAGAAAAATACAGTAAGTGACTATTTCCCTGTAGAGCAGGAGTACGGATATTCCGTTTTCTCTACTGTCTATCATGTGGAATGGAACAATAAGAAGCTCAATATCATTGACTGCCCAGGTTCAGACGACTTCGTCGGTTCTGCTCTTACCGCTCTCAATGTCACAGATACCGCTGTGCTGCTCATCAATGGACAGTATGGTCCGGAGGTAGGTACACAGAATCACTTCCGTTATACCGAAAAACTGAAGAAGCCAGTTATCTTCCTTATCAATCAGCTTGACTCTGAAAAGTGTAACTATGAAAACAGCCTTGAGCGCCTTCAGGATATCTATGGCTCAAAGGTTGTGCCTGTCCAGTATCCGCTCAATGAAGGTCCTAACTTCAATTCCCTCATCGACGTTCTCCTGATGAAGAAGTATTCATGGGGTCCTGAAGGTGGTGCTCCTATTATCGAGGATATACCCGCTGAGGAAATGGATAAGGCTATGGAGCTCCACAAGGCTCTCGTTGAGGCAGCGGCTGAGAATGATGAAGGACTGATGGATAAGTTCTTCGAAACAGAAACCCTGACTGAGGACGAAATGCGCGAGGGTATCCGCAAGGGACTCGTCACTCGTAGTATCTTCCCAGTATTCTGTGTATGTGCAGGAAAGTGCATGGGCGTTCGCAGACTTATGGAATTCCTCGGTAATGTAGTACCTTTCGTAGATGAAATGCCTAAGGTTCACAATACTCGTGGCGAAGAAGTGGCAGTGGATGTCAATGGTCCAGAGTCAGTATATTTCTTCAAGACTGGCGTTGAGCCACATATCGGTGAGGTGCAGTACTTTAAGGTGATGAGCGGAAGCATCAAGCCTGGCGACGACCTTTCTAATGCAGACCGTGGCTCTAAGGAAAGAATTGGTCAGATATATGTTTGCGCTGGTTCTAATCGCGTGCCTGTAGAGGAACTGAAAGCTGGTGATATCGGTTGTGCTGTTAAGCTCAAGGATGTCAAGACTGGTAACACCCTTAACGGCAAGGATTGCGAAAACCGTTTCGACTTCGTGAAATATCCTAACCCTAAGTTCTCACGTGCTATCAAGGCAAAGAATGAGGCTGAGACTGAAAAGCTTATGGCTGCTCTGACCAGAATGCGTCAGGAGGATCCTACATGGGTAGTTGAGCAGAGCAAGGAGCTTCGTCAGGTAATCGTTCATGGACAGGGTGAGTTCCATTTGCGCACACTCAAGTGGCGTCTGGAGAATAATGAAAAGATTCAGGTGGAATACGTTGAACCTAAGATTCCATATCGTGAGACTATCACTAAGAGCGCTCAGGCTGAATATCGCCATAAGAAGCAGTCTGGTGGTGCTGGACAGTTTGGTGAGGTTCACCTTATCGTAGAGCCATACGCAGATGGTATGCCTGATCCTACCACTTACAAGCTCAATGGTCAGGAGGTAAAGATTAACCTCAAGAGCCGTGAGGAAGTAAACCTCGAATGGGGTGGTAAGCTCGTGTTTATCAACACTGTAGTAGGTGGTGCTATTGATATGAGATTCATGCCTGCTATCCTCAAGGGTATAATGGAGAAGATGGAGCGTGGTCCGCTCACCGGTTCTTATGCTCGTGACGTGCGCGTTATCGTCTATGATGGTAAGATGCACCCAGTTGACTCTAACGAACTTTCATTCATGCTCGCTGCAAGAAACGCTTTCTCTGAGGCGTTCAAGAATGCTGGTCCTAAGATTCTTGAGCCAATCTATGACCTTGAGGTCTATGTGCCTGCAGACTATATGGGTGACGTGATGAGTGACCTTCAGGGACGTCGTGCCCTCATCATGGGTATGGAGTCTGAGAATGGATACCAGAAACTCCAGGCTAAGATTCCTCTCAAGGAGCTTGCAAGCTACAGTATCGCATTGAGTTCACTCACTGGTGGACGTGCTTCATTCACTACAAAGTTTGCTTCTTACGAGCTCGTGCCTAATGATTTGCAGCAGAAACTCATTGCTGAGCATGAGGCAGAAGAGAAGGATGAGTAAAACCTCCGTGTCCTCTCATTTCGTAATGCAAATGTAATGTGGCAGACGTTAGGGTGAAAATAAGCCCAAAGATTTGCCTATCTCGACTTTTTTTAGTAACTTTGCGCCCGATTATATATCTTTGATATATTTTCGGGCGCTTTTCATGTCTTTTTGTAAGGCAAAGGAAATGCCCTTTGGATTCTTTGAAACAAAATATAAAATCTATATAAATAAATGGCAAAAAAATTCGCAGAAAGAAAAAGCTTGAACCTCGTTGAGACCAATAATGAGGTGCTCGCCCAGTGGGAGAAGAAGGATTTGTTCCATAAAAGCATAGATGAGCGAGAGGGATGTCCTCAGTTTATATTCTTCGAAGGACCTCCATCTGCCAATGGTCATCCTGGTATCCATCATGTAATGGGACGTACCATCAAGGATACTTTCCTCAGATATAAGACCATGAAGGGCTTTCAGGTAAAGAGAAAGGCTGGCTGGGATACTCACGGACTCCCAGTTGAGCTTTCAGTAGAGAAGAGCCTTGGCATTACTAAAGAAGATATCGGCAAGAAGATTAGCGTCGATGATTACAATGACGCTTGCCGCAAGAATGTGATGATGTACACTGACGAGTGGACTCAGCTCACTAATAAGATGGGATATTGGGTGGATCTCGAGCATCCTTATATCACTTATGACAATAAATACATAGAGACTCTCTGGTATCTCCTCAAGCAGCTCTATCAGAAAAATCTCCTCTATAAGGGCTATACCATTCAGCCTTACTCTCCTGCTGCTGGTACTGGTCTTTCAAGTCATGAGCTTAACCAGCCTGGTTGCTATCGTGACGTGAAGGATACTACCGTTACTGCACAGTTCAAGGTGAAGGATTCTCTCGACTTTATCAAGACTGAACTGCCTGTATATATCCTCGCTTGGACCACCACTCCTTGGACATTGCCTTCAAACACCGCGCTTTGCGTTGGTCCGAAGATTGATTATGTTGCCCTTAAAGGCAATAATCCTTACACTAATGAGGAGGCTATCTATATCATAGCTGAGAGCCGAATGGGCGCTTACTTCCAGTGTGCAAAGGATGAAGAGGGTAATGAAATCCCTATGGAAATCATTTGGAAGGGTAAAGGTGTTGACCTCGTAGGCATTCACTATCAGCAGTTGATGCCATGGATTAAGCCTTGCGCTCTTGAAGATGATGAGATTATCGTCAAGGAGGCTGATGCTTTCCGCGTAATCCCTGGTGACTATGTTACTACAGAGGACGGTACTGGTATCGTGCATATTGCTCCTACTTTCGGTGCTGATGACGCTAAGGTGGCTAAGGACGCAGGTATTCCTTCTCTCTTTGTCATTGACAAGGCTGGCGATACTCGTCCTATGGTGGACTTTAAGGGTCGCTACTTCGTCAAGGAGGATATGGATCAGAAGTTCGTTTCTCTCTGCGTAAACGATTCTTACTGGCATCACGCTGGCGAATATGTGAAGAATGCGTATGACCCTAAGTACAATGTAGGCGGTAAGTACGATGAGAAAGCTGCCACTAAGGATATGGATCTCAACGTGGTTATCTGCCTTGAGATGAAGGAAGAGGGCACTGCTTTCAAGATTGAGAAGCATGTTCACAACTATCCTCACTGCTGGCGTACTGACAAACCAATCCTCTATTATCCGCTCGATTCATGGTTTATCCGCTCTACTGCTAAGAAAGAGCGTATGTTTGAGTTGAACAAGACCATCAACTGGCATCCGGAATCTACTGGTTCAGGACGCTTCGGCAAGTGGCTGGAGAACCTTAACGACTGGAATCTCTCACGCTCTCGCTATTGGGGAACTCCACTTCCTATCTGGCGTAACCGTGATACTAAGGAGGAACTATGTATCGGTTCGGTAGAGGAACTCTATAATGAGATTGAAAAGGCGGTAGCAGCTGGAGTAATGAAGGAGAATTCTCTCAAGGCTAAAGGCTTCGTTCCTGGAGATTATTCACACGAAAACTATGACAGAATTGACCTCCATCGTCCGTATGTGGATGATATAAAGCTCGTCTCAGATAAGGGTAATGTACTCACACGTGAGCTGGATCTTATCGACGTATGGTTTGATTCTGGCGCTATGCCTTATGCTCAGATTCACTATCCATTCGAAAATCGTGAGCTCGTAGATGAAGGTAAGGCGTTCCCTGCTGACTTTATTGCAGAGGGAGTGGACCAGACTCGTGGATGGTTCTTTACTCTTCATGCTATCGCTACTATGGTGTTTGATTCTGTTGCCTATAAGAACGTAATCTCAAATGGTCTCGTTCTCGATAAGAATGGCATCAAGATGTCAAAGCGTATCGGTAATGTTATCAATCCATTCGATTGCATCGGCACCTATGGCACTGATGCTGTACGTTGGTATATGGTGACAAACTCTTCTCCATGGGACAACCTTTCTTTCGACCCTGCTGGCGTAAAGGATGTTACAAGCGCTTTCTTCGTAAAGCTTTATCAGGCTTATTCATTCTTCACTCTCTATGCTAATGTCGATGGATTCGATTACTCTGAGGATGAGGTTCCTTTCGAAGAGCGTCCTGACTTCGACCGTTGGTTGCTCTCTGAGCTTAATTCTCTCGTTAAGGATGTAGATCGTTATCTCGCTGATTATGATGTTACTCCGGCTGGACGCTTAATCCAAAACTTTGTGATAGACAAGCTTTCTAACTGGTATATCCGTCTTAATAAGAAGCGCTTCTGGGGCGGTGGCATGACAAAGGATAAGTTGTCTGCTTATCAGACTCTATATACTTGCATCGATACTGTGGCTCGTCTCATCGCTCCTGTATCTCCTTTCTATGCAGATCAGTTGTTCCTTGACCTTAATTCCGTTACTGGTAAGGATAAGTCTGAGAGCGTACATCTCGCTAAGTTCCCAGAGGTTAATGAGGCTTTTATCGACTCTGAACTCGAGCAGGCTATGCAGCTTGCAATGCAGGTCACTTCTATGGTACTCTCATTGCGTAAGAAGGTGAAGATTCCTGTAATCCAGGCTCTTCAGGCTATTTCTATTCCTGCTTCTGATAATCAGATGAAGGAGCGCATTGAGCGTATGGCTAATGTCATCCTTGCAGAGACTGACGTGAAGGAACTCAGATTTATTGAGGACGGAAACGGTATGCAGCTCGTCAAGAAAGTGAAGTGTAACTTCCGCACAATGGGTAAGAAGTTCGGCAAGTTGATGAAGAGTGTCAACGCTGCTGTGATGGCTATGTCTCAGGAGCAGATTGCTCAACTGGAGCAGGATGGCAAGATTTCTCTCCTCGTAGAGGGACAGAATGCTGATATTGAGGTTGCTGATGTGGAGATTATCTCTGAGGACATCCCTGGATGGACCATCGCTCAGGATGGCAAAATCACGGTCGCTCTCGATATTGAGATTACTCCTGAACTTAAGAATGAAGGCGTCGCACGTCTGATTATCAAGAGAATACAGGCTATGCGTAAGGATAGTGGATTTGAAATCACTGACCGCATCAATGTAATACTTGAAGATAATGAGCAGCTTGCTGCGGCTGTTAAGGTCTTTGGTGACCATATTGCTGCGCAGGTGCTTGCTAATAGCATCGCTATGGGTGACGCTTCTGAAGGCGTAGAGGCTGAGTTTGGTGACTTTAATGCCAAAATCATTGTGACTAAGGCATAAAGATAACTTTGTGCCAGCCGTGTCTCATCGACGTGAGATACGGTTGGCACTTACAGGTTTTCTACCATTCTTCTCTTCTCTTGTTCAAAGATTGGAGGTACGTCTCCTATGATTTGCTCAATTGACAGTCGTTGATGTATCTGCTTTTCCTAAGCATACTGATATACGAAACATACTAATGATGTGATAATCACATGGTTTCTACATCATTATTTGACATATATAACTAATAACATTTTAATCTATTGTATTATGGCTGAAATTAAAAAGAGGTACAGTGATGAGGATCTCGAGGAGTTCCGAGTTATTATAGAAGAGAAATTGGCTGTTGCCCGTGAAAATTATAAGCAGTTGATGAGCATCCTGCGTAATGATGATGGCAACGACGTGGCTGACACTTCGCCTACATATAAGATTCTCGAAGAGGGTAGTATCACCCAGACTAAGGAGGAAACTATGATGTTTGCCGCAAGGCAGGAGAAGTTTATTAGAGGACTGGAGGCTGCACTGCTGCGCATTCAGAATAAGACTTACGGTGTAGATCGCTTGACTGGCGAACTTATACCTAAGGAACGTCTGCGCATTGTTCCTCATGCTACTCTCAGCGTTGAGTCAAAGAACGCAAGAAAAAAATAAAGATAAGAATGACAAATAATAAGAAATGGCAGGCTGCAATAGCTATTATTGTGGTCCTTGCCATAATAGTCATTGACCAAATCATTAAGATTGAGGTCAAGACTTCTATGACATTGCATGAGAGTATCCGCATAACTGATTGGTTCTACATTTTATATATAGAAAACAATGGTATGGCTTGGGGTATGTCTATCATGCCTAAGATAATGCTGTCACTATTCCGCTTCGTCGCAATATTTGTGATTGGGTGGTATATTGCACGGCAAATACTCCGTGGGGCAAGAGTGATTTACATCGTATTGCTGTCTATGCTGCTGGCTGGAGCGGCGGGAAACCTCATTGACTGTATGTTCTATGGGCTTATTTTCTCCAATGCTTCACCGGAATGGGTGTCTTATTTCGTTCCTTTCGGCACGGGTTATGCTCCGTTCCTCGAAGGTAGAGTGGTGGATATGTTCTATTTCCCGCTCATTGTAAGTCAATATCCTGACTGGTTTCCATTCTGTGGTGGAGAGCAGTTCATATTCTTTAGTCCTGTGTTTAACTTCGCTGATGCAAGCATAAGCGTCAGTGTAGTGGCGCTGTTGCTTTTCTGTCGTAAGGAATTAAAGCACCTTTCGGCGAATTAAAACTGCGGTATAAGGAGTAAAAAAGATTGTAACTATCAGATAATAGCTTGACTATTACTGATATATAGCATTTTGTTTGTCTAATGTAATAGCGTTGATTGTGAAACAGTTATTTTATATTTTCTTATTAGGAATCATTCTTTGTTCTTGTTCTTCCGATTCCCAGGAGATTCTATCTCGTGGAAAGATGGAAGACATAATCTATGATATGCACCTCGCACAGGGGATGGCAGACAAAGGAGACTATGATAAAAGGGCGATGAAGGAAACCGAATATCGTGCTGCTGTGCTCAAGAAATATGAAATAACGCAGGCTGAATGGGACTCTTCATTCACTTATTATTGTCGTCATGCTGACGAATTGCATGAGATTTACAATAATGTTGCAGAGCGAATGCGTGATGAAATAGTGAGTCTTGGTGGTGAAGTGGCGCTCAATGGCGAAGGCTTCTCGGCTGATACCGCTAATATCTGGAATATGGAGCGTAACTTTATCCTTGTTCCTAATGAGCCTTACAACATTAAGAGTTATTCTATTCCTGCTGATTCCACTATCAGAAAGGGTGACAGACTGACAATGCAGTTTTCTACTCAGTTTGTTTATCAGGACGGAATGCGTGACGTAGTGGCTGTAATGGCTGTGACTTTCCAGAATGATAGCGTTGCTTCTGAAACGCGTCATGCCACACAGCAGGGCACTACTTCTTTCTCTATACAGGATGATAAGCATCTTGGAATCAAGAAAGTAAGTGGTTATTTCATCGTTTGCAGCAATCTTAATGATGTTCCTTCTTCCACTGTACGCCTTGCTTCTATTTCTAATGTCAGAATAGTTATTGCACATGAGGAAAAGAAAGCGGAGGAAAAGGATGATGATAAGGGTAATAAAGATTCGCTGATGAATGCTCGTAAGGACTCTATTGATGCGGAAAGACTGGTACAACAGGGACCTCCTTCATTGCAAGATATTCGTAGGGAAGGTCCTCCTCCTGCCAAAGTAGAGTAAGGCATCGCAGAGATTGTTATGTTATTACGCCCTTTTGGGTGGGTAATATTTTGGCTTTCATGGGTTTAATCCAATGCTATTGCAATGCGGTAACTATGCTTTGCCAATACAAAAGCCTATCTTTAGCATCGCTTTACCAAAGAAAAAATCAATCGAAGGCGGCGCATTCATGAGGAAAAAGCCAAAGTTTGATAGTGTATTCATAAAGCAATTACATCGAATAATAAATAGGTTATCATGATTATTACAATGATTTTGATAACCTATTTTTATACTATAACTAACTATATTTACTGACTATGAGAAAAATAAGACTGTTGTTAGCATCTGCAATCCTTGTGGTTGCATCCATTGCTACGGCTAATGCGGAGAAAATAGACCGCAAAAGCGTGCTTGAAAGGAATAATCCAAAGGTGACAAATGCCGATCCGCTCAATTCGCTATCGGTGGGAAATGGCCATTTTGCCACTACTGTCGATGTGACGGGAATGCAGAGTTATCCGCTGAATTATCAGCAAGGTGTGCCTCTTTGCTCCATGTCTGACTGGGGATGGCATTCCTTTCCAAATACAGAAAACCTCAGACATGAGGAAACAGAAAAGGTAATGGACCTCGGGCACGGTCGTAAAGAGGTCTATGCAGTGGAATATAAGGTTGAGGGACGTGGCAAAAAGGCGACAGAATACTTTCGTATCAACCCGCATCGCCTAAACCTTGGCAACGTAGCCTTGGTGATAAAAGATGGAAAAGGGCAGATAAAGGAGGCTGATATCAAGGATATTGACCAGCAATTAGACCTCTATAGCGGCGTGATAACATCGCATTTCTCGGCTTTGGGCAAACCAGTTACGGTCAAAACAGCATGTATGCCATGCGAGGATGCTATGATATATTCCATAAATAGTCACCTTCTTTCTTCGGGAAAGGTATCTGTTTGCCTCTCTCTTCCTTATCCTTCTGGCAAGCATGCTGATGCTGCCACGGACTGGGGAAATGAAGATAAGCATGCCTCACGCATCATAAAGAGGACAGGAAAGAGCGCTTTGCTGGAGCATATCATTGATTCCACAAGGTATTATGTGCTCATTCAGTGGGAAGGCTCTGCCAAATTAGTGCATGAAAGCACGCATTCTTACACGCTTATTCCTAATGGAAAGACCCTCAATCTGCGTGTGGAATACAATGAATTACAACCTAAGACACAGGGATTCTCATTTGCAAAGTCTGTGATAGAGGTGCAGAAATTCTGGAATAGTTGGTGGGAAACTGGCGCATTCGTGGATTTTGGCGACTGTAAAGACGTGCGTGCAAAGGAATTGGAACGCCGTACAGTGCTCTCACAGTATCTTACTTTCATCAATTGTGCCAACGAAACTCCAGCACAAGAGACCGGTTTGACATACAATTCATGGTTTGGTCGTCCGCATCTTGAGATGACATGGTGGCACACCATCGATTTTTCTTTATGGAATAGACCTGAGGTTCTTGAGACAATGCTGGAGTGGTATAATGATAAAGCATATCCAGAAGCAAAGAAAATAGCCGAGCGTCAGAATTTCAAAGGCATAAGATGGATGAAGATGACCGACCCTTGGGCTGGCGAATCTCCAAGTAATGTAGGTTCTTTCCTTACCTGGCAACAGCCACATTATATATATATGGCAGAGGAAATGTGGCGTAGTGTCTGCGCAAAACCTGGTGTAACGGAGGCAGAAAAGAAAGCTATCATAGCCAAATATGGCAAGAATGTGGAGGAGACAGCTGAGTTTCTTTATGATTTTGCCAAGTCATGTGACCATAATACCGGCAGTATCAGCCTCTATGGGCAGACTGCAATGCAGGAATCAATGTCCAAAGATTTCTCTTATTGCCATCCTTTCGAACAGGCATATTTCAAATATGGACTGATGAAAGCGCAGGAATGGCGTGAGCGCAGTGGCAAACAGCGTCGTGAAGACTGGGATGAAGTAATCCAATCACTTGCTTCTCTCCCTCAATCTGAGGGTATTTACACAGCAGGCATTCCGACACAGCCTTTCATTATCGCTGATTCTGCTTCGCAAAATGCAGGAAATGTCGCCTTTGATCCATTCAATTATGGTGGTGATACAGGCAAGAAACAGTTGACAGAAGAAGAATTTAAGTTGAAATGTCGCTCGGATCATCCTGCTGTTCTCGGTGCTTGCGGACTGTTGCCAGACTGTGGTCTCTATGACAGAGCTATGATGCAGCGCACACTTGACTGGGTGATGCAAAACTGGAACTGGGATACCACATGGGGATGGGACTATGGCATGACAGCAATGTGTGCCGCCCGACTTGGTGATGGCGAGAATGCAGTAAAGGCATTGCTGATAGATAAGGGAAAGAATACATACCTTGTCTCCGGTCACAACTATCAAGAGCCAAAGCGTCTCCGCCTCTATCTCCCAGGCAATGGAGCGCTTCTTGATGCTGTAGCCATGATGTGTGCAGGATGGGATGGCTGTCCTGACGTGAAAAATCCTGGTTTCCCACAGGATGGAAAATGGAATGTAAAGTGGGAAGGATTGCGTAAGATGCAGTAGTCCTCCTACATAAAAGATATAAATGTCCTCTATTCTCTGCCGTTTCCATATAGGAAATGGCAAGAGAAAAAAGGGCAAAAGTAGAAGGAAAAATATCAAGTAATCGTGTCACAACTATTAGATAACGCAGTAGATCAGTTCTCGCGCCTGCCAGGAGTGGGCAGAAAGACGGCTTTACGCCTTGTACTTCATATGCTAAGGCAGGATGGACAGTTTATGGATGACTTCACAGGAGCGCTTCAGAAGATGAAGAAAGAGATAAAATACTGTAAAGTATGCCATAATATCTCTGATACAGATGTGTGTCCTATCTGTGCTAACAGCCACAGAGATGCCACGACAGTCTGCGTGGTGGAGAACATTCAGGACGTCTTGGCGATAGAGAATACGCAGCAATATAATGGACTTTACCATGTACTTGGAGGCGTAATATCGCCAATGGACGGCATAGGACCTGGCGATATCGAGATAGACTCCTTGGTAAAGCGCGTCTCTGACGGAGGAGTGAATGAGGTTATCTTTGCTCTTGCCAGCACAATGGAAGGCGATACCACCAATTTCTATATCTCAAAGCGCCTTCAGCAGTATGATGTAAAGTTGAGTGTAATAGCCAGAGGTATAAGTGTAGGCGATGAATTGGAATATACTGACGAGGTGACACTCGGCAGATCAATCCTCAATCGCGTACCTTTATAATATATAATAGGTGGGAATACGCTTCCGAAAAGTCCCATTACAGTCTATCAGAATATAAACCCAACAATAAGAAAAAATAATGTTCTACGTTCAAAACATCCTTTTGGCATTGACGTTAATAGCCATGTATGTAAGTCTGAAATGGTATAATTTCCCGTTCATATCACGCAAGGAAGCAGAGATAACAGCTCCAGCTGAGCATCAGCAGTGGGTGAAGAAGCAGAATATAATCCGTTTCTTCATACTGATTGCAGCGATTATAATCAATGCTTGTGAATATTTCCTTATGGACTATGTAGGTGGCGGCTATCTCGCCATCATGGCATTGCTTTGCCTTCCTTTCGTTTTTACAAAGAGACAGAAATGAAATTGACACTTCGTCCCCTCGAACCAGAAGATTTAGAGCAACTCTATGAGATAGAGAACTCTATGGATGATTGGGATTATTCCTCAGCAAATGTGCCCCTTTCACATTATCTTCTGCGTGACTATATAGCCACGCAGAGGTGTGATCTCACGCTTGACCGCCAGGTGAGGCTCGTCATTTGTGATGAAGCGGACAAGGAAACGGTGATAGGTCTCGCAGATCTTACCGACTATAATCCTATTCATCGTAGGGCAGAGGCAGGCATTATCATAGCAAAAGCATTCCGCGGACAGGGTTATGCCACGGAAAGTATGCGACAATTAGTGAGCTTTGCAGTCAAGACAAGGCTTTTGGACCAGATTTTTGCATACGTTTCGGAGGATAATATGGCAAGCAGAAGATTGTTTGAGAAAAGTGGTTTTTTCCACACTTGTACCATAAAAAGCTGGTTTAATATGGGTGAAAAGGCTGTAAATTCATGCTTTTTCCAACTTTTTCTGAAAAAAGTGTAGTTAAAATTTGCCAGATTCAAAAAAAGTTACTACCTTTGCACCCGCTAAAACGAAATAGCGACACTTCAAGGTGCGGTAGTTCAGTTGGTTAGAATACTAGCCTGTCACGCTAGGGGTCGCGGGTTCGAGTCCCGTCCGCACCGCAAGTTAACTATTTCATAAAGCATTCCGGTGCGGTAGTTCAGTTGGTTAGAATACTAGCCTGTCACGCTAGGGGTCGCGGGTTCGAGTCCCGTCCGCACCGCGAAACATAATAAACAGTTCGGTTGTCGAGACCGGCAAAGCACATTGGTGCGGTAGTTCAGCTGGTTAGAATACTAGCCTGTCACGCTAGGGGTCGCGGGTTCGAGTCCCGTCCGCACCGCAAAGAAGGTTCTTGCATTTGATGTAAGAACCTTTTTTCATATATGATGGTTACTCGTCTAACCGCATCTATTCACACAAAACAATCTTCCTACATCATGGTCAACGAATATCAGATACGAGTAATGCCCCAAGTGGCAAGCGCCGAGCAGAACATAGCAGAGTATATAGCCCAAGAGAAAGGCTTTGACGTACGTACGATCAATGCCGTAAGAGTGCTGAAGCGTAGCATTGATGCGCGTCAGCGTCAGGTCTATGTCAATCTTACTGTGCGCGTATATATAAATGAGGTGCCACAGGACAAAGGCTTTCAGCCGACGGAGTACCCGGATGTGTCGCATGGAAAGCAAGTCATAGTGGTGGGAGAGGGTCCTGCAGGTCTCTTTGCATCACTCAGATTGATAGAGCATGGCTTGCGTCCTATCGTCATAGAGCGAGGAAAAGATGTGCGTGAGCGTAAGAAAGACCTTGCTAAGATTAAGTCGGAGCAGAAGGTGGATGGGGAATCCAACTATTGTTTTGGTGAAGGAGGAGCAGGAGCATACAGTGATGGCAAGCTCTATACGCGCAGTAAGAAACGTGGAAACATAGAGAAGATACTGAATGTGTTCTGTCAATTCGGTGCTTCTACTAATATTCTTGCAGATGCCCATCCTCACATCGGCACTGATAAATTGCCAAGAGTGATAGAAAGCATGCGCGAGCAGATTATCCAGTCGGGCGGGGAAGTGCATTTCCAGACCAAGATGACTGAGCTGATAATAAAGGAAGGCGAGGTGAAAGGCGTGGTATGCCGCAATCTTGTGACAGGAAGTGACGAGACTTATGATGGTCCTGTGATTCTCGCTACAGGTCATTCGGCACGTGATGTCTATCGTTATCTTGCTCATGCCGGCATAGAGATAGAGGCAAAGGGCATAGCAGTAGGCGTCAGGCTGGAGCATCCTTCGCAGTTGATAGACCAGATACAGTATCATAATCGTCAGGGTAGGGGTCGTTACCTGCCTGCTGCCGAGTATTCTTTTGTGACACAGGTGGCAGATAGAGGCGTGTATAGTTTCTGTATGTGTCCAGGTGGCTTTGTGATACCAGCTGCTACTGGCGCAAGGCAGATAGTGGTCAATGGAATGAGTCCGAGCAATCGTGGCGGACAATGGAGCAATTCGGGTATGGTGGTGGAAGTGCGACCAGAGGATGTGAAGGCAGAGAATGATATAATAATGGACGGTGAAGACCCAGAACTGGCATCTTGCGAAGCCCTTTCTGTGATGCATTATCAGGAAAGGCTGGAGCAAATGTGCTGGCAACAGGGCAATATGAAGCAGACAGCACCAGCTCAACGTATGGCAGATTTCTGCAATAACCGCCTCAGTTATGACCTTCCTCGCTCCAGTTATGCTCCAGGGCTTGTCAGTTCGCCATTGCATTTCTGGATGCCGGAGCATGTATCGCGTCGTCTTCAGGAAGGATTCAAGCACTTTGGCCGTCAGCGTCATGGCTTTCTTACTAATGAAGCTTGCCTTATAGCTACAGAGACGCGCACATCATCTCCTGTTCGTATCACGCGAGATGCGGAGACATTGCAGCATATCACCATTCGTGGACTCTTCCCTTGTGGCGAGGGTGCTGGCTATGCTGGCGGAATTGTCTCTGCTGGAGTGGATGGCGAGCGTTGCGCTGATATGGTGAACGAACTTTTCTCTCTTTAGTGAAAAGTGAAGAGTGAAAAGTGAAGAGTGAAAAATCGCGCTGACGCGGTGGGGAGAAATAATAGATATCCGCCGGTAACGCGGCGGACATGGTGGCGTCTGTTTGATGGAGAAGAATGTAAGGTGAATGGCGAGGGAATGGCATTATGTTAGTACTATTTGCCCAAAATGTATGCTAAAATGTTAATTTTATATCTTTTTATTTGTTAGTTTGAAATAAAAAAGCTACTTTTGCGAACAGAAACTAAGTAGTCATATTGACCGTTTGGTAAAAACGGTTGAAGAACATTCTCAAAACAAAAGAATAATTATGAAGAAAATTATCATTTCAATGATGCTTGCGCTCGTAGCAGTAACAGCATCCGCACAGATTAAGACCGTAGATATCAAGGGTAACCTTCGTAGCGATTTCGGTCTCGGAATTGGTATCACAGGTGATCTTTCAAACAAGATTGAGTTCTCTCCATCTTTCAATTACTACTTTATCGAGGATTGCACTTGTTTCCAGTTGGAGGCAGACTTCCACTATAATATCCCCCTCGGAAGCGGTTTCAAGTTCTATCCGCTCGTAGGTATCGGTCTTGATTATGTTAAGCCAAAGGAGTGTGACGGCGAGACAAACCTCCTCGTAAACCTTGGTGCTGGTATCAACTACAAGTTCTCAAGCAATGTTACAGGCTTCGTAGAGGGCAAGTATCAGTGGATTGACGGTGGTGATGATTCTTATTTCTCACTCGGTATCAAGCTTGGTATCTAATCATTTTGAGATAAAGACATACAAGACTCTCAATAAATTATAACATACAGAGGGCATATCAATAGTCGCAGGGCTTTTGATATGCCCTCTTCTCGTTTTATGCTATATCAATATTTTGATGTTTTTTTAGGTAAAAATATCTAAATATTTACATAATTTTTGGTTGTTTAGTGTTTTCTTCTTAACTTTGTCCGCCTATTAAATATAAAAAAAGCAAAATGAGAAACTCAGGATTTATGTCTGCCCTCTTAGCAATGGGCGTCCTTACAGGTATCAGTTCATGCTTCAAGGAAGAGCCTTTGAATGCAGAATGCGATATAGAGCAGGCATATATACACGCAGGAGACAATCTGGACAGTTGGTTCCTTTTTGATTCTGACACGCTGAAATATGTGCAGTCCGACCAAAACAAGATAGAGTTTACCATGAGTGGAACGGCAGATCTGACGCAGATAGCCCCATTCTTTCGCCTTACCCCCGGTGCCACAATATCGCCGGCAAATGGCAGTGTGCATGATTTCTCCAAAGGTTCGGTGAAATATACAGTCACATCGGAGGACGGACGGTGGACTCGCATCTACTTTGTAAGCATCAAGAAGATGCTCGAATTTGGCAGTGAGCATGAGTTTGATTTTGAAAGCTTCTACCAAGATAAAGGCTATTACATCTGGACCGAGCCATGGAAAGACTCAAATGGCAAGTCGAACAAGGAGCCTTTATGGGCAACAGGAAACCCAGGATACAAGATAAGCAACAGTTCTACAGCGGCAGAGAATTATCCTACCTCGCCTCTCGAAGATGGATATGAAGGAAAAGGAGTCAAGCTGACCACCTGCCGCACCAGTGGTCTTGCCGACATGGTGCAGAAACCTATCGCTGCCGGCAATCTCTTCATCGGTCAGTTTGACCCATCGAATGCCTTGCAGGATGCTATGTCAGCCACTAAGTTTGGTCGTCCGTTTAGCTTTGAGACACCGCCAAAGACATTAACGGGATATTATAAGTATAAGGCAGGCGAGACGTTTACCGACAAATACATGCACGTACTGCAGCAGAAGGACTACGGCACCATCTATGCAGTGCTCTATGACAACCATAATGCCAAAGGCGAAGCCATAGTGCTCTATGGCAATAACGTGCAGACCAGCGATCAAGTGGTGGCGCTTGCAGTGCTTGACAACATCGACAACACGCCGGAATGGACACCATTCACGCTCAATTTCGTCTATCGCAAATCTGTGGATATGAAGAAACTGAAGACAGGTGGCTACAGTCTTACGGTGGTATGCTCATCCAGTACCTATGGAGCAGAGTTTATGGGAGCCGTAGGCAGCACGCTTTGGGTGGATAAATTTAAGGTGACGTGTGAAGAGAATAGTGACTTAACAGGAGAAAATATCAGATAAAGCAATGAGGAAAATCATGATATTTGCGTTGCTGATGCTGAGCACTGTGTGCGCATTGGCAGCCGAAGAAGAGAAAGAAAACTGGACTGCATGGAATAAATACCTGCATGATTACCGGTACTATGTCCATATAGGTTACAATATTGGCGGCACGGCACCAGTCGGATTGCCAGCCAGCATTCGCACGCTACACAGTTATACGCTGCAGCCAAACTTCGTTCTCGGTGTCGATGCCCATCATTCTATCTCAGGCAAATGGGGATTTCTTGGTGGACTTCACTTTGAGAACAAGGCAATGCGAACCGATGCCGGCGTGAAAGGTTACCACATGAAGATAGTGCGTGGTGGTGAAGAACTGGAAGGAGTGTTCACTGGAGACGTGGTGACAAAGGTGGATATGAGCCTTATCACCGTGCCTTTGCAGATAACATACGACCTCAATCCGCAGGTGCGCCTAAAGCTTGGACCATACGTCAGCTACGTATCTGCCAGTAAATTTGAGGGTTGGGCATACGATGGCTACCTTCGCAGACAGGAAGAAGGGCATGAAAAAGGCGACCCTACAGGTCAGAAAGTGATGTTAGGTCATAATGAAGGTGAGCGTGGCGACTATGATTTCTCAGACGATATGCGCACTTGGCAGTTTGGCATTGACTTTGGCGCCGATTGGTATATCACCAAGCGTTGGGGACTGAAAGCCGACCTGTCATGGGGATTGACCGGTATCTTCCAAAAAGATTTCGACACGATAGAGCAGACTATGTATCCTATCTATGGCACTATCGGCGTGATCTATCAGTTGAAATAATAGATTTTATAAAATAATTAACAAACTAATTTATTAAAAAAAAGAAAATGAAAAAGTTTATTTATCTTTTAGCAATGGTATGCTCTGTTGGCTTCCTTGCTTCTTGTGGCGATGATGATGATGATCCAGCAGTAAAGCGCCTTCAGTCTATTGAGGGAACATGGAATGTATGGAGTGAGGGTGATGAAATGACTGGCTATAAGGGTTCAGCAATCATCACATGGGAGATTGACGATGATGCAGCAATCAATATCGATCTCGGCATGGGACAGCCTATGCCTTTCAAAATCAATGAGACTGTTACTCCATTGGCTAATACATTGGCAAACAAGTTCCTTCCAAACGTTTTGAAGAGCGTAACATTCACATCTGACGGCAAGATCAATGCAGTATATTCTGATGATGAAGATGGTGAGGACGTAAAATGGGAGGAAGCTAATGGCTATGCTTCATACAAAGTAATGAATGACAACCTACTTGCTGTTACCCTCAATGCAGACAAGGTGACTGAGGATATTGAGGATGCAGCGCTGAAGGCGCAGGTCAAGACTATCCTCAAGCAGTTCGGTTCTATTCCGGTAAATATCCGTTGGAACGGTGCAAACCCTTACTTCTTCGTGGATAAGGCATTCGTTCAGCCAATGATTGCCACTATGGTAGGCATTCTCTCAAAGGTTCCTACAGGCGATATGGATGAGGAAGACCTCAAGTCATTCCTGATGCTCAAGGGTGTACTCGACCAGCTTCCTGATCTCATGAAAAAGACTACAAAGTTTGAAGTAGGTCTTGAGTTGAGAAAGTAATATCTCCGTCTTTTTTCGGACAGACATCTATAGGGTGTATCAATGGCCTTTCGGGGCTTTTGATGCGCCCTTCTTTTTTGAAATGAAGTGAAAAGTGAAGAGTGAAGAGTGAAAAGTGAAAAATTGCGCTGACGCAATTGGAGGGAAATCATGATGTGGAGCATTAGCTTCTTTATACGTGGAAGAACGCAAAGACGAGAGAAGAGAATGAGAGGAAAAATCGAACAAAAAGGTGATTTCAATGCTATCGAAAGGCGATGACAGAGCTTTCACGCTGCAAAAGCATAGATATTGCGGTGTAATAACTATGCTTTTACCCTCTAATAGCATAGCTTTTACAAACTAAAAACTATGATATTGCAAGCTGTTGATTATCAATTTGTTACAACGTTGCTGTGTGAGCGTTGCTTCTGGACGGAAAAATCGAACAATTTTTGAATAGTATATCATGGTCGGGAACTGGTGAGTCGGGAAAAACAAGCGCTCGTGAGATTGTTTGCAAAAATAAAAGCAGGAAGATAGCATCGCTGCTTTCTTCCTGCTCGATTGGCTTTTTCGTGATTGTGATGTCGATTATCACTTGTGCGATGTTATAATTTCGCAGATTGTATTTGTGATTGTGTTGTCCTTATTTGTGATTGTGTTGTTGCTTGATTTATATCTGTGCGAAAGCTTGGTCGAGGTCAGCGATGATGTCATCGATATGTTCTACGCCGATAGATAGACGGATGGTAGAAGGCGTGATGTGCTGCTCGGCGAGTTCTTCAGGCGACAGTTGGGAGTGGGTGGTAGTGGCAGGATGGATAGCCAGCGACTTCACGTCAGCCACATTGGCAAGGAGAGAGAATATCTTGAGATGGTCGATGAATGCCCAAGCCTCTTTCTGACCGCCCTTTATCTCGAATGTAAAGATGCTGCCGCCGCCATTTGGGAAATACTTCTGATAGAGTTCGTGAGAAGGGTGGGTAGGGATGGAAGGGTGATGCACCTTTGCCACCTTCGGATGCTTGCTGAGATAATCCACCACCTTGAGGGCATTCTCCACGTGACGCTCAATGCGCAGTGGCAAAGACTCTACGCCCTGCAGGAGAATCCACGCATTGAAAGGTGAGATAGTAGCGCCGGTGTCGCGGAGAAGGACAGCGCGGATTCTTGTCACGAAGGCAGCGGCGCCAGCCACATCAGCGAATATGGCACCATGATATGAAGGGTCAGGCTTGGCAAGGGTAGGGAATTTGTCAGCGTTAGCCTTGAAATCAAATTTGCCGGCATCCACTATTACGCCGCCGAGCGAACTGCCATGACCACCGATAAACTTAGTAGCGGAATGCACCACCACGTCAGCACCGTGCTCGATAGGGCGGATGAGGATTGGGGCGAAGGTATTGTCAACAATAAAGAGCGCATTATGTCGATGTGCTATCTCAGCGAGGGCATCGAGATTGCTCACGTCGGCATTAGGATTGCCGAAGGTTTCACCATAGACCACCTTGGTGTTAGGACGGATAGCAGCCTCCACGGCAGCGAGATCGCTGAAATCCACTATGGTGTATTCCACGCCTTGAGTGGTGAGTGTGTGGGTGATGAGATTGTAACTGCCACCGTATATATTGTCCGCAGCCACGATGTGGTCACCATTCTGCAGCACATTCTGCAAGGCGTAAGTCACTGCGGCTGCGCCAGAAGCTACTGCAAGACCAGCCACACCGCCTTCCAGAGCGGCAATTCTATCTTCGAATACGCCTTGCGTGGAATTAGTCAGACGACCATAAATATTGCCAGCATCGCGCAGTCCGAAGCGGTCGGCAGCGTGTTGAGAGTTATGAAACACGTAGGAAGTAGTCTGATAGATAGGCACAGCGCGAGCGTCTGTTGCTGGATCAGCCTGTTCTTGACCTACATGGAGAGCGAGAGTTTCAAGGTGTAATTTCTGGTTTGCCATAATTCTGTTCCTTTCTTTATTATTTTTATGTTTGTTATTGTTTGTCTTTTGTTTTCTGATGCAAAGGTAATACAAAATAGATGTATTTTCCAAGAAAAGTTTGTTATATTGGAAAAATATGCTACCTTTGCACTCGAAGTAGAATAATATTCTGTAAAATGATATAATTATGGCAACAAAACAAGTAATTGAAGCACTTGACAGCGTGGATATCTCCATCCTGAGATGCCTCCAGCAGGACGCTCGCCTTACCATAAAGGAGATATCTCGCGAAGTAAATCTAAGTAGCACACCAGTCTTTGAGCGTATCAAGAGAATGGAGCGTGAGGGCTTTATCAAGCGATATGTGACAATCCTTGATGCAGAGAAGATGCACAAGGGATTTGTGGTGTTTTGCAGTGTCAAACTGTCTCCTCTGAATAAAGTGGTGGCGCATGAGTTTTGTAATACGATAAAGGAGATACCGGAGGTGACAGAATGCTATAATATCTCTGGTCGTTTCGACTATCTGCTGAAGGTACATTCGCCTGATATGAAGTATTATCAGGAGTTTGTGCTCAATGTTCTCGGTCAGCTTCCTATGCTTGGTTCCCTCGAATCCACATTCGTCATGGAGGAAATCAAGAATGATTTTGGCGTGGCGATATAGCCCGACCACCCATAACCGACCACCCGCAACCAACAAAAAAAAGGTCTTAATCAAAGTGATTAAGACCTTTTCTTTCGTACACCCTCAGAGGTTCGAACTCTGGACACCCTGATTAAGAGTCAGGTGCTCTACCAACTGAGCTAAGGGTGCAACTCTGCTATTCCTTGCTTTGCTTTTTGTACACCCTCAGAGGTTCGAACTCTGGACACCCTGATTAAGAGTCAGGTGCTCTACCAACTGAGCTAAGGGTGCAAATAAAAGCATTATTTTTGAATTGCGGTGCAAAGGTAGTCATAATTTTTGAGACTACCAAAGTTTTTTACCATTTTTTTTACATCTAATGCCATATTTGGACTGGTTAGATGATTCATGTCAATTATCTATAAGTAGGTGATCAGAATTATTTTTATAATAGCTATGCTCTATTGTGATGCAGC
>SAMEA104315420__coassemble_374_pt1 | contig 31594 bp, 20 predicted proteins | sample SAMEA104315420__metabat2_high_PE_027 | metagenome-assembled genome bin SAMEA104315420 (sample SAMEA104315420) | gut metagenome | biome: Monkey gut; feature: monkey-associated habitat; material: faeces | place: China | collected 2013
CAATGGTATAAGCCGTTGGATTCCAAGAAAAGTAACCCACCAACCCCTGAATTTGCACTATTTTAACAGATATTAATATATTTTCCTGCCTTTTTCAAGAAAAATATTTTTTGTCGTTTGTAATTCCACCCTTCCACCTCTGTGAGGTTATAGTATTGACAATCAGATATTTGTGTATGGTGGAATTATGGGTGGAATTAGGGTGGAATTACATGAAGTTCCACCCTAATTCCACCCATAATTCCACCATGTATAACGTATTGATTATTAAGGATATAGCACCTGTGAGGTGGAAGGGTGGAACTTCTTTTGCAAAAAATATTTTTCGGAGAATAATAGCCGAAAAGTTGTGAATAGATGTTAAATTTAAGTCATTTCATATCACAACTTACTACAGGAAGCTCCCTCCATAGAGGTTGATGTGTGCTTTTGTAAAAGCATAGTTATTGCATTGTAAAAGCATAGTTATTAGGAGGTAAAAGCATAGTTATTAGGAGGTAAAAGCTATGATATTACATTGCCATGAATTATACATTATTTATATCATTGACAAACTATTTATCTATAATAGCCTTATTCCTCGTTTAAACGATTATCACCGTGTTGCCTTCCCTTACGCTTTACCAGTTTCCCCAAAGCATTGATGGATTCAAGATAAGCCTCTTCTACAGGAGCCAATGCCTTCACTTGATATTTACGATATTCCTCCAGAGCCTTGTCCATAGCTTCTTGATGACTGATGCTTCCAGAACCTTTCAGCATTGGGCGACCCGTAGATTGCAGAATTGTGTCCAATTGCTTCACATAATCCATCATATAAACCGGACGATGCTCCATAGCCATAATCTCCGCAAAGTCAAAATAACCAGAAACAAGATTGTTGAGGATTCTTATTTCATTTTCCTTCAGATAGTTTTTGGCTATCTTGATGTCTTTGATAGCTGGCAGTTCTCCTTCAAATGTAGTCAGCCCCATAAAAGGTTGGTCGGCATCAGCTCGCTCATAGATAACTTCGGCTGCCGTATGCCCGTGGGCAGCATAATGCAACTTGTTTTGCACTATCCTGAAGAAGAGCCTGGAGGCATCTGTTCGTGGATCATAATCTACACTGGTGGCATAGATGTCAAGCACTTGGCGATACATAACTTTTTCTGACGAGCGAATATCTCTGATGCGGTCGAGCAGTTCTTTCCAATAGTTGCCACCACCTAAACCTTTCAGACGCTCATCGTCCATCGTAAAGCCCTTTACTATATACTCGTGCAGTCGTTCTGTTGCCCATTGGCGGAAACGAGTGCCTTGAATAGACTTTACACGATACCCCACAGAGATGATGACATCGAGGTTGTAGTATTTCACCTCTTTGCTTTGCGTTTTTCCCTCTAAAGCACCATGTTGAGTGGTGTGTCGGAATTTCCGACATACCACTTTTTCATCCAATTCTCCTTCTTTGAAAATGTTCAGAATATGCTCATTGATAGTTGAACGACCTTTATTAAAGAGCTGAGCAATTTGCTCAATATTGAGCCAAACGGTTTGGTTCTCCAGTCTTACGTCAAGCTTCACGCCTTCGTCAGACTGATAGATAATAATTTCTCCCAAATCTGTTTTTGGGGCATCCTCCCACTTATAGCCACAATCCAAGCAAAGATGAAGTATTCCTTCAGATTGCACATTGTCGGAATTGCACGTTGGACATTTGATATTTTTATTGTCTGTCATTGTCGTATTCTATGATTAATTTCATTTCGTCACCAACCTGGTGACGAATTATATCTACCAATCAGCATTGAGATACTTCTTCAGCTGTCCGCTATTGAGCACGTCATAGCTCAGCAAGCCGGCTTTCTGAGTGGGGCGATGTTCTTGCCCACACCGTCGTCGAGCTTCGGATCGTAGCCGCTGGCAAGGAGCTGGTCTATCTTGTCGGCAAACTGGCGCAGCTCTTGCTGCTGGTCCTTGATGAGGGCTGCCTCCATCAGCAAGATTTAATTTCTTGAGAATAGTAAGATACTTGGAAGCGCAAATCTTCAAGGTTGCCTCCGACCAAGTGAACTCGCCCGGTTCCGTCTCCTTGATGTGATGGAGAAGTGCCAATACGTCGATGGCAGCCAAGAATCGGGAGAAGGTCTTGTGGGTACGGAAGGAAAAGCTCCCTTGCCCCTCAGACGCACGACCACAGTATTCGCAGATGAAATCAATCATCGACGAATAATCAGGAATGCTCCCCAGCACATTGACACTTGAATCATATTTTGTTGCCATCGCTTATATTTCCATTATTATATATACATATTTGGGTATAAAGGTAATGAAAATGTTCCATGTAGGCAAATTTATTACCATTTTTTTTAGCCAAAGCAACTCGACATGCGTCCATTACAGACAAACCTTTATATTGGGAATCCAAGTGTTTGTCCTTAACATCGCAACACTATTATAAATTTACTTTTTAAGTACCTGAGTAGCAATAAGATGTTCAGAATTTTGCCATGTCTAAAAATCATCTGTTTTAGTGTCGCAAAAACAAACAAGCAAATCCGACGATAGACATGGCAAAAATACAAATTAAGTCTGAGAACCTCACTCCTTTGGGAGAAATATTTTCGGGTCATGAAGAAATTTGACTCTACATTGTCTCAAGTCGCATTGTGAGGTAAGGGGATGTTGTAGTCTGCAGTGGGTATTTCTACCTCAATTTATTTGATAAATCAGTAATGAGAGGACGTGTACACGCAAGAAGGACGTTGAAAGGCTTAGTTGCGGATTTGATGGATTATACAAACAGACGATTAAACAACTTTTCTCCACATTTATTTCGTCATTTCAAGAAAAATAGTTATTTTTGTGCCAAAATAGGAACTAAACTAACTAAGGACAATATGAACTACAGACTTAAAGTGACTTGCGCCCTACTCGCCATCACCGCAGTAGGAATGGCACAGGACCGCAAGGAAATGAACCTCAAGACATGGGATTTCTCTAAAGACAAACAGGCGTGGGAGACCGTAAACGTGCCTCACGACTGGGCTATCAGCGGTCCGTTCGACAAGAAATGGGACTTGCAGATGGTCGCTATCGAGCAAAACGGAGAGAAAAAGGCTTCCGAAAAGACGGGAAGATCAGGCGCACTGCCGTGGATAGGAAAGGGACATTATCGTACCACCATCGACATCAGTGCTAAAGACTTCCGTCCTGACGAGAGCAGAGCCATACTGGAATTTGACGGTGCAATGTCACAGCCTACCGTCTATGTTAATGGAAAGAAAGCAGGTTACTGGGCTTACGGCTATAATGCTTTCAGAATGGACGTCACAGACCTCGTGAAGGTGGGAAAGAACACGGTGGAAGTGGACCTCGAAAACATGGAGGAAAGTTCCAGATGGTATCCCGGTGCCGGTATCTATCGCCCTGTAAAACTCATCCTTACTGGTAAAGCGGCTATCGACCCTTGGGCTACAAGCATACGCACCACAGCATTTATCAAGGGCGTGGATAACTTCGGACGCACAAAGCCACAGGCTACTATAGACTTTGAGACGCAACTCGTGGGCGGCACTGCAAGCACTCTCCTCGCTGGAAGCAATGGTCAGACCCTCGCAAACACTTCTGACAATGCTTTCGAAGGACTCGCTTGCGTCATCGACGTAGTGAATGACAAGGACTTCTTTGAGGCAGGAAGCCATTTCGACGTGCCGGCTGACGGACATATCAAGACCACTATCACTGTGACAAACCCTACGCTATGGTCGCCAGAGACACCTTATCTATATAAGGTACGCACCAGATTGTATCGCAATCACAAGCTCATAGACGAAGTAATCACTCCTTTCGGCATTCGTACCATAGAGGTGAGCAAGGACGGTGGCTTCAAACTCAATGGAGTAAGCCGCAAACTGCAAGGCGTCTGCCTGCATCATGACCTCGGACCTCTCGGCGCCGCTGTCAGCAAAGCCGCCCTCATACGCCAGATAAGGCTGATGAAAGACATGGGATGCGACGCTATCCGCACTGCCCATAATATGCCTTCAGAGATGCAGATGCAGGTATGCGACTCTATGGGAATGATGGTGATGGCAGAAAGCTTTGATATGTGGCAGTATCCTAAATGCAAGAACGGATATGCTCGCTTCTTTAATGAATGGGCAGAAAAGGATATCACCAATCTCCTCTTGCATCATCGCAATCATCCTTCCATCATCATGTGGAGTATAGGCAATGAGATTCCGGAGCAGGCAGACAAGAAGAATGGCGTGGCATGGAGCAAGAAGCTGCAGGACCTCTGTCATCGCCTCGATCCTTCACGCCCAGTCACTCAGGGACTTGACCGCGTGGATGGCGCTCTGGCAAGCGGAGTGGCAGACGCAATGGATGTGGTGGGACTCAACTATCGCACTCACAAATATGTGAAAGCTTACGAGACGACACACCAGAAGTTTATCCTCGGCAGCGAAACAGCTTCCACTGTAAGCTCAAGAGGAGTATATAAATTGCCTTACAAGACTACAAACCACGGCGTCTATGCCGATGGACAATGCTCCAGCTATGAGAATGAGTGGTGTCCTTGGAGCAATCTGCCAGACGTGGACTTCGAACTCATGGATGATTATCCTTGGACTATCGGACAATTCGTATGGACCGGCATTGACTATCTCGGCGAACCGACTCCTTATGACGGCTATTGGCCAAGCCGTTCTTCTTATTTCGGCATCTGCGACCTTGCCGGACTCCCTAAGGACAGATATTATCTCTATCGCTCTGTATGGAACAAGAAAGACCATACCCTACATATCGCTCCGCATTGGTCATGGGGCAAGAGCATGATAGGAAAGAATGTACCGGTTCAGGTGTTCTCCGATTACGACGAAGCAGAGCTCTTCATCAATGGAAAGAGTCAGGGAAGAATAAAGAAAAACCATGACATCAGCCGCGGTGCTGACGGCAAGCAGAATACGGGAACTGAGGCAAGAAATCCTAACAGCGACCGTTGGGACGCTAATTGCGACACCAGCCATGCGCCTAACATGGACCGCTACCGCCTCCGCTGGATGAATACCAAGTATGAACCAGGCGAACTGAAGGTAGTGGCATACGATAAAGAAGGCAAACCTGCTATGGAGAAGGTTATCCGCACTGCCGGTGAAGCTGCGCGCCTTGATATGTCGCCAGACGTAAAGACCCTCGCTGCTGACGGAGAAGATCTATGCTATATCACCGTGAAAATGACGGATAAGGACGGCAATCTCTGTCCAGACGCTGACGATGAGCTTCTCGTCACAGTGGAAGGAGAAGGAAGATTCAAGGCAATATGCAATGGTGACGCCACCTCTTTGGAGTCATTCACAGAGCCAAAGATGCGTCTCTTCCACGGTATGCTCGTGCTGACAGTGCAGAGCACTGACAGAGCCGGCAAGATGAATGTCACAGTCACACGCCCTGCTTCTAAGCAGAAGAAGGGCAGAAAGCTGGTCAATATACCAGAGATTAAGGAGACTATCGTGATAAATACCAAGTAGTTGGCTGGTTGTTTAGTTGTTTAGTTGTTTAGTTGTTTAGTCGTTTATCATGTTAATACATTCAACAAAACCACTAAACAACAAAACCACTAAACAACATAATCAATCATTGATATTTTACACTTCCCCACGGCAGTGGGGACTGAGTGGCTATTTATTGCTTGCGAAAGTTTTGTCAAATAATCAGGTTCTTTAAAAGCATTGTTTTTTGCGGCTTTCCATATCAATGATTATGATATGATCTTCTTGCACTCCCTCGTCCAACAAATGTTTTCGGAAGAGTGTTTTTAAGAGGAAAGACTTACCTGAACGTCGCAATCCAGTAATGATTTTAATTAGCCCGTTGCCTTTGGAACGGCTTAATTGGTCGATATAAGAGGATCTATTTACTATCATACTTTACGAAAAACTGTCACTTGTGACATTTCTTCGGAGCAAAGGTAATACTTTTATTTGAAATATGACTAATGTTAAAGTAATTATTTTAGTCAGGTTACGTAAAAATTGGCAATTATATACTATATAGGCAATCCCCAAAATGACGAAGAAATAAAAAAACGGAATATCCCATAATTCCACCTCGCTATATATAATATGCTGACTTCCAATATCGTATCTGTGGTGGGGAATAGGTGTGGAACTTCGTATAATTCCACCCTAATTTCACCACATTTATATCATTGAATATTAGACATACTACACCGAGCGTAGCCTAATCTGTCTGCTATACTACCAAGTGGCTAACACCTCCCCTTCTCTTAATCTCCGCCCCATTTATCAGGCAGACTGAAATCGAAGTCTTTGGGATTATCTTCCACAGGGAAGGTATCTATCACCTCATCATTATCACCGTGCAATACAGATGCGGTATTCAGACAGCACCTCTCTTCTGACTCAATGAAGAATAATGCAGGATATTTGATGGGGGTAAATTTTCGTATTTTTTAACTAAAAAGTCAAATACATTTGTGGCAGTCAAAGTTTTTTTATAACTTTGTCCCCAAGTTCTTAGCCGGATAGGTCTGGCAGATGTTAAACCCATTAATCTAATATAATAATATGGCCTTTACGAACAATATCATGATTGTCCGCCACAAGTTGTTAACCGAACTCGTGAAACTATGGAAAAACGACGAATTGATAGACCGCATTGACCGTCTGCCTATCGAGCTGAGTCCACGACGTTCCAAGCATGAAGGACGTTGCTGCGTGCATAAAGAGAGGGCAGTATGGAGATATAAGTCACTTCCTCTCCTGGGATTGACGATGGAAGATGAGACGGATGAGCTGACTCCGCTCTCTGAATATGCTATGCGTGCCATGAAAAGAGCCGGAAGCGGCGCTCCAAAAGAAGATATATTATGCGTCATTGACGAGGCTTGCTCATCATGCGTGCAGATCAATTATGAGATAACAAACCTGTGCCGTGGATGTATTGCCCGTTATTGCACTACCAACTGTCCTAAAGGTGCCGTGCATCTGAAGAAGAATGGACAGGCTTGGATTGACCATGATACCTGCATCAGTTGCGGTATATGTCATGACAGTTGCCCTTATCATGCCATTGTCTATATCCCTGTGCCTTGCGAGCAGTCATGTCCAGTCAAGGCAATCAGCAAGGATGAACGCGGCGTGGAGCATATTGACAAGAGCAAGTGTATATATTGTGGTAAATGTCTGAATGCGTGTCCGTTTGGCGCTATCATGGAAGTATCGCAGGTGTTTGACGTACTTTACCGCATAAAAAACAAGAAAAAACTCGTCGCAATCGTGGCTCCTGCAATCTTGGGACAGTTCCAGGTGGGCAAAGAGCAGATATATGGCGCTCTGAAAGAACTCGGTTTTGCCGACGTAATAGAGGTAGCACAGGGCGCTATGGAGACTGTGGAGCATGAAGCCCATGAACTCTTGGAGAAATTGGAAGAGGGTCAGCAGTTTATGACTACGTCTTGCTGTCCGTCATACATAGAGATGGTGAAGAAGCATGTGCCAGGTCTGGAGAAATATGTTTCAGATACACATTCCCCAATGTACTACACTGCACGCCTTGCCAAGCAGAAGCATCCTGATGCAGAGGTGGTATTTGTAGGTCCTTGCGTAGCAAAGCGCAAAGAAGCACAGCGGGATGAGGAGGTGGATTTCGTCATCACATTCGAGGAAATCTCTTCTATCTTTGAAGGATTGGGCATTGATGTGGCTACTACAGCTCCTTATGCTATGGATGTGCAGTCAGTGCGCGAAGCCCATTCATTCGCTCAAGCAGGTGGAGTGGCAGGCGCAGTGCAGTCATATCTGAAAGATAAAGCCAGCACTTTCAAGCCTGTTCAGATTTCAAATCTCAACAAGAAGAATATTGCTCTCCTGCGTGCTTATGCCAAAACTGGAAAAGCTCCGGCACAGTTTATTGAGGTAATGGCGTGTGAAGGCGGATGTATCACCGGACCATGCGTACATAATGAATTGAATGCAGGAAAGCGTAAATTAGCTAAAGAACTGGATAAGGAAACAAAGACTTATGAAGATATGGATTGACAGACTGCGTCGAGACCACACTCTCGCTCCTGAGGGCTACCTGAGACTATTGGGTACGAAGGATTCCGATGCCGTGGAATATCTGCATCGGCAGGCGCGGGAGGTGGCTATTCGGCAGTTTGGTCATGACATATATATCCGCGGACTGATAGAGGTGGGCAACCGATGTCGCAATAATTGCTTGTATTGTGGCATTAGGGCGGCAAACACCTCGGTAGCGCGCTATGAGATGACAAAGGACGAAATCCTAAACTGTTGCCGGAATGGATACAGGTTAGGCTTTCGTACTTTCGTATTACAGGGTGGGGAGAAAGCCGGCAACTACTCGATGTGGGAGAATGTGGTACGCACTATCCGCTCTTCTTACCCCGATTGTGCCATTACGCTCTCGCTCGGAGAAATGACGAGAGAGGAATATGAGGGGCTCTATCTGGCTGGAGCCAATCGCTATCTGCTTCGTCATGAGACTTATAATGCCGCACATTACAGGATGCTGCATCCTGAGACGATGTCGCGGGAGCATAGACTGGAATGTCTGCAATGGCTGAAAGATATAGGTTATCAGACCGGCACCGGCATTATGGTGGGCAGTTCCGGACAGACATTGGAGCATCTGGTGGAGGATATATGCTTCATAGAGCGCTTTCGTCCGCAGATGATAGGGCTCGGACCTTTCATTCCCCAGCAAGATACTCCTTTCCGTGATTACCCTTCTGGCAGTGCAGACCTGACATTACGCTTGCTTTCCATCTTCCGCCTGATGTTTCCATCGGCTTTAATACCGGCTACCACAGCCTTATCCACATTGCTTGCCGATGGAAAAGAGCAGGGAATAATGGCTGGAGCCAATGTGGTGATGCCAAACTTGTCGCCTGCCGCCTATCGTTCCAATTATGCTTTGTATGACAACAAGGCTGCTATGGGAACGGAAGCTGCTGAAGGCATTGCTCTGCTAAAGCATGAATTGGACAGAATAGGGTATCGTATATCTATGGAACGTGGTGACTATCGTGAAGCTTTAATATAGTTATGGACAAGAATTATAATCCAGCCTCTGATAAGGCTGAAGAATTTATCAATCATCAAGAGATTCTGGATACATTGCAATATGCATCTGATCATAAGAATGATCGCGCATTGATAGAGAGTCTGCTTGATAAAGCTGCAAAGTGCGGTGGATTGAATCACCGTGAGGCAGCCGTGCTTTTGGAATGCGATGAGCCTGATTTGACTGAACGCATCTGCCATTTGGCGAAAGAAATCAAACAGCGATATTATGGCAATCGTATTGTAATGTTTGCGCCACTTTATCTTTCAAACTATTGTGTTAATGGTTGCATATATTGTCCGTATCATGCTAAAAACAAGACTATTGCTCGCCGTAAACTGACACAAGAAGAGATAAAACGCGAAGTGGTGGCACTACAGGACATGGGTCATAAGCGTCTGGCACTGGAAGCTGGCGAAGACCCAAAGCACAATCCGATAGATTATATCCTGGAGTCTATTCAGACTATCTACGGCATTCATCATAAAAATGGCGCCATACGTCGCGTCAATGTCAATATTGCCGCTACTACGGTGGAGAACTATAGGAAACTGAAAGATGCTGGTATCGGCACGTATATCCTCTTCCAGGAGACATATCACAAAGAGCATTACGAGGAACTGCATCCTGCTGGGCCTAAGAGCAACTACGCTTATCATACCGAAGCCATGGATCGCGCTATGGAGGGAGGTATTGATGATGTGGGAATAGGCGTGCTCTTTGGGCTTAATCTCTATCGTTATGACTTCGTAGGACTGCTGATGCACGCAGAGCATCTTGAGGCAAAGTTTGGTGTCGGACCGCATACCATCAGCGTGCCACGCATCTGTCCGGCTGACGATATTTCGACAGAAGACTTCCCCGACGCCATTTCCGACGATATGTTTGCACGCCTCGTGGCAGTAATACGTATCTCCGTGCCTTACACGGGCATGATTATCTCCACCAGAGAGTCGGAAGCAGTACGACGCAGAGTGCTGGAACTGGGCGTCTCACAGATTAGTGGAGGCTCGCGAACCAGCGTTGGCGGTTATGCTGAAGCCCAGCATGAACACACTGAGCAGTTTGACGTCAGCGACCATCGTTCGCTGGATGAGATAGTAGGCTGGCTGCTCGAGCTCGGTTATATCCCAAGTTTCTGCACCGCTTGTTATCGTGAGGGCCGCACCGGCGACCGCTTTATGTCGCTTGTAAAGTCCGGACAGATAGCTAATTGCTGTGCTCCAAATGCCTTGATGACACTGATGGAATATCTCGAAGATTATGCTTCACCAGAGACAAAGGCAAAAGGACAGGCAGAGATAACCAAGGCTGTTGCACATATTCCTAACCCAAAAATCAAGGAGATTGCGATGAAACGTCTGGAGGAAATCAAGTCCGGACGCCGTGATTTCCGCTTCTGACCTCCTGCTTATGAACAATACTCCGCAAGTTTCACGTTTGCATATTGCCATCATCGGTGTGCGCAATGCCGGTAAGTCCTCTCTGCTGAATGCCTGGACTGGGCAGGATGTGTCCATCGTTTCTGATGTAGCCGGCACCACTACCGACGCTGTGCGGAAAGCAGTGGAGCTGCCCCGCCTTGGCGCTTGCGTGCTGCTGGACACTCCTGGCTTTGATGATACAGACAAGCAGTTGGGACATCTGCGCATTGACAGAATGGAAGCTTCGCTAAAGGAGGCTGACATCGTCATCTTAGTGGCGAGCAGTCCTGCCATTTCGGATGTGGAACGGGAATGGATTGGCTATCTGAGACGCAAAGGAACTCCTTGGCTTCTCGTCTTAGGAAAGGCAGATTTGGTCAGTGAAGCGGAAAAAGTAGCCGAAGGCTTGGGAAAAGAACTCAAGGTTTCTGCTGTGGCTGTCAGTGCTTTACGTAGAACTGGCTTTGATAAACTAATGGAATCGCTGCTCCAACTCTTGCCCCCAGATTTCGGACAAGAGACTATCACGGGCAATCTGGCTAAAGAAGGCGATAGGGTGATATTGGTGATGCCTCAGGATAACGCAGCTCCTAAGGGCAGACTGATACTGCCTCAGGTGCAGACCATCCGCGAATTGCTGGACAAACGCTGCATTGTCACTTGCTGTACGCCAGACAAACTGAGAGAGACATTGGATTCTTTTCGGGAGAATCCCGACCTGATTATCACCGACTCACAGGTCTTTCCACAGGTGTTTGGGCAGAAACCTGCCGGCAGCAAACTGACTTCCTTTTCCGTACAGTTTGCTGCTTACAAGGGTGATGCAAAGGTGATGAAGCAAGGTGCTGAGAGTATTGCCCATCTGACAGAGAACTCTCACATTCTGATAGCTGAGGCTTGTGCTCATGTGCCTACTGGTGAAGACATCGGAAGGGTGAAGCTTCCTCGTCTGCTTCGCAAGCGATTAGGCGAAGGATTGCAGATTTCTTTTGTCAATGGACGTGATTTCCCAAAGGATTTGTCGCCTTATAATCTCGTCATTCATTGCGGTGCCTGTATGTTTAATCGCCGATATGTCCTGGAGCGCATCCGCACATCGCAGGAGCAACACGTTCCTATTACCAATTACGGAATGGCAATCGCCTTCCTTACCGGCATACTTCATCAGATAGATATGGATGCTTAGTACGAGAAATCACTTGCCCGTAATGTGTGAAAGATAGGGCAATATAGTGTGAGCAAAAGGGTAATAGAGCGTGAAAGATAGGGCAATAGAGTGCTTCAGATTACTTTAATCTGCTGACGCCACCGCCCTTTTTGAATTGCAGGACGCCCTTTTGGAGGCAATGGTTCTTGTGATCGAGGACGTATTCTGGATTGAAAGCCCTGCCATTGATGCGGGTTTCAAAATGCAGATGCTCGGTAGTGGCGCGACCGGTGCGCCCCGTTAGGGCTATGATGTCACCGGCTTTTACCTTGTCGCCCACAGTGACGAGGTTCTTGCTGTTGTGAGAATAGCGAGTCTCCAGACCGTTGGCGTGGCGAATAGTGATACACTTGCCGTAGGCAGAGTAGGTGCCAGCCTGCACTACGAGACCGTCGAAGACAGCATATATCTCCTTCTTTGGAGCATTCTTGATATCTACTCCGGAGTGGCGGCGCTTGCCTCCATAGCCACTAATGACGTGGGAATCATCGAGAGGGTAGCGGAAAGACTTGATGGCGTCGAGGTCAAGACGATAGACTGCTTTGTCGCCAAAAGGATTATTAGTGTCCATGCTCATGCCTTTTGGCTCCTTGTTTTTCGGTTCCTTGCGTGTGGTCTTTATGTCGATGCCTTCCTCTGTCTTTTTGAAAGTGGCAATCTGATTGTGCAATGTGTGTGCTTTGACATCGAGAATAATCTCAGGATTGATTCTTCTTCCATTCACCATGATGCTGAAAAGGCAATAGACCCTGCCAGCGGTGCCACCTACGATGGCGATGGTCTGACCGGCTTTCACTTGGTCGCCCACTTTGACAAGGTTTTGAGCATTGTGCCCATAGACCGTCTCCAGACCGTTGTGGTGGCGCACTACGATAACGTTTCCATGTGTGGAACTGCGTCGTGAGAGGCGGATTGTACCGTCAAACATTGCCTTCACCGCATCTCCTTTCTTGGTTTCTATTTCTATTTCGTAGGAATTGACGTCCTCCACCTTGCCTACAGGCAGAGGGAAAGAAAATTTATTCTTCTTATATTGTGAGAAATCCACTTGGAAAGCATTGGAATGAGCGAATAGTCCAGGTGTCTCGATGCTTATCTGTTGTTGCTCGTGTGGGGTGAAATCTTCTGCTGTACGCACAGTCAGAACTGTGATGAGGAATAATATGATTGTGATAAATCGTTGCATGGATAATATAGAGTGATTGATAATTGTATTTTTTTCGTAGCACGAAATCCTTACAAAGGTAATAAAAAATCTGCTATTTCCTCTTCTTCAGAGCTTTGAATTATGTTTTTTTATGATAAGTTATCGCTGATTTTGATGTTCTAAAAAAGGCGAAAAACATCCTTTTTTTTCATAAAAACGTTTGTATTTCAGATAATATTTATAATTTTGCATATAATATTTGTAGAATGCCGACTTTGTCGCAGATACAGATGACGAAACTGTGTGTCCGGCAATGAGATAAGAGGCAGAAGACAAGAGAGCTTAAACGATATATATAGAATAAGAAACCTAAATGAAACAACAGATAGTCTATAACTTGGAAGAGTATGCAACGAAGTATCAACTGAAGGATATCTTTGGGGCTTATGCCGCTCATTTTTCCGTCAGTGGAGCCGACAGCGACTGTACTTTCAATTCTGTGGCTATCGAGAATGCAGACGATTTGTTTCATAGCATGGTGAAGGAGCGTGCTTTGTTTGCCAAATTTCTTTTGGTGAAGCAGGGCAGTTGCACGATAAAGCTGCAGATAAAAGGTGACGAAGAGACAGTAACTCTCTCGCCAAAGACGCTTCTGACAGTCACAGCAAAGGAGGTGGGCGAGATTATAGATGTGTCGGACGACTTTGATGCAGAAGTAATTCTGGTGGATGAACCTACCTCGGATAATGCTTGCCGCTTCCAAATAGCCAACGAAAAATATAATAGTATCTTAGACATCTTCCATTTTGTTCGCGATATAGTGCGCCGTCAGCACATCAATAAGATAGAGATGATACGCAGTATGTTCAATGTCTTGAAGCTTATCATCGATGAATTGCCTTACGAGCAATGCTCTGTCTCTCATGACTTTCGTCACAAGAAGGAGGTGTATGAGATATTCCTTCATCATCTTTATCGTAATTTCCGCAAGGAGCGCCAGATACGTTTCTATGCTGATATGCTCAATGTCTCTACTGCTTACCTTTCCCGATTGGTAAAGGAAATAAGCGGTTTTACAATCAATGAGCATGCCACGTCGCTGGTCTATAAGGAGATATGCAATCTGCTGACGCATTCGGATATGACGATAGGCGAGATAGCCGACCATCTCAGTTTTAGTGACCAGAGCGCCTTGACTAATTTCTTCAAGCAACGTTCCGGCATGAGTCCGCTTGCTTATCGCAATAAGTAGTGGTTAGATTGTTTTTATAAAATATCAATAGATAAAAATAAAATATCAATAAATAAGAATACGTTAGTGTTGTCTGGTTGTTTTGTTGTTTTGTTGTTTTGTTAATTGCATTGCTTATACATTCAACAAAATCACTAAACAACAAAACCACAAAACAACAAGACCACAATATTATACATTGATATTTTATATATAACAAAATGTAAGAAGCCTGTTCGCGAAATCCATAAGAGGAAGGATTCGCTGACAGGCTTCTCTTCATAGATACTTAGATTAAGGTTAATAATTACTTTGTAGGCTCATTGGTAATATGTGTGTTTTCATTTGTTAGAGCCTTTAATATCTTTATTCATTCTGATTTCTTTTTTATCGCAAAAAGAAATGAAAGCAATCATCTTAGAGGGAAAGAATCTTCCCGGTTTAGAGTTTCACTTCGCCGGGAAGTTTTTTATATTCACACTTTTAACAAATTATTATTTCAATGTAAACTTCTGTGACTGAAGCATCTTCTTAGGATCGAGAGCTTTGTCGAGTTCTTCCTTGCTCATCACGCCCTGCTCGATTACGATGTCATATACAGAGCGCCCTGTAGCGTGAGCTTCCTTAGCAATCTTTGTTGCGTTCTTGTAGCCGATGATAGGGTTGAGAGCAGTAACGATACCGATGCTGTTCTTCACCATTTCGTAGCAACGCTCCTTATTGACAGTGATGCCGAGCACGCACTCCTCAGTGAGAGTTTCGATAGCATTCTTCATCCATGTGAGGCTCTCGAAGAGGCTTGCAGTGATGATTGGCTCCATCACGTTGAGTTCGAGCTGACCAGCTTCAGCAGCGAAGGAAACGGTAGTGTCATTACCGATAACCTTGAAGCAAACCTGGTTTGTTACCTCAGGGATAACAGGGTTTACCTTGCCTGGCATGATAGAAGAACCTGGAGCCTTAGGAGGGAGGTTGATTTCATTGAGACTGCAACGAGGGCCAGAAGCCATGAGGCGGAGGTCGTTACAGATCTTAGAGAGCTTGATAGCGAGACGCTTAAGAGCAGAAGAGTAGCTCACGTAAGCACCAGTATCAGGAGTAGCCTCTACGAGGTCGGTAGCAGAAATGAAGTTCTCACCAGTGAGCTTGCTGAGGTTTGCAGCGCAAAGCTTAGCGAAGCCAGGAACAGCATTAAGACCAGTACCGATAGCAGTACCACCCATGTTGATTTCGTGGAGAAGCTTAACGTTGCGCTCGAGGTTGAGAATTTCCTCTTCGAGGTTGTTAGCGTAAGCATTAAATTCCTGACCGAAAGTCATAGGAACAGCATCCTGAAGCTGTGTGCGACCCATCTTGATAGCGTCAGAATATTCCTCAGACTTGTAGCGGAAAGCGCTGATAAGACCTGTCAGAGCGCCTACCAAGTGTGCATTCATACGAATTAAGGCATAACGGATAGCGGTTGGGTAAGCGTCGTTTGTGCTCTGACCGCAGTTAGCGTGGTCGTTAGGAGAGCAGTACTGATATTCGCCCTTCTCGTGACCGAGGATTTCGAGAGCGCGGTTTGCGATTACTTCGTTAATATTCATGTTTACAGAAGTACCTGCACCACCCTGAATCATGTCGATAGGGAAGTTCTCGTGCCACTGACCGTCGATGATTTCGCGGCAAGCCTGTGACATAGAGCTTGCGATTTCATCGCTGATAACGCCGAGAGAGTGGTTTGTCTGTGCAGCAGCCAATTTCACGTAAGCATTAGCGATGATGAAGTCAGGATAATCGCGCATTGTCTTGCGTGAGATATGATAGTTGTTGATGCCACGCTGAGTCTGTACACCGTAAAGAGCTTCAGCAGGAACCTTGAGCTCACCAAGAAGGTCAGTTTCTATTCTGTAATTCTTTTCGTTAGCCATGATGTTTAGTTTATTTAAGTCTTTTAATTTTGATTCTCGTATTAGGTAAAGAATAAGTTGTTCCTTCTGATGTAAATAAGTCGTTTCTTATTTCTGGTGCAAAGGTACGCCAAATATTTCATATTCCATTTATAAAAAATGAACCATTATTTGTAAAAAGCGTACTACTTGCATTTTTTTCTCTTTCCTCTTATATATAATAAGGTGTAAAATAACTATGGATAATGCTTTTACTTGTCGTATGCTTGTAAAAAATCAATATAAAAAATAATTCTTGCGTTATAAAATATCAATAAATAAAAACAACTCTTGCTGGTTATAAAATATCAATAAATATAAACAACTCTTGTGGGTTATAAAATATCAATAAATAAAAACAAAGAAAAATATTTTTATTCCTATTTTTATTATTTTTATTTATTGATATTTTATTATCATGTGAAGTATTGATATTTTATCATCATGAGGTCTTGATAATTTTTTATAGCATTGCGCAATTAGTCAATTTATTAACAAATAAAATCCAGAACAAAAATCCTGCTCGTAAATACGCGATTCTCGCTGATTTTACAATGTTTTGAGTGTCAGAGAGTTATAAAAATCACGCAGGAAAATGATGCTTTTAGGGGCAGAAAAAGGCATAAAATGGACGATAAAAGCATATATATAGAGAGGCGAAAGCTTAGTTATTGCAGTGTAATAGCTTAGTTATTGCAGTGTAATATCTATGCTTTTACGCATGCGCCTGTCAGATTTCGTCTTTTTTTAGTCATTTTCTATCTTTCAGGCCACTGCGCGCCCTGATTTTCGGCAGGTCAGCTCGGAGCTTTTTTTCTTCGTTTTAACGGTTGTAAAAAAGTGTTACAGGCTAATTTCGAGAAATAATCTGCTGCATCATGCCTGTGAGATCTGTCAGCTATAATCCTGCGAAATAATCTACCGACACCCCACAACCGACACCCCACAACTGACAACCATCCTTCAAAGCCACTATGCCAACGGCTTTTACCGTTGGTTACCACCCCACAGCCCCACCCCATCCTTCCAAGCATAAAATACAAGGAAATATTTGCAAGCTAATAGAAAAAGCATTATCTTTGCTCGAAAAATGAAAGCATGGGCAAACTATTATCTTACCTTGATTATTTTCTATCAGTGCTTCCCACAGAGCTTGACGACTCCCGCCACCCTATCCACGTGATAAAGAAAGGTAGCGGGAAGACGCATCATGGCGATACCGTGGCTAAAATATGGATAGCCGAAGGCGGAAAGAAGAAAATAGAAGTGGAATGGTCGGAACTGCCACCAGACGACGAGACCAACATCAGAGCACTAATCAGTATGAATTGGAATGGACTCATTGCCGAAATCGAACTGATGAAGATAAGGCGAAACATCATCCACGATAAGTTCAAAGACGCTAAAGTAGGCATCAAGAAGCTCGATTTCAACTGTAAGCGAGGCATGATGGCAGTCTTTCTCACCGATGGCAGAGAGGTCCTTGTGCCAGTATCATTATTTCCAGAGATAAAGGAACTGCGCAAGAAGGAGCGTGAGGACTATCTCATCATGGAAGGTCAGTTCTTCTCCTTTGCCGCTATCAGCGATATTTACTCCATAGCCGATGTGCTCAGAGCATGATATTTTCGGGCTTGTTTTCCCGTAAAGCAGAAACTACGGTGCAAAATTACGAAAAAATGAACAGAAGAGACTTTTATTTTCTCGACTTTTTTTGTAAAAATCAGTTCGGGCATTTTATGATTTGCTCATTCCTTGTGTAGCATATCATCGTTGCAACTGGCAAAAACAATATGAAAAATCGGCTGAGAATGAGCCAAAATGATAATTTTAACCTATGTAAATAGCAGGAAACACTTTTTTTTGTTAGATTTTTCAATTTTTTTGATATTATTTTTTATTTTCTTAAATATTGTTGTATCTTTGCATCCGATAATTAGAAAAGATTATGATAGTGAGGAAGAAAACAATACACAATAATGCTCAGAAACGATGATATATACCATAATAAACAAGATAGTTCTCCATTAACACAAAAACAAGGCTCATGAAAAAAGTACATCTAATGATTGCTTCCTTGATGATGCTTTCTGTAGCTTGCCCTACGCAGTATGCTTTGGCACAGCAACCACAGAGCAACAAGGATGCAAAAGAGTTGGGAGGCGGGAAGATTCTCACCACTGTAGAGGGTGTTGTAGTCTCTGCTGAGGACGGCTTACCTGTCATAGGTGCAAGTATTCTGGGAAGTGATGACAAGGCACTTGCCGTCACCGACGAGAATGGACGCTTCCATCTGAAAAACATTCCAACCAATTACAAATTGAAAATCTCTTACATTGGTCTCACCACTGTGGAGATGACTCCTGCCGCCAACATGAAGGTGGTGCTCCATTCTGACAGCAAAAGGCTCGATGACGTGGTGGTAACTGGTATGTTCAATCGTAAGAAGGAAGGCTTTACCGGTTCGGCTGTGACTATCAAGGGTGAAGACCTCAAGAAATTCAGTACTAATAACATAGCCAAGTCCATTGCAGCCCTGACTCCAGGTCTGAATATTATGGATAACAATCTGGCTGGTTCCAATCCTAATAGCCTTCCAGATATGCGTATGCGTGGTGGAGCTAACATGGATTTGAGTACATCATCTGAAGTGCAAGCCGTGCAAGGCGAATATGAGACTTATGCCAATCAGCCGCTCCTTATCATGGACGGATTTGAGATTTCAATACAGACACTTTCCGACCTCGACCCTGATCGCGTCGCTTCAATCGTTATCTTGAAGGATGCTGCAGCCACTGCTATTTATGGTTCACGCGCAGCCAACGGCGTTATCGTCATCGAAAGCAAGACTCCAAAGCCAGGAAAGATTTGGGTGACCTACGGTGGCGAGATGCGTGTTGAGGCTCCAGACCTTTCTGCTTACAATCTGATGAACGCCAAAGAGAAGCTCGATGCAGAGTATAAAGCAGGTGTTTATATCGACGGTGGCGAGACTATAGATAGATGGAAACTCTATCAGTCAAAACTTCAGAATGTACTTTCAGGAGTAGATACCTACTGGCTCAGCAAGCCTTTGCGCACATCTGTGCAGCAGCGCCACACCGTTACTCTCGAAGGTGGTGATGAGGCATTGCGTTATCGTATGTATGTAGGTTACAATAATTCTCCAGGTGTGATGAAGAATAGTGGCCGTGACGTGCTCACAGGTATGCTCGACTTCCAGTATCGCATGAAGAAAGTATTGCTGAAGAATAGCATTACCATCGATAACTCTACTGCAAACGAGTCAAATTATGGAAGTTTCAGCCAATATACCAAGCTGAATCCATACCTAACTCCATACGATGAAAATGGTAATATGCTGAAGATGCTGGATAACTTTGCAGGTACCAACTCGCAGACTGCATCTTATGCTAACCCTCTCTATAACACCACATTCAATAGTAAGGACAAGAGCACTAATTTCTCTGTGCGTGAATTGTTCAAGGTGGAATACAATCCTACTGATGAACTCCGCTTTGAGGGCGCTTTCTCACTCTCAAAGAGCGTAGGTCATCATGACGTATTCCGTCCTGCACAGCACACATATTTCGATAATGTCTCTGATCCTACCAAGAAGGGTGACTACCGTCGTACTCAGAATGAGGCAGTCAACTGGGGTGTGGACTTGACAGCAAGCTGGAACAAGCAGATCAATGAACACTATATCACTACCAATGCCCGTATGAGTGTGCTGGAGACCAGCTCTGACTATTACGGCACTTACGTGACAGGTTTCCCTAATGACAACATGGATGACCTGCTCTTCGGTAAGAAATTCGATGAAAATGTGACTGGCAGCGAGAGCACAAGCCGTTCTGTAGGTTGGGTATTGAGTGCTGGTTACTCATATATGTATAAGTATTCTGTGGATTTCAACGTACGTTTGGACGGTTCTTCTGAGTTTGGTACAGACAATCGCTGGGCACCATTCTGGTCAACAGGTTTACGTTACGACGTGAAGAAGGAGAAACTCTTCAAGAATATCTCTTGGCTCTCTGACTTCGTATTACGTGGCACTTATGGTACAACAGGTTCACAGGGCTTCAACCCTTATCAGGCACATAGTTATTACAACTACTCACTCTTGTTGCCTTACTTCTCTTCTGACGGTACAGGAGCAGAAATATTGGCTATGCACAATGAGAGCTTGAAGTGGCAGACCACTAAGAGTACTAACTTCGGATTGGAATTAGGTTTCCTCGACCATCGTATCACTGCGAGAATTGAGCACTATAAGAAGGTGACAGACAACCTCGTGACCGAAGTGACTCTCGCTCCATCATTAGGTTTCGGTTCTTATCCTGAGAACGTAGGTAAGATAGAGAATAAGGGATGGGAAATCAGCCTTTCTGGTATTCCATACCGTAATGCCGCAAAGCAGTCTTATTGGACTGTAACCCTCAATGGTTCACATAATAAGGACAAACTCGTAGAAATCTCTGAGGCAATGCGCCACATCAATGAGGTAAGTACCAAGGGACTTGATAACGTTCCATTGCCACGCTATGAGGAAGGCAACTCTATGACAAGTATTTGGGTAGTACCATCACTTGGCATTGACCCAGCTTCTGGTAATGAGGTTCTCGTAAAGCGTAATGGCGAACTTACCAGCGCTGCAAACTATAGTGGCGTTGATGCAGTGCCTATGGGCAACACTGAGCCTACATGGCAGGGTAATATCAACTCTTCTTTCACATACATGGGTTGGGGCGTTGACGTAAGCTTCCGCTATAAGTTTGGTGGTCAGGTGTATAACCAGACACTCGTAGATAAGGTAGAGAATGCAGACCTCGTATATAATGCCGACCGTCGCGTGACAGAGCTTCGCTGGCAGAAGCCTGGTGATCACTCTATGTTCCGTGCGCTCAATCCTCATGGACAGGGCACAAAGGCAACTTCACGCTTCGTGATGGACGAGAACCTGTTCCAGGGCAGCTCACTCTCTTTCTTTTATCGTGCTGACACCAGAAACACTAAGTTTATCAAGGATTTGGGCTTGTCATCAGCAAGATTGGGCTTCACAATGGAAGATCTCTTCTATATCTCTTCTGTAAAGCGTGAGCGTGGTCTTGACTATCCATTCTCTCGTCAATTCACATTCTCACTGAACGTAGCATTCTAATCTTTTAAACTTACTAAGAAAATCATGAAGAAGTATATATATATATTGGTGTTCTCAGTCCTGATGGGAAGTTTGACTTCCTGCAACGACTGGCTCGATGTATCACCAAAGGACAGAATTCCAGCCGACAAGATGTTTGAGTCGGAGTCTGGATTCAAGGATATTCTCACAGGAGCCTATCTTAAGTTGGCTACTGCAAATCTCTATGCCGGCGATTTGAAGTACGGTTATATCGACGAGTTGGCTGGATTGTATTGCGATTATCCTTCTTATAACAACAATAGCGTGTATAATCAGGCTATCGTCTTCGATTACACTAACCAGTTCCTTGGCAAGAAGGATAATATCTATCTGGAGATGTATAATGTGGTGGCAAACCTTAACAATTTGCTCCAGAACTTAGAGACTCATCGCGACGTGCTGAAGTCACCTCATTACTATGAGTGTATGAAGGGCGAAGCGCTCGGTCTGCGTGCTTTCGTATATTTTGACCTTCTCCGTCTCTTCGGTCCTATCTACAGTGAGCATCCTAATGATGCTGCAATCCCTTATAAGACTACATATGATAAGGAGGCGACACCTGTATTGCCAGCCAATAAGGTGGTAGAGAAGATATTGGAAGACCTGAAGGCTGCTGAGGCAATCCTTGCTGAGCACGACCCTTGCGACTTCCAGACAGGAGAAGAAAACCGCACTGAATTCCTCTCTAATCGTGAGTTCCGCATGAACCTTTACGCTGTCAAGGCAATGCTTGCACGCGTATATTGCTATGCAGGACAGAAGGATCTTGCAGTACAGTATGCACAGCAGGTAATCGATGCAAACAAGTATTTCACTCTCTACAAGACTCAGACTCCATCCAATTACAATTCTATCCGCTATGGTGAGATGATCTTTGGACTGTCAGTCTATCAGTTGAACAATCTCCTTACCAACAATGCAATGGATATGGATGAGACCAGACCACAGCAGCGTTATGGTATGAAGTCAGAGATGTTTGATAGAATATATGAAGGCTACACCTCTGACTGGCGTCAGAACATAGTAGCATTCAAATGGGATGACAGCCACCAGTATGCTTTCTGCTTGAAGTATAATCAGGCTCAGCTTGCTTACACTGCCAGCGAAAACGCAGTTCCGCTGATTCGTCTCCCTGAGATGTATTACATCATCGCTGAGTGTGCACCTTCTGCACAGGAGAGTGTCGATGCTCTTAATAAGGTACGCCAGTCACGTGGTATTCCTTATAGCGAAGAATTGCAAGCTACAGGCTTTGACTCTCCTGATGAAAATTCAGTAGAAAACAAGAAGCAGACACGCCGTATCAATGAGATTATGAAGGAATACCGCAAGGAATTCTATGCTGAGGGACAGTTGTTCTTCTTCCTCAAGGCACATAATTACTCCACATACTATGGTTGTGGCTTAGCTAATATGACAAGTAAGGAATATCAGATGCCATTGCCGGACAATGAAAAGATTTTCGGCAATAACTCTACTACAAAATAAGGAGGAATCAAAATTATGAAGAAAATATTGTTTTATATTTCGGCTTTGGTGATGACACTGTGCTACACCAGTTGCTCCGAGGAGAAAATTGCATTGTACGATCAGGAGCCTCGCATCAACTTCGACTATCGTACAGTCTATGGAGAATTGAATGCCGATGACTATCTGAAGAGAAACAGTGACCCTTATCGCCTGGATAGCGTACGCGTAAGAATCCAGGGTGATATGCTTACTGCGCCTCGTGACTTCTGCATTAAGAAGACTGACAATAAGAATTATGCCAATACGCTCGACATTCAGCTCGATGATAAATATACATACTCTGCCATTGACACTGTATGCCAGTATGTCTATTTCAAGATCAAGCGTCCTGAATACAAGGCTGGCAGAAAGACTTATGGATGTAATTTGGAGTTTGACCTCGCTAATCCTAACCATCAGTTTGCTAAGGGATTGATAGAAGAGCACACAGTGGAAGTAAACTATGTGTGGAATATCACTGAGCCTGAGACTTGGGGTGATTGGTCTTGGAAAGGTCTTGGTGAGTTTAGTCCTATCAAGTATTGCTACATCATGGATGTATGGGGCAGAACTCTCGAATCTTTCATTACAGAAGACGGATGGGCTTATGATGACGCAGAGGCTGATGCTGCAATAATTAAACTTGATGAGGCATACACCAAATACAAGGCAGAGCACGGTCCTATCCTTGATGAAAAAGGTAATGACATCTTCCCAGATGAGAAATAATAAAAAAGCAACAAAATCATGAAGAAAACATATTTCTATATCCTGGGCTTGATGACTATGGCTCTCGTCCAGAGTTGCTATGAAGACAAGGGCAACTATGATTATCATGCAGTCAACGAACTGAAAGTGGAGATTCCTGAGGTGAAGGTTCGTATGCCTAAGGAAGAACCTGTTATGGTGACGTTGACTCCTGAACTGACACAGACTTTGGCGCAGAATGAGGATAATCTCACATTCGAGTGGAAACGACTCAAGGATGATGAGAATGCCAAGCTCGGCTCTACTCGCCTTGCTGACTATTATGATTATGCCACTGGTAAGGTATGTAATGTCGAGGTAGAAGCTGGCAATCCTGAGAGTATCGGAATGCTGCTTGTGATTTCTGATAAGGTTACTGGTCAGAAGTGGTATCAGCTCGGCAAGGTGGCTGTGGTGAAACCATTGAATCCTGCATGGTTTATCCTGCAGGAAAATGAAGCCCAGCATGGCATAATCGGAGCTGTAGAGGGCGATGCTAACGGATTCTTCGCTTACTCAGATGTGTTCAAGTCGGAGACGGGTGAGTCTTTCTCTCTCGAAGGAAAGCCTCTCGCTATTGCTGCCAATGGTCATTATGGATTTAGCTCATTTGGCGGAACTTACTTTGCCAACCTGACCATTGCTACAGACAAGAATATTGCCACTTACTCTCCAAGCACATTGCAGATGATGTATGGCACTAACAAGATAATGTTTGAGAATGCCAAGAACAATGTCCCTGTCAATCTCTCTTACTATAAGATGGATAAGAAGGGCGAGATGTTTGTCACAGACAAGAAAGCTTATTTCGCATACGATGACGGATGGTGCGTGCCTTATTCTGTATATGATTTGCAGGAGAATGCTGATGGCGAAGTAGAACAGGCTATATTCCTCCCTACACGCTTTGCTTCATTTGGCACTTCTGTCCTGGCTTTCAATAAGGATACTCATCGTTTCCGCATTGGAAGTGCATTCTCTGGTATGACTGATTACATTATGACTTCTTTCTATAAGTCACAGTATTACCGTAAAGGTGCCCCTTGGACAGACGCAAAGCCATTGGTATTCCGCGACTTGTCTGAGGATGCAGAGGGTAATTATGCCTTTGATCCAAGCCATGTGGATGCTTCTCTCGATGTATGTGACATACTGCGTGGTGGCGATAATGGCAATAATGCTTACGCTATCATGGCTGCAGAAGGCGCTTCTGAGCTCACTATCTTCCGCTTTAGCAAGGGCGATGACCCTCTCTGTGCTGGTAAATACACCGTAGCCCTTCCTAATACCGTTGACTTGAAGACAGCTCGCTTTGCGGCTTCACAGGCTTTTTCTGCACACTTCGTATTCATGGCTTCTGGCAATAGCATCTATCGTATCGACATGGAACGCCAGAAGATAGAGCCTATCTATACCTATGAGGCTGACGGCAATGCTAAGATAGCCTGCTTGAAGTTCCGTGATATGCTGGATGATGAAAATGGTAACGGAATGATTCTCGGCTTTGCTGTCAATACATCTGCTGGTAAAGGCATGATCGGCGAATTGCAACTGACCGTTGCTGGTGATGTGGAACGTGCTGAGAATGCTGCATTTATCTTCTCAGATCCGCAGAATACGTTTGGTAAGATTGTTGACATCTCTTACAATTACGAATAATCATATTCTCCCACTTCCGCTCTGGCACTTGCCTTTGCGAAAGTGGGAGTGTGTATTTTAATGACTGATAATCATCCATGATTACAAGAAATATAATATTGTCTATCGTATTCGGGTCTGCCTGCTCGCTGACGGCGAGTGGGCAGATTATGTCTGATGGTACACTTCCTCCCGACACTAAGGTGACGAAAGGTATGTTTGATACCTATGAGACCGGCGACAAGATGTACTGGTCGGTGCCTGATTCTCTTTTCGACCGGGAATACAGTGTCACTACCACCATACTCAGTGCGCCTGAATCTCCTGATCGTGGCAGTGAGACAAAATACGGATATGCCGGCGATATGATTGGTCCGATATACTTCTCTCTGCATAAGCAGGGCGATGAAGTATGGATGACCGATCCGCAGCACAAGCGTATCATAGCCGACCCTGCAAGCGATTTTGCCAGAATAGCAATGCTCAATCCGCAACAGAGAATATACAAGCGCCTCCCTGTCGTTAGTTCTGGAGAGGGACGTACGCTCATCGAGATTGGCAATACTCTGAAAAACTTCACGCTCTTTTCTATGGAGCCTGCATATTATGATATGAAGATAAGTATGCGCCTCAAAGAGCGTGACCGCATTAGCGATGTGAAAGGAAAGAAAGACTGCTTGCTCATGCGCATCTCCAGAACGTATAAGAATATGGCAATGCCAATGCCGGGAAAGTCTGTTCCATCCTATGAGGGCAACTGGGAGACCGGTGTCTGCGTATCTCTTATGCCTAAAAATCCTATTTCTGTGAAGAGGGGAGACGGTAAGTCTTACTTTGAAATAAGCAAAAGCGTGCTTGCCACTGACGGCACTCTGACTCGTTTGCCTGTCATAAAGCGATGGAGATTGGAGATAAGACCTGAGGATAGGGAGCGATACCGCCGTGGTGAACTCGTAGAACCTGTCAATCCTATCATCTTCTATATCGATCGCAACTTCCCGAAGATGTATCGTAAGAGCATCATTGAGGCGGTAAGAGAATGGCGTCCGGCTTTTGAACAGGCTGGATTCAAGAATGCTATAGATGCAAGGCTGGCGCCAACAGCTAAGGAAGACCCCGATTTCTGTATGTATGATAATCACTATGCCTATATCTCATGGAAGATATCTGGCATGAGTAATGCCTATGGTCCTACGCCTTGTGAGGGCAGAAGCGGAGAGATAATGGGATGTCACGTCGGCGTTTTCAGCAGTGTGATGGACGTGGTGCAGAATTGGTACTTCGCACAGTGTGGCGCTTCTGATGCTGAAGCACGCAAGACGGTGCTGCCAGAGTCTCTGCAATGCGAACTGCTCAAGATGGTTATCACCCACGAGATAGGCCATAGCCTCGGACTGGAGCATAATCATAGCGGAAGTAGCATGGCGTCTATAGACCAACTTCGCGATAATGATTACCTCAACAAGCACGGACTCGGCACCTCGATAATGGACTATGTGCGTTTCAATTACGCTTTGCGTCCTGGCGATAAGGTGGATTTGCGCAACCGCAGAATACAGTTGGGTGAATACGATCGCTGGGCAATAGAGTGGGGTTATCGTGTGTTTGAAGGTGATACGCCAGAGGAACAGGAGACTGCAAGATGGAAATGGTATGAGGAGCAGAAGAAGACTCGACCTGAGTTGGCTTTCTATGATTCTCGAGACATTCGTTCACAGCAGGAAGACCTCGGCAATGATCATGTCGCAGTCAACACCTGTGGCATAGAGAATCTCAAGTATCTCACTTCGCTTGATATATGGACTCCAAAGTCGCTTACCGACGAACAGGTGATGAAAGGAAGATTTCGTGCGCTCTCCGATCATTATAATCTCTGGACCGGGCACGTCTTTGCACATCTCGGAGGATATTATTATGAGGATGATTACTCAGCAGGAATGGAGACTGGTAAGCCACGTAATCCTTCGCGTAAAGTCTCTGATACACCGGAATATACGCAGAAGGTGCTGAAATTCATCCAAGACTATGTTGCCACTCCGCCGGTATGGCTTTTCGATGCCAAACTGACTTCTGCCCTTCATCTCGACCGCAACAAGGAGATAAAGCGCATCCGTGGTCAGCAGATGGATCATTTCGACAATGCTTTGCAGCGCATAGGCAAGGCTAAAGATGCAGAAAAGGATGAGGCAAGCATCAAGAGCCTGGAGAAACTGCTCAATGATGTCAAGCAACTGAAAGAAAAAGCAGAGGCAGCCTACAAAGATATGTAGCCACCCAGTAGCCAGTCTCAGCGCATCGTCACTGTGCCAGCCGCGTTACCGGCTGGTTCCCCAGCAATCCCCCAATAATAAAAAACAGAAAACAACAATCAAAATGAAATTACTAATAATCCTCTGCGTCCTCTTCTCCTTCCAGTCCTTGCAGGCAGAAGAGAATGATATACAGCCAGCGAAGCCTGTTTCATTCCAGGATTTCACCACTCCCGACATGAAAAAGGCAGACGGCACGTTCCCAGTCTATCAGAAAGAGGGACGCATCTACATGGAGTTTCCCCGACAATATGACGGCAGGGAGATAGAGATAGGAGGACAGATAGACGAAGGCTTCGGATTGACGGGCCGTCCTGTGAAGTCGCTTGGCGTCGTCTGCCTTACCATTGCCAACTCGCAGACCGTGGAATTTCGTCAGCCTTTCTATGCCGAGCGCATCATGGATCCCAACTGCAACTATTGGGAAGCCTTCAAATCGTCTAATGCTCCAGTGGCAGGAGAGGTGTATCCTGCAGTCGCTATTTCGGAGAAAGGCAACCCTATCATCGACATTACAGACGTGATGAAGGGTGAAAAAGAATGGATTAGTTATCCTCAATATCAAGTGATTCGCGCCCTATCATCAGATATGAGCAAACTCATTGATGTGGAGAGCATCCCTACAGCCAAGGTTCCACAGCCTTCTGACGGCGGCATGATGCTGCGAATGCTACGTTATCATGAGGCAGAATGCGACCAATATGCCTTTAATAGCATGGCTATCATATTGCCAAATGGCAACAAACCGCTACGTCTCAGCCTCTATCTCCGTCTCCTTCCACGTGAAGGAATGCCTATCCGCATGGCTGCAAGAGACATGAAGGTGCAGACCATCCATTTCACCGACTACTCGCAGAATCCTTATAAGGCAGTAGATGACTCCTTGGTGGTGCGTCTCAATCCTCAGCATCCATGCAAGGTGTATATAGACAGTCTGGTGCCTGAGCGTTATGTCGAAGCATTGCAGAATGGCATACTTGCCTGGAACGGCATTCTGGCGAAAGCAAAAGTGAAGATGAGGATACAGGTAAGCCGTATAGCGAAAGGCTCTGCCCCTATATATGCACCGATGCTGGTGTCCTATGACATGGGAAAGAAGGGCGTTTCTTCTGAGAAAACCGTCCATCCACGCACTGGAGAAGTGCTCTCTTGCCGCATAAATGTGGGACATGACTTCAAGCAACCTGTCACTCCTGCCGAACTGCAGAAGCAAGTGCAGCGTGAGTTTGGCGCCATCCTCGGATTGGTAGCCGACACAGTAGAGACCGACCGCACGTCTGCTCTGACATATCTCTATTGTGCTCCAAAGAGCAGTCAGATATATAAAGACCGCGAGTTGTGCCAGCCTTATTTGCCAGCCAGCAAGTCTGTCGCCGTGAAAAAGAAGAAAAATATCAAGGTTTAATACTGTTGTTTTGTTGTCTTGTTGTTTAGTTGTCTTGTTGTTTTGTTGTTTAGTTGTCTTGTTGAGGAATAAAATATCAATAAATAAAAATAAATAATGATAGGCTGATGGTTGTCGGTGTTTGGTCGTGGGTTGTCGGTTAGTAGCTTTGTCTGGAAGCCAATACCGAGCGTAGCGAGAGTAACCCGGGACGAAGTCTCGGGATTATAAACAAGGAGGGGAGAACTGTCTGGAAGACAGTACCCTTAATTTTGTTGTATTGTTGTTTAGTTGATAGTCAAATCGCAAATGAGTTCTACAAAACAACCAATAACCAACAACCAATAACAAATAATAAGAAAGCCCGAACTCGTGAAAGTTCGGGCTTTTTGTGAATATTATTCTTGCGGGTTTACTTCTTTATCTTGAATGTCTTGCCATCAGCAGTGCGAACGATGTATATGCCATGCTGGTTGTCGTACTTCACGCGACGACCGCTCAAATCATAGATGCCAGTGGCAGACTTCTTTGTGCTTGTATTCACGCCATTGATTGCAGAAGTCTCCAGATTGGTATAGTTGATGGTATAGGTCATCGTGTTCTGATAGTCGCCAGAAATGAATGAGTAGTAAACAGGAAGCACTCCATTCTCCTCTTCACCGATAGAAACGGAAGTGGCATAATCCTTAGCATTTACCACACTTGTCAATTTAGAAACGTCAAAATCACCTCTTCCGCTAATGGAATATCCGTTCTTTGAAGCATCAAATGCCTGCAGTTCCTTGCCATCGTATGAGATAGATGTTGGCAAATAGTTGTAAACCAGTTCCACATCGTCGATGTACAGGCAGTCTGGCTTTTTCTTGTCTTTGCTGCCACCGCCAGCAACAGAGCAAGTGGACATAGTGAGCAGAATAGCTCTTGCCTTCAAATCAGCGTTTGCATCCATATTGGCATAATCGAATGGCAATGTGATCTTCTGCCACTCGCCACCATTAGTAGCGATAGCCATGTTGCTTGCCTTGCTGCATACGTTGTTGTATTTCTTTTTGGGGTCTTCTTCTGGATCCTGATAGAATGTACCATCGGTGATTACTGCCGACATCGAAGCTGTGATGCCACTTTTGCCAGGAACATATTTCACCCATGCCGATATAGCGTCAGGTCTTGCCACAAGTGCTGTATAGAAAGGATCGCCTGCACCATCCTTGTCGGTTTTGCTCATGTCGATATATGAGTGGTTGGCTGGATCACTCTCAGTGTAAGAACCTGCAGAGATACGTCCTGTAGAGATTGTTCCGTTTGCCGATTTCTTTACAATAGATATATACGAAGAGAATACTTTAACAGACTGTTTGCTTGTCGAACCAGGGCGTACATCATTAGATACCTCTGTGTGTGAACCTGCTGCAAATGCAGCCAAACTACCATCACAGCTCAAGAAAGAGTGCCATCCGTCAGGCTCCACTCCTTTCGCACTGCCTATATTCTGATTATGGAAACGCTCAAAACCAGAGTTTGCAATCTGTCCCACTTCATCGGCATGTTTGCCAAAGAGTACCTTGATGATTCCCAATTTGGATGCCGTCATGTCAATAAGAATTACGGCATTGAGTTTGCCATTCTGCACAGTACCCTTGACGAATATCTGCATCGGACCCATTCCCGGACCGAACCATGTTTCTACCGAAGCATCATCGCCCTTGTCGATAACAAGAGTCTTCTTGTCGCCAAATACGGAAGTAAGTGGCTTCTTGTCCATCGCAACGCCTTTAAGATTGATAGTTCCGATAGGCATACCTGCAAAAGAGAAATTCTTGAGCGAGAGGTCGCAAGTACCATCAGTTCCTTCAGTGTAGCTCACAGTAGTCTCGCCCGAAGGTGTTGTACTTCCATTTAGTGAAACGCTCAGCGGACCCTCATAATCCGTTGCGCTTACATTTACGGCAAAGAGTGCCGATACTAATAGAGTAAAGATTTTTTTCATATATATGTTGTAAAAATTTAAGTTTCTCTTCTCTGCCTAAGTAGGTGATTAGAATTATTTTTATAATTATCTATTCATTATCAAAATAATTTTGATCACCTACTTAAAGGTGCATATCATGCTACCTACAGCAGAGCATAATAGTCGCAAAATTATATATAAATATTCTCTATACCTCTTTAATCCCATGTTTTTTTACGTTTTTATAACTATTCTCTTCGAGAAAGAAGAAGTTTTGACCAGAAAGAGAGAAAATATAAGTAGATTATCAAAATAGTTCTGGTTGTTTAGTTGTCTTGTTGTTTAGTTGTCTTGTTGAGGAATAAAATATCAATAAATAAAAATAAATAATGATAGGCTGATGGTTGTCGGTGTTTGGTCGTGGGTTGTCGGTTAGTAGCTTTGTCTGGAAGCCAATACCGAGCGCAGCGAGAGTAACCCCACATTAGGAAATAGGGAATAAGTAATAGAGAATAGGAGAATACGTTTCTTTTAGTGAAAAGTGAAAAGTGAATAATCGCGCGGTCGCAGTTGAGAAACCATGAGCGACAAGTGTAATCTCCTATTATCTATTCTCTATTACCTATTCCTTAATTTAGTCTGAAAGACAGTACCACATTGATGTGCTCACTCGCCTTTGGCTCGCTTGCCACGTTCAAAATATATCACGGATAACGGATGCGACGGATTTTATCTTTTCACGGATTTTTCTTATTTGGTCTTGTATATGGTAACGGATTTCTTTCTCTAAGTTTGCAGAAGAATGCGACGCAGTCGCATAAACTCCAAAATAATCAAG
>SAMEA104315420__coassemble_393_pt1 | contig 29941 bp, 20 predicted proteins | sample SAMEA104315420__metabat2_high_PE_027 | metagenome-assembled genome bin SAMEA104315420 (sample SAMEA104315420) | gut metagenome | biome: Monkey gut; feature: monkey-associated habitat; material: faeces | place: China | collected 2013
TCATTCTACATTCTTCATTTAATAACCGCGTCAGCGCGATTTTTCACTCTTCACTCTTCACTTTTCACTCTTCACTAAAGAAGAAAACGTATCTGGCCTCCCCCTCACAGGGGGATAAGAGGGGGTCTATTTATTTTTTTATTTTCTTTCCCCCCTCACATACCGTAACACCGCGATAGGAAGATGTGACGCGCTGTCCGGTGAGGTTGAAGAGGAATTTGTTTTTGCTGGTGTCATTTTTCTGGATATCTGTTTGGATATCGCTGATTCCAGAAGTGATGGCGTCACCACTTTCCAGTTTCACACAGTCATAGAGGAAACCGCCATTCTTGCCGTTTCCGGACATGGTGAAAGAGATGATATTAGTGCCCTTTTTCAATTTTGAAGCACTGAAAGAAGTGGAAAAAAGCCAATGGCGACCAGCATTGGCGGCGCTGCGGTAGATGGCGGCGTCGTTGACACCCGGTTTCCATGTGTCAACCTCCTTGCCGTTCACGTTCACCTTAACCGTACTGCCTGCGTTGGTGCAACCGGCGAGTGAAGCAGTCAGGACAGCGTTGCCGCGTGGCAGTTCATCGAGATTGAAGCGCACGGTCCATGTTCCCGCTTTCGTCTGTGCGTAATACCAGTCCTTTTCCGGTTTGCTTGAACCGATGACATAGGTGAGATTAGCAGGAGGAAGATTCCATAGTCCATACTGACGGACGGTGTCAGAGTAGTGGAAACCATCCGAACGGCGGTTGTTCTCGCCTATCATCCAGTGGAGTTTGGCGTAACGCTTTGGAGTCCAGTCGATAGTGCCGAGCGACTGCTCGCCCTCCCCTATCGTGATATTCTCCATCTGCAGTTCGTCAGTCACATCGCCAGCCAGAGCATAGGCATAGAGAGTATATTTGCCAGGGCGCACATTCTTGAGGATGAAATCGCCGTTGGCATCAGTTGTGGTCCAGAAATTATAGCCGTGGGTGTGGGTAACCAGTTCGGTGCCGGATTCCTGCGTGAGGACGATGCGTACTGAGTCGTTACGCTGTCCGGTGGCAACATTGAGATGCCCCATCACATTGCCTCGTTTCTTCGGGTAAAGGTCATTATCAAACCATTGGAAAGGCCATTTCTCCTGCTGTTCCAATGCGATGCGCTTGGCGTTGACAAGCGGAGAAGTGCTGTAGTTGGCATAAATAAGGAAAGGTCCGAAGAGCTTTTTCTCGCCTTCGTCGAGCACCATAGCGGCGCCTCCGAGGTGTTCTCCCTGAAGCATCTGGATGGTGATAGGTGACTTGCTGGTGGCGTGCACCATGAGTTCCTGGCGGTCGCAGGCACCGTTTAGCCATTCATAGGATACGGGGATGTTCCATACGCCGTATGAATTATTGTTCCATACGCCGTGCACGGTGTCGCGTTCGATGAAGTTAGCCCAGTTGTACTTGGTATATACAGAGCCGTCGGAGAGGTAATAGGTGGCATCCTGTATCTGGTTTTTCTCGGCTTCAGCCATTTCAGCATTGGTAGGTATCTTGCCGTTCATGCGGTAATCCACGTAGCCATTGAGCATGTCAGAGGCGAGGCGGGTGCATACGCGCACCTCTTTCAGCGGTTCAGAAGCCGATGTGGCAGTGCCGGTGGCGATGACGTATGTATATACTCCGGCAATGTCATTGCGCATGATGTAGCCTTGCTGGAAGATGGTATTGCCGGAAGTTGCGCTGTAAAGCACTTCACACATCTCGTCGGTCTGCTTGATTATTTTGAGTTCAGAGGGACTGAGAGCCTTGTTTCCTTGCGCTGTGGTGTAGTCGAAGTATATGCCGTTGCTGCCGTCGAGGAGCTCTCTTGAGCCCCACTTCATGCTGCTTGCCCTGCCGTTGCTTCCTATCTTGATGGTGGTCTTGCCGTTAGACATGGTAACGGTCATTCCGCTGACGGTGAGCTTCACGTTGGTGAAGCCGGATGCGGCTTGCAGTCCGATTGCTGTCAGGAGGGTGGTGAGAATAGTTGTCAGTAGCCTTTTTGTCATCTTTCTTTTATTATATAGTCAGTGATAGGTATTATATAGACAGTGATAGGGCTACCCGATGGCAGCCCTACCCTATTTCTTCTTACTTGATCTGTTTTCTTCTTACTTGATCTGTGAGCCGACAACGTTGTATTCGTTGTTGCCCTTGACGATGATAATCTGACCATTTCTTACCATCTTCTTTGCCTTAGCCTTGCCAGATACGGTAACGTCGTTGATACCTGTGCCTTCACCTGGTTCTGGTTCAGGAGTGTCGGTGGAAGCATAGATGATGATGGCGTCGAGACCCTTGCTCTCGGAAGTGCCAGCCTTCCAGATTACAGGAGTGTTGTCCTCAGTGACGGTGATGAGAGAAGACTCAGCTAAAGACATATTGTCGCTGGTGGACATCAGGCCGATGCTGTCAGTGCCAACATAGAAATTATAGATGCTGTTGCCCTTTGCATTGTCGAAGAGAGCAGCCTGAATCTTGTAAGTGCCGGCATTGAGCTTGCAGAGCTCTACGTCCTTGGTGTTGTAGGCAGCAGCTCTGTTAGAGCAGCGTACACCGACATTCTGGTGAGTGATGAGACCTACAGTGACGGAATCTGCAGTCACGAGGTCTTCGCCTTCCATGCAATATACACCGCCAGAGATTTCAGCGTCCTTGTATTCGATTACGAAAGTGGTGTCAGACTTGAGGGTGAAGTCCTGCTTGAACTCAGAACCTCTTGCACCATAAGTGAATACCTTGCCCTCGGCATTCATCAGCCAGTAGTTGTAAGGCACGGATACAACGTCGCCAGCAGCGCCTTCAGTCTCAGTCTTGATAGTCTTGAGCACATTGCCTTCAGGATCCTTTGCTACAACGGTGTATTTATATTTCTCGTTAGAAAAAGGAGTAATCTCGATGGAAGTGATGACAGAATTGTTTACGATAATCTCGAGGTCACCCTCCTTATTGACAGTGAATACATGGAGAGAAGGTTTCTTTTCACTTCTGATACTGTCCTTATTGGCATTAGTAGCGTCAGGGCAAGTAGCGTTAGGAATCTGGATAGAATATTCCTTCTTGTTATCAACATAACCATGCTTGATAGCAATCTTATCGCCTACGTTGCAGTCAGGGATAAGAATCTTATTGCCTTTCTGAGCAAGATGCAGACGCTTAACGCTTGTACCAGCGGTCTGAGCCACGAGAAGGTTCTTTGCCTTTGTTGTGATATAGAGACCGTCAGTCATTGAGATAGGTGTATTACCATCGATGGTGAGGATTTCCTCGTTGAGGTCGGCCATGAGTTGGAAGCGTGCCTTGCTACCAGAGCCTGCTGTAATCCACCTTGGATTCTCACCAGCTGCTATAGATTTGAGAGCCTCTTCCTCTTCGGCTGTAACAGTCTGAGCGAGATTCCATGAGAGTTTGCGCTCAACATTCTTTACAGTGAATGTGAGAGTAGGCTCAGTGCCTTCTTCCCAAGCGATTTCTTCGCCTTCACCAGCGATAAACTCGGTGAGTTTGAAGGTATATTTCATATCGTTCTGGAGTTCGCCGAATTCCTTGAAGACTATGCCGTCCTTGTAAGTGCCTGCGACACCTTCCAGCAGGATTTCATCGCCTGTCTCAGGAATGAGAACAGCGCTCATTGTAACGTCAGGATACTTGGTGTCTGTGACCTCAGGGAAAGTGACTTTGATGCCTGATTTCATTACTTTTGACATACGGACGGTAGCACCCTCCTTGATGTTGTAAGCGAGATTTCCGAGTGACCAATCGGCCATTGCGGAAAGGCTCATGAAAAGTGCGAGCACGATGAGTGTAAAGATTTTTTTCATAAAAAGTTAGTTTTTAGTTGTTTTGATATTATTGTCGAGGTATAAATGTCAGTTAGTCTGTTATTTTTTCCCAGATGCAAAATTACGGTTTTTTGATTAGAAAATACTCTAATTAAAAGTATTTAACAATCAAAAAGCCGTAATTTTATGGTTTATGGTTTTCGGTTGTGGGTATTTGGTATTATTGCCCGGTAACGCGGGCAACACAGTGGCGGATTGCCTATTCTGTGGGCTATCTGGTAAAATAAAATATCAATAAATGAAAATAAACAAATATATTTTTTTTCTATTTTTTCTTTATTTTTCTCTATTGATATTTTATTCAGCCCCCTACCCTACTCTTTCGCCTTAGCGCCGAGCTTGACGAGCCATGGTCCGCCGATGGCGCAAGCCACTCCGATGATGATGAATGGGATGGAGAGAATCTGTCCCATGTCGATAGGAAGCCCTGCTTCGAAGGCTACCTGCACCTCCTTGGTGTATTCGATGAAGAAACGGAAGGTGAAGATAAGCGCGAGATCAAGGCCGAAGAAGAATCCTGTGCCTACCCAGTTGTGGTGCTTCTTCCAGAAATGCCACATCACGAAGAAGAAGATGGCGTAGGCTATGGCTTCGTAGAGCTGTCCTGGATGGCGTGGCTGCATATCTACCCTCTCGACGATGAATGCCCAAGGCACATCTGTCACCTTGCCTATTATCTCGGAGTTCATGAGGTTTCCGAGGCGAATGAAGCACGCTGTGGTAGGCACTGCGATGGATATCGTGTCAACGACAAACCATGCATTCATCTTCATGTTTCTGCAATAGAGCAGCAATGCGATGATGATGCCTAAGGTACCTCCGTGGGAGGCAAGTCCTTCATAGCCAGTGAAATGCCATGAACCGTCGGCAGTGAAGCGTATTGGCAGTATCATCTCCACCATGTGCTGTCCTGATGAGAGGAAATAGCCAGGCTCGTAGAAGATGCAATGCCCGAGGCGTGCTCCTATGAGTATGCCTATGAAGCAGTAGAGGAAGAGCGGATCGAATTTCTCGTCAGCCACTTTCTGCACTTTATAAAGGTGCTTCACGATGAGGTATGCCAGCAGCAGGCCTATGAGCCAGCATGTGGAGTACCATCTTATTGCTATTGGACCCAGATGGCAGATGATAAGATCTGGATTCCAGGAGATGAATAATTCATAATTCATAATTCATAATTCATAATTCATAATTCATAATTCATAATTCATAATGCATAATGCATAATTATTGAATCAAAATAATTAAATCATAATTCTTATTTATTGCATACTGTATTTTTAACTATACTTGTAAGAATTTTGATTAGTTCGATATTATCATTTATTATGGAGTCAAATGACAAGTCATCTATGTAATCACTTTCATGCAATAATTCAAGCCAGTATTCTGTTTCACTTGCTTCTTTTAATGCTATATTCATCTTAGCTCTGAAATCTGCAGTGGTCTGTGCCCTTAATGCCTCCTTTATATTTGCACCTACACTTGTTCCGCTTCGAAGAACTTGTTTTGATAAGACGTATTCTCTCGTTTCTGCGTTTATAGTAAGGTACTTATAGAGTTTTATTATGTGTAGAGCGAACTCTTTGCTTTTATCTCTAATAGGATTATAGTCTTTCATAAGCTAACATAATTATGCATTATGCATTATGAATTATGCATTATATTAAACATTAAAGCGGAAGTGCATGATGTCTCCGTCCTGCACTACGTATTCCTTTCCTTCAATGCCGAGCTTGCCAGCTTCCTTGATAGCAGCTTCAGATTTATACTGCATATAGTCGTCGTACTTGATTACCTCTGCGCGGATGAAACCCTTCTCGAAGTCGGTGTGGATGACGCCAGCGCACTGTGGAGCTTTCCATCCCTTCTTGAATGTCCATGCCTTTACCTCCATCTCACCAGCAGTGATGAATGTCTGGAGATTGAGCAGAGCGTATGCCTTCTTGATGAGACGGTTGACGCCGCTCTCTTTGAGTCCGAGTTCTTCGAGGAAGAGCTTCTTGTCCTCATAGCTGTCAAAGCCAGCGATGTCTTCCTCTGTCTTGGCAGCAACAACCATCGATTCAGCGCCTTCTTCCTTAGCGAGCTCCTCTACCTTCTTTGTCCATTCGTTGCCGTCTTTTGCAGAAGCTTCATCGACATTGCAGACATAGAGCACAGGCTTGGAAGTGAGAAGGAAGAGATTGCGTGCAGCTTCCTGCTCATCCTTGCTTTCAAATTCCACTGTACGGGCGTTCTTACCCTGAGAGAGACACTCCTTATATGCGTCGAGCACAGCGAGTTCCACCTTTGCTTCCTTGTTTCCAGCGGATGCTGTCTTCTGAGTCTTTGAGTAACGGCTCTCGATGGTTTCGAGGTCCTTGAGCTGGAGTTCGGTGTCGATGATTTCCTTATCGCGTATTGGGTCGATGGTGCCGTCAACGTGGGTGATGTTTTCATCGTCAAAGCAACGCAATACGTGGATGATAGCGTCGGTCTCACGTATGTTTCCTAGGAACTTGTTTCCGAGACCTTCACCTTTTGATGCGCCTTTCACGAGTCCGGCGATATCTACTATCTCACAGGTGGCAGGAACGATTCTGCCAGGATGTACTATTTCAGCGAGCTTAGTGAGACGCTCGTCAGGTACTGTTATCACGCCTACGTTAGGCTCAATTGTACAGAAAGGAAAGTTTGCTGCCTGCGCCTTTGCGCTTGAGAGGCAGTTAAAGAGCGTTGACTTACCTACGTTTGGCAGTCCAACGATACCACATTTCAATGCCATTTTCTTTTATTATTGTTGTTATTTCTATTCTATTATTATATTATCGGGCGGTAACGCGCCCGACACGGTGGCCATTTCTCTTGCTTCTGTCTTTAGAAGAGGGCTTTGACTATTGCCTGCACTTGCTCTGTGCGGGTCATGGTGTAGAAATGGAGAACCGGGAATCCAGCCTTCAGGAGGGCTTCACCTTGACGTATAGCCCACTCTATTCCTACTTTCTTCACGTCAGTGTTGTCTTGACAGGCAATGACTTTCTCCACGAGTTCCTGTGGCAGATCTACTGCGAAGGTCTGCGGAAGGACTGTCAGCTGCGTCTTTGTGGCAAAGGGCTTGAGACCTGGGAGTATCGGAACGTGTATTCCGGCTTTGTCGCATTCGTCGCGGAAGCGGATGATACGCTCGGCATCATAGCATATTTGTGTAGCGATATACTCTGCTCCAGCGTCAATCTTCTGTTTGAGATAGCCCATGTCGGTGAGCATATTTGGCGATTCCACGTGCTTCTCTGGATATGCAGCCACACCGATGCAGAAGTGGCTGTTGTGACGTGTGTTAGGCTCGCCGTCGATGAAGCGTCCTGCATTCATGTCCACTATCTGCTTTACGAGGGCATCGGCATGCGCCAAGCCTTCAGGATGTGGGCGGAAACGGGAGTCGCCGTGCATAGCATCGCCTCTGAGAGCCAGCACATTATGTATGCCGAGGAAGTCGAGGTCGATGAGGGTGTCTTCGATGTCGTAGCGTGACTGACCGCCACAGATGACGTGTGGCACCACCTCAATGCCGTATCTCTTCATGATGGCGGCAGATACTCCTACGGTTCCAGGGCGTCGTCTCACGATATGCTTCTCGATGAGACCGTCAGGTCGCTCGGTGTATTTGATTTCTTCACGGTGGCATGTCACATTGATGAATGCCGGATCGTATGGCATGAGCGAGTCAATCGCTGTGAAAATCTTGTCGAGACCGTCGCCTTTGAGGGGCGGGAGGAGCTCGAATGAGAAACGGTTCCTCTTGGAGAGCTTTGCTTCTTGGATTATGTCTGTTATTCTCATTTGTGGTATGTGTTGTTTTTTTTCCTTTTATATCCGCCGGTGACGCGGCGGACACAGTGGCTCTTCTTTATTCTATACGTTGAAATACTTCAGCGGCGTGTTAGCGAAGATGAGTCCGCAGATGCTTTCGCCTGGGTCTATCATGTATGTCTCGGTGAGGGAGAGGGGCAGATGCGCCTTTACATCGAGGATATCGAAGACCTGCTGCTTGAGGGAATGGTCGGGACAGGCTCCGTAGCCGAATGCCATACGTATGTTATTGCTGCCCCATTTCAGCGTAGATGTCAGTTCGCTGGAGAGATATTCCGCGAGAGCTTCAGCCAGACGGTCGGCGAGGAGCTTGACCATAATGGCGTGATACTCATCGCCTTCGCTGCGGAAGCGGTCCTGCAGTTCCTTTATTCCTATGCCTGCCGTCACTACGAATGGACAGATGAAGTCGGTGCGATGCGGACGCTGGCAACAAGGACAGTCGCTGATCTGCAATGCTTGCAGCGGACGGGCTATGTAGTCAGCGAGGCAATGCGTCTCTTTTTCGTCCTTTAAGGAGCGTGGCATAGGCAGATGGAAGTCCTGTCCGTCGCGCTGGATGATGATTTCATCGTCGTCATTGCTATATGCAGGCAGAATCTGAGCTACGAGACTGAGGCGTAACAGCTTCTGTTTCTGCATCATAGTGAGCAGTTGCTTGGCATCATTCAGTAAGCGTTTGCCTTCCTCCTGCTTTCGAGTTTCGCCTTTTATCTGCCATGCTTGCAGGAAAAGATTCCAGTTGATGAAAGGTTTCACCTTGTTTAACCTCACATCGACCACCAGTTTTTCAGTGCTTTTAGGCACAGCAATTTCCGAAACAGTCTTGTGATGTCTCCTTTTTCTTGCTTCTTCGATGGAGAGACATTCCGGTTTGGAAGTCTCTGCACGAAGGTAATTCTCACGTATAATGCGTTGTTGCTGGCGCAATTCAGCCTTGTATTCCTCGCAGTCATCAGCCAATAAGCGCCTGATAATGGCGGGATTATCGGCTGCTGCATGGGCATGGATTACTATGCCGTGCGGATATTCCGGTGCCATCTTGACGGCGGTGTGGAGTGGGGAAGTGGTGGCTCCGCCGACCAATACCGGCGTTGTCATGCCGCGACGTTCCAGTTCTCTGAGCACCTTTATCATTTCATCGAGCGAAGGAGTGATGAGTCCGGAGAGTCCTATCACGTCGGCGCCCCATTTCTGTGCTTCATCGACGATGGTCTGTGGCTCTACCATGACTCCGAGGTCCTTGACATCGTAGCCGTTGCAGAGGATTACTACGCCGACAATGTTTTTTCCTATATCGTGTACATCGCCTTTTACTGTCGCCATGAGGATTTTGCCGGAGGCAGAAGATGATGTGTTTCCGCTCTTCATGTATGGCTCCAGCACGGCTACAGCTTTCTTCATTACCCTTGCTGACTTCACTACTTGCGGCAGGAACATCTTGCCTTCACCGAATAGTTTGCCCACTTGCTCCATGGCAGGCATGAGATAATCGTCAATGACGGCGAGTGGTGTACCGGCTTCGGTGAGTGCTTCCGCTGTGGTCTCCTCGATATTGGCGTCTATGCCCTTTAGCATGGCGTGGGAGATGCGCTCGTGCAGGCCTTCAGGAGCCTTTTCTTCAGCCATTGGTTTGCCGCCGTTGGCTTCCTTAGCAGCGTCCTCTTTTTCCTTGATTTGCTGTGCAAAAGAGATGAGACGCTCAGCCGCATCCTTGTCTTTATTCAGAATGACGTCCTCCACATGATTTCGTAAATCGAGTGGGATATCATCGTAGATGGTGAGCATGGCAGGGTTTACGATGCTCATGTCGAGTCCGGCGTTGATGGCATGATAGAGGAATACGGAGTGCATCGCCTGTCTTACCGTGTTGTTTCCACGGAAAGAGAAGGAGAGATTGGATATACCGCCAGACATGTGTACTTCAGGCATCTCCTGATGTATGGTACGGCATGCTTCGATGAATGCCCTTCCGTAGTCGTCGTGCTCCGGCATACCAGTGGCAACGGCGAGGACGTTAGGGTCGAAGATGATGTCTTCACCAGGGAATCCGATACCTTTGAGCAGCCTGTATGCCCTTCTTGCCACTTCCATTTTCCTCTCGTAAGTGTCAGCCTGTCCATTTTCATCGAAGAGCATCACTACGGTGGCTGCTCCCATAGCGTGGATATAGCTGGCTTTCTGGAGGAATTTCTCTTCGCCTTCCTTGAGAGAGATGGAGTTGACGATGCTCTTTCCCTGCACGCATTGCAGTCCTGCCTTGAGGATTTCCCATTTGGAAGAGTCGATCATGACAGGGACACGTGCTATCTCAGGCTCAGAGGCTATGAGATTGAGGAATGTGGTCATGGCTTTCACGCCGTCGATGAGTCCGTCATCCATGCAGATGTCAATGACTTGAGCACCAGCATCTACCTGCGCTCTTGCTACGGTGAGGGCTTCTTCATAGTTGCCTGCCTGGATGAGACGCTTGAATTTAGCCGAACCAGCGACGTTGGTGCGCTCGCCTATATTGACGAAGCCTGTGTTGCTATTGAGCACCAAAGGCTCAAGTCCAGATAGGGTACAGGCGTGTTGTTCCTTTGTTTTTATCTCCCTTGGTTGGTATTTCTTTGCTATTTCGGCTACAGCCTTGATATGCTCTGGCGTTGTGCCGCAGCATCCGCCGTAGATATTGACGAGCTTTTCGCTGAATACTTCCTCGGCTACAGCTGCGAAAGTCTCTGGCGTTTCGTCGTAACCACCCATCACATTAGGCAATCCTGCGTTAGGATGCATTGATACAGGGTATTCAGTAGCTGCTGCGAGACGGCTGAGCCATGGCTTTAATTGCTTGGCTCCGAAGCCGCAGTTGAGGCCGATAGAGAGGAGATTAGCGTGCGAAAGTGAAGCGGCGTATGCCTCTACGGTCTGTCCAGAGAGCGTTCTGCCCGAAGCGTCGGAGAGCGTTCCGCTGACCATGACAGGAATATCTGTCTGCCTTTCTCGGCAAATGTCATCCACAGCCTTGAGTGCAGCCTTTGCATTGAGCGTGTCGAAGATGGTCTCAATGATGATGATGTCGGCGCCTCCGTCGAGAAGTCCCTTGATGGCATCGGTGTATGTATCTACGAGTTGCTGGAAGGTAACTTCCCTTGCTGCAGGGTCGTTGACGTCCGCGGACATGGACGAGGTGCGGTTTGTAGGACCTATGGAGCCAGCAATGAATACTTCGCGGTCAGAATCCGCGGTTTCCATTTTTCGGCTTTTGTCGGCGCATTCCGCACTTGCCTTGGCAATGTCATAGACCATGTCTTCGAGTCCGTAGTCGGAAAGGGAGAAGAAATTGCAGTTGAAGGAGTTGGTCTCTATGATGTCAGCTCCTGCCTTGATGTAGTTGCGGTGCATATCTATGACCACCTGTGGATTAGAGATGCATAGCACGTCGTTGCATCCTTTTAGAGGCACGTGATGATGGAGGAATGTTTCGCCTTGGAAATCTTCCTCTTTGAGCTGTAGTTTTTGCAGGTATGTGCCTATACCTCCGTCGAGGACGAGGATTCTTTTGGTCATTGCCTGAATTATTCTATCGCGTGTTGTTGTCATTTTTCTTCTTTCCTTTCTTTTTCTTCCTTCCTTTCTTATATCGGGCGGTAACGCGCCCGACACAGTGGCTGCTGGTTGAGATGGATGTGCGCAGGTCATCGGGCGGTAACGCGGCTGACACAGTGGCGGCTACTTGTGATTGCTGTGCGACGGTAATCGGGCGGTGATTGGAACAGCCTATTTGGGGTGCAAAGTTACTATAAAATCTGCAGATTACAAAATCTTTCTGGAAAATTCATGAAAGCGCCGTTATCGCGAAGTGAAAGCTATGCTTTTGCTTCGCGATAACGGCGCTTTTGCGTTGTAATAACTATGATATTTGGGGATGATTGCTATGGTATTACGATGGCAATGGTATGTGGCTGGTAATCAGCCGGTGACGCGGCTGACACAGTGGCGACGATTTGAGATATGTGGGGATGAGGCTATTTCTTGCTTTCTGCGAGGCAGGCCAGGAAATGGGGGAGGATGGTTGGAGTGGGGCGTGACCAGAGGTCGCCGAGGATGGCAGCGCCTTGGAAGCCGAGGTGGCGTAGGGTGGGGAGATTGGTGAGGGAGATGCCTCCTAAGGCGTAGGTCTTTTCGCTTAGGATGCCTTGGGTGGCGGCTTGATGGAGTTCTTCGGTGGTGTAGGCTGATTGGTAGCCTTGCTTTGAGATGCTATCGAAGATGGGGCTTAGGAAGATGTAGTCGGAGTGGGGTAGTTGCTCGCTGGCTTCATCGATGGAGTGGCATGAGCGGGAGATGGTGATGGGGTGGGTCTGTGATTCTTCTGCTAACCATGCTGGTGGAATGGGATTGCGGGAATTGAGGTGTATGCCTCCGAGGTGCATCTTGCGGACTAAGTCGTGATGGTCGTGGAGGACTATTCTGTTGCGGTAGGCTGGGTGAATCTGGTTGATGTATTCCTCTAACTGAGTTGCTGTGGCTTTGGGCTTTCTCAGGTGGAGGCGGTGCATGCCTTCTTGGAAGAGGGCGTTGATGATTTCGGTCTCTCCTTGGCTGATTTCCGGGGTGGTGATTATTATTATTTTCATTTCTGGGGGGCTTTTTAATGAAGAATGAAGAATGAAGAATGAAGAATGGGAGTTACATTTTCTTTAGTGAAAAGTGAAGAGTGAAGAGTGAAAAATCGCGCTGACGCGGTTATTAAATGAAGAATGAAGAATGAAGAATGAAGAATGGGAGTTACATTTTCTTTAGTGAAAAGTGAAAAGTGAAGAGTGAAAAATCGCGCTGACGCGGTTGCGGCTGCTAACTAACGTCAGCCGGTAACGCGGCTGACACAGGGGCGGGTTATTAAATGAAGAATGGTTGCCAGTTGTTTATGTTATGCAACTGGCAACCAATGATATATGTTTGGGATTATACCACCTTGAAGAGATCGAAGGAGGCATCCCAGTCTTTCCATACTGGTTCGCGACCGAGGTCTTTGAGCCTTTGATTGATTTCTTTAGCTGTGCGCTCGTCGGATACAGAGAACTGTTCGAGGGCTTCTGGATATGTGTGGTAACCGCCAGGGTTTACCTTTGACTCAGCTGACATTGTTGTGACACCGAGGGTACACATATTGTCGCGGATGAAGGCTGGCTCACGTGTAGAGTAGGAGATGTCCACGTCGTGATCGAAGATACGCATTGCGAATGTGGCTTGCGCGAGCTGACGGTCGGTCATGAAGCAGTTTGGCTGGAAGCCTTCATTCTGTGCAGGTCGCATACGTGGGAAGTTGATGCTGTACTTGGTGCGCCAGTAGTGCTTCTGGAGATAGCGCAGATGGTATGCCATCATAGTGACGTCAGTGCGCCAATCTTTTTCGAGACCTATGAGTACTCCCATTCCGATGGAGTGGACGCCGGCTTGTCCCATGCGGTCGAAGCCGTCGCAGCGCCATTCAAACTTGCTCTTCATGCCGCGTGGGTGATAGAGCTTGTAGTTTTCACGGTGGTAAGTCTCTTGGAAGCATATTACTCCGTTGAGTCCGTGGTGTGTGAGTTCGGCGTATTCTTCAGTTGCGAGAGGCATTACTTCAATCTTGATGTTAGAGAAGTATTTCTTTGCTATGTCGATAGCTCTAGCGAGATATGGCACACCAGCTTTGGCAGGGTTCTCACCTGTGACGAGTAGGATATTCTCAAATGGTGCGAGCTGCTTGATGGCTTTGTATTCATTCTCTATCTGCTCAGGTGTGAGAATGGTGCGTGCCATTGGGTTTTCGCGGTGGAATCCGCAATAGACGCATGAGTTGCTGCATGAGTTGGTGATATAGAGCGGAATGAACATTGACATGGTCTTTCCGAATCTCTCTTCTGTGTATTTTCTTGAGAGACGAGCCATCTGTTCGAGGTATGGCTCGGCAGCAGGTGAGAGGAGCGCCATGAAGTCATTGACGTCGCAGTGCTCTTTAGCTAAAGCTCGGCGTACGTCGTTGTCGGTCATGTGAGCTATTCGCTCTGTGGTCTCTTCCCAACTTATTTTTTTTAATTCTTCTGAAAACATATTTGTTGTGGTTATTTTTTTTGTTTTTTATATCAGCCGGTAACGCGGCTGACACAGTGGCGGACTCTTGCTTTTCTTTCTTCTTTTCTCACTATATTTCCACTGTGAAGGTCTGTAGGGTGCTGAGGTCTATAGTCCAAAGGCGGTCGATGAGGGGCGTGCCGAAACCGCAGATGAGCTGTAGGACTTGCAGTGCTTCGACTGTGCCTACAATGCCTGGTGTCACTCCCGTCACTTGCTTGCCAGGATGAGGCATGGAGATGGTCTCCTGCTCGTCAGGGAAGAGCGTGCGGTAAGTGGCTTTTCCTTTGCACAAAACGGCTACCTGACCGTCGAGTCCACATATAGCTCCATAAACGTATGGCTTACCGAGGGCTTGGCATACGTCGCTGATAATGAAGCGAGTGGCGAAATTGTCGGTGGCATCCACTACGATGTCATACTGTGATATTATCGTGCTTGCGTTGTCCTTGGTCAGGCGATGAGGGTAGGCATTGATGATGATGTCGGAATTGAGCGCATTGAGCCTTTGCTTAGCGCATTCGGCTTTAGGCATATCGACTTGCGTTTCATCGTAGAGCACCTGCCTATGGAGATTGCTTACGCTGACTTTGTCATCATCCATGAGTCCTATGACGCCTACTCCAGCGCCAGCCAGATAGAGGGCTATGGGAGAGCCTAAGCCCCCCGCGCCCACTATCAGTACTTTGGCTTGGGACAGTTTGCGTTGTCCTTCTGCACCTATTTCAGGCAGAAGGATTTGCCTGTCGTACCTGTTGTCCATTACTTAAGTTTGCGAAGGTCGTGTGTCAGTTTGGCTGCGCAGAAGTTAGGACCGCACATGGTGCAGTATTCACCGTCTGTATGCCCAGCTTCTTCGAAGTATTTGAGAGCGAGTTCCGGATCGAGAGAGAGGTGGAACTGGTCGCGCCAGCGGAATTCGAATCGAGCCTTAGAGAGTGCATTGTCACGCACCTGAGCTCCAGGATGACCCTTTGCGAGGTCTGCTGCGTGGGCAGCAATCTTGTAGGTCACAACGCCAGTGCGCACATCATCTCTGTTAGGGAGTGCGATGTGTTCCTTTGGAGTGACGTAGCAGAGCATTGCAGTGCCGAGCCATGCTATCTGAGCGCCTCCGATGGCAGAGGTGATGTGGTCGTAGCCAGGAGCGATATCTGTGACGATAGGTCCGAGAGTGTAGAAAGGAGCCTCGTGGCAATGGTCAATCTGTCGCTCCATATTCTCGCGAATCTTGTGCATTGGCACGTGTCCAGGACCTTCGATGAATGCCTGTACGTTCTTGTCCCATGCACGGAGAACGAGTTCGCCCATAGTGTCGAGTTCGGCAAACTGAGCAGCGTCATTAGCGTCAGCGATGCAACCAGGACGGAGACCGTCGCCGAGTGAGAGGGCAACGTCATACTGAGCCACGATGTCGCAAATCTCGTCGAAATGCTCATAGAGGAAAGACTCCTGATCGTGGATGAGGCACCACTTTGACATGATGCTACCGCCACGGCTTACTATGCCGCAGAGGCGTGAGTCGGCGAGGTGTACGTTGTGGCGACGTATGCCAGCATGGATGGTGAAATAATCGACACCCTGCTCGCATTGCTCGATGAGAGTATCCTTATATACCTCCCATGAGAGGTCTTCCACTTTGCCATTGACCTTCTCCAGAGCCTGATAGATAGGCACTGTGCCTACAGGGACAGGGCAGTTGCGCACGATCCATTCGCGTGTCTCGTGGATATTGTCGCCAGTGGAGAGGTCCATGAGAGTGTCGCCACCCCATTTGCAGCTCCATACAGCCTTATCTACTTCTTCGTCGATGCTGGACGTTGTGGCAGAGTTTCCGATGTTGGTATTGATTTTTACGAGGAAGTTTCTTCCGATAATCATCGGTTCGCTCTCTGGGTGATTGATGTTAGCAGGGAGGACAGCTCTTCCGCTTGCTATCTCGCTTCTGACGAACTCCGGTGTGATATGAGTCTCGATGCCGAGCTGCTCGCAGTTCATGTTTTCACGAATAGCGACATACTCCATCTCCGGTGTGATGATGCCAGCCTTAGCGTATGCCATCTGAGTGATAGCCTTTCCTGCCTTTGCACGGCGTGGGAGCTGAATATGCTCAAATCGTAGGCTGTCGAGTGAGTGGTCAGCGAGGCGCATTTTGCCGTATTCGCTTGTCACTTCGCTGAGTTGCTCAGTGTCCTCACGGTCGATAATCCACTGCTGTCGGATTCTTGGTAAGCCTTTCTTGAGATCGATTTCGATGTCAGGGTCGGAGAAAGGACCGCTGGTGTCGTAGATATAAACAGGCGCATTCGGCTCAGTATGCGGAATGCCCTTTTCATCCTTTGTTACGGTAGGGGTGAGGTTTACTTTAGTCATTCCTACCTTGATGAATGGGAAGAGAGAGCCTTGGATGTATGCTTTCTCTCTTTTTGCGTATGCTTTTTTGTCGTTTGGCATGTTTTTGTTTGTTCTTTTTTTTGTGGGTCCAGCCAAGAACGGCTGGGGTGTTATTATGGGATGATTATTTCTTAAAATGAAGAATGAAGAATGAAGAATGAAGAATCGCGCTGACGCGGTTGCGGTATCTAACTGACGTCAGCCGGTAACGCGGCTGACACAGTGGCGACTCAACACTCTTCTTACGAGAGGAAACGCAAGCGGAGACCGTAATCTATCTTCCCCCAAGGGGGATAAGAGGGGGTCTATTCTTTAGTTAAGGAAGGCGGTGAGAGGGCTGCTTGCTTCAGCGCAGTCGGCTACAGCACCGAGACCTGCTTCGTAAGCCTGACGACCAGCTATGACAGCCTGACGGAAAGCGTCAGCCATTTGGACAGGGTCGCCTGCTACTGCGATGGCGGTGTTGACAAGGCAGCAGTCAGCGCCCATCTCCATTGCTTCGGCAGCGTGGCTTGGCGCACCGATACCAGCGTCAACGACTACAGGGACTGTGGCTTGCTCGATGATGATCTGGAGGAAGTCCTTCATGCGGAGGCCTTTGTTTGTGCCGATAGGAGCAGCGAGTGGCATGACAGTGGCAGCGCCAGCCTCTTCGAGGTGCTTGCAGAGTGTAGGGTCAGCCTGACAGTAAGGGAGGACTACGAAGCCGAGCTTGACGAGCTGCTCAGTAGCCTTGAGGGTCTCGATAGAGTCAGGGAGGAGATAGCGTGGGTCAGGATGAATTTCGAGCTTGAGCCAGTTGGTGCCGAAAGCCTCGCGTGCCATCTGTGCTGCGAAGACTGCTTCCTCAGCGTTACGCACTCCGCTGGTGTTAGGAAGGAGCTGGATGTTCGGATTTTGGGTGATGTGGGTGAGGAGGTCGTCGTGAGCGTCGTTGAGCTCGATGCGCTTCATTGCTACTGTGACCATCTCTGTCTGTGATGCCTTGATGGCTTCTGCCATAAGGGCGTTGTTGTTGAACTTACCAGTTCCTAAGAAGAGGCGAGAATTGAACTCTCTTCCTGCGATTGTCAGTTTTTTCATTGTTTTTTATATATATTTTTTTCTGTTATTGTTATTGCTTTATTATATCCGCTGGTAACGCGGCGGACACAGGGGCTCTTCTTAAATGAAGAATGATGAATGAAGAATGAAGAATGGGAGTTACTTTTTCTTCTTTTAGTGAAAAGTGAAGAGTGAAAAGTGAAGAGTGAAAAATCGCGCTGACGCAACGGGGCGCTATTATGTATTATGAATTATGCATTATGAATTATGCATTATGAATTATGCATTATGCATTATCCTTTTCATCTCTTGGACTGGGTCTGGGGCATTGAGGACGGTGCCTGAGAGGGCAATGCCATTGACACCGGTTTGCATTATGGACGGGATGTCGTCGATGGTGATGCCTCCTATGGCAACAATCGGGATGTCAATGCTTTGCGACTTCATCTTTGCTACGATGTCCTGGTAGCCTTCAAGACCGAGGATAGGGGAGAGACCCTTCTTTGTGGTGGTGAAACGGAATGGACCACTACCGATGTAATTGGCAGAGGAACGATAGTGGGAGAGGACATCTTCGAATGTGTTTGCCGTGCCACCGATGATGAAGTCGTCGCCGAGAAGGCGTCTGGCTTCGGCTATTGGCATATCGTTCTTACCGAGATGAACACCATCAGCGCCACACTCACGTACGAGTTCGACATGGTCGTCGATGATGAATGTGGCTTGATATTGGTCGCATAGTTTTCTTGCTTGGTGGGCATTGCGGAGAAATTCCTCCTCTGAGGCATCCTTCATCCTCAGTTGCACCCATTTGCAACCGCCATCGAGGGCTAATCTGATGCTGTCGAGATAAGAGTACTTATCATTGAAATGCGAAATGAATTGTATCATCTTGTATTGTCGTTGGGATGCTTTATCCGCCACATGCGGCTTTGATGATTACGATGTTAGCTCCTTCGTGGAGTGGGGTGGATTCCCATTCTGCTTTAGGAATCATCTTATTGTCGATGGCTGCTGCTATGCCTTTCTCTGGGAGACTTGCTTCTGCTATTAGGGCTGAGAGGGTGGTGGCTTGGGTCTCTTTTGGGGTGTTGTTGATTTGGATTTTCATTTTTTTTCTTTCTTTTTTTATTTATATCCGCCGGTGACGCGGCGGACACAGTGGCTATTCTTAAATGAAGAATGTAGAATGAAGAATGAAGAATGGCTGACGCCGTTGGGTCTCCTTCTTTCTTTAGTGAAAAGTGAAAAATCGCGCTGACGCGGTTGCGGACACGGGGGATTATCGGAAGAAGTGATTGACGGGGCCGTGGCCTTTGCCTATGTCGTAATCGGCGCCTGCTATGATGGCTTGGCTGATGTATTCCTTTGCCCCTTTGGCTGATTGCTGGAGGGTGTTGCCTTGCGCTAAAAGGGTGGCGAAGGCGGATGACATGGTGCAACCAGTGCCGTGGGTGTTGCGGGTGTGAACACGGACGGAAGGGAGAAGGGTCAGCTCGTCTTGCTCAGCATCGTAGAAATAATCTACGAGATTGTCCTCGGTGAGGTGACCCGCCTTGAGGAGCACAGAGGTGTGATAGCGTTGGGATAATGCTTTGACGGCTTGTGGCATATTCTCTTGCAGGGTGATAGCATTGCCATCAAGGAGAATCTCAGCCTCAGGGATGTTCGGGGTGATGACCCTGGTGAGCGGGATTAGTTCGGTCTGGAGAGCAGAGATGGCAGTTTCCTCAATGAGGCGGTGTCCGCTTGTGGAGACCATCACTGGGTCGAGGACCACGTTTCTGATGTCGTATTCCTTGATGAGGCGTGCTATGAGATGCACTATATCAGCAGATTGTAGCATTCCGATCTTGATGGCTTTGGCACCTATGTCGTCGAGGACGGCTCTGATTTGTCCCTCCACTATGTCGGCAGGGACAGGATGGACTGCTGTGACGCCGACGGTATTCTGCACTGTAACAGCCGTAATAGCGCTTGCGGCGTAGCCTCCGAGGGCGGAGACGGTCTTGATGTCGGCTTGTATTCCGGCACCTCCCGAGCAGTCGCTTCCTGCTATGGTCAGTACGGTATTGTAATGTTTCATAAGCTCTTATGTTGGGAAAAAGATATGGAATCAACATTAGAGCACCTTCAATGTGTGGAAACAAAAAAAGGTCATGATTGGAACATCATGACCTTGATTATCTTATTGTTTGCTTTTTTGCTTGAAAAATCACCGACTCAATCCCTCCGGCAGTATTAACTGCATCAGGTATGAAGGTATGATCTCAGCCTCACATTGAGGCACCCTTTTGATGTTCGACGTTGCAAAAGTACTCATTTCCTTTATTATATGCAAATAATTGGCGGGATTTTTTTAAAATGAAGAATGAAGAATGAAGAATGAAGAATGGCTGGCGCCGTTGCGACTTCTTCCTTTAGTGAAAAGTGAAGAGTGAAAAGTGAAGAGTGAAAAATCGCGCTGACGCGGTGGTGGTTGCTAACTAACGTCCGCCGGTAACGCAGCGGACACAGTGGCGGGCATTTGAGGATAGATGCCGGGGGGCACTATTTGATTTCCTTTTTTATGCCTTTGTCGCCTACTATGAAGATGCGGTCGTCGTCGATGAGGACAGCTCTGCCTCGTTTGTGCTTGTAATTCTTGAGGTTATCGACATTGACGGCGATGACTCTGCCTTTATAGAAGCGCTTGATGTCCTTGAAGATGGTGTGACCCACGAAGATGCGATCGACGTTATAGCGATTGAGAATCATGTCGAGAGAGTCGCTTGGGAGATGTGACCATTTCTTGCTCTTTAGGACCATACCACGATACCAGATAGGACCACGGTTGCCATAGAGGAACTTGGACAGTTCGGAATGCTTCTTACGCTCCTTGCTCTTCATAAACAGCACCTCGCTAATGGCATTATTGGTGGTAGAGATGGAGAGGTCACGGTCATAGAATTCCTTACTGATACCAGCGTGGACATACATATTTCTGCCAATGACCTGAATAGCATTGAGCGAGCCAATCCATCTACCCAGTTCGGTATTGCTGCCGAAGAGATGTCGATATGATATGCCGATGCAGTCAGCCAGCATCTTGTATTTCGGTTCGGCGTAGCGCATATCGCCAGCTAAAGCCATAGGTTCATGGTTTCCGAGCATCATAGTGACGCGTCCTCCATGCGTTGCGGCTTCGGCTTCGAGCTTATACAGGAGCCAGAATATCTGTGGCACGTCATATCCTCGGTCGAAGACATCGCCGATGATGACGAGCTGATTGTCTCCGAAGGTCCAGTGTAGCTGATTGTCGATGATACCATTAGCCTGTAGGAGATTGACTACGAGATTGAGCCTGCCGTGCGGATCGGACATGATGAAGGTCTTCCTGGCAGGATTCTGTATAGCCGGCTGTCGCTTGATGGGGTGGAGCTGCACGTCGAATGGGTATTTCCCCTCATGGTCAGTGACATGGAGAGTGAAATTATTAGGGAGAGAATTGTATGTGGTGTCCTTGATTTCGCCCTTCACAGTGACATTGATTACTCTCACTTTGCCGTCAGGCTGATAGATTACATATGGGCCGTCGCAAGATAGGCGCTGGTCTTTGACGTCGCCTTTCTTGGCAGAAACGGTGATGCTGAACAGTGTCAGCATCACCATTAGGATATATGAAAATTTATTTTTAAGCATTCTTTATGATAATTATTCACCGTAACCAGGATTGTTAGGAATATGGCTGACGTTGCGTTCATACTGCGGAATAGGGAGCACAATCTTGTAATTGTCGAGCCCTATGGTCATATACTCGTCAGAGCAGGTGTGCTTGGTCTTGCTCAACTGCTTGTTGCTTTCCTTGATACGCTTTACCTTCATACCATTTCTGAGAAGGTCGAACATACGATGACCTTCGCCTACGAGCTCCTTACGACGCTCTTCGAGCACCTGATTTAGGGTAATCTGATTGTCAGCAACGACGTGCTTGTCAGGGTTGGCACGATTTACGATGGCATCGAGATACAGTGCAGCCTCTGCATTATGGTCGGAGCCGGCAGCGGTAAGCTTAGCGGCAGCCTCTGCAGCATTGAGATAAGCCTCAGAGAGACGTATGAGAGGGATATTGGCATCGGTAAGGTTCTCGCCCTGCTGAGGTTGGAACTTATTGACGAAAGCTCTGCCATAGATGGAAGAAGAGGAGTACTTGTCCTTAGTAGCCACATTGATAATCTTGAGTCGCACGTCGTTGGCGTCCTTGAGCATCATGTTATAGAAAGACACTGTGACGCATCCGTCAGCGTAGCCGCCAGGTGCATAGAGGTAGCCGAGGCTTTCCTTACCAGGCGAATCAGTGGTGAGATTGATGATTTCAAAGAGCACTTCGCCCGGTTTCTGCTTGCTGGCATCATTAGCCCATGCGGAAGGGTATTCCTCATTGGTCCAGAGAGCGTAGCCATTCTTCTCAGCTCCCTCGATAGCCTCCTTGGCAGCAGCGAGCGCTTTGGCGTCATCGCCGTGATAGAGATACACGCGACTGAGCAGAGTGAGCGCAGCCCATCTGTTAATCTTGCCCTTATTAAACTCCTTTCCGAGCAGTTTGACACTCTCTTCGAGGTCTTTCAGAATCTGGGTATAGCATTGAGCCACCGTGCTGCGCTGAGGCATAGCGTCCTTTTCGAGCACGTCAGTGACGATGCAAGCGCCCAGTGAAGCGCCGTTGTCCATAGTGTAAGGATAGCCGAAGAGCTTGGTGAGGTCGAAGAGGGCCAAGCCACGGATGGCAAGAGCCTGACCTTTGAGGTCGTCGAGTGCATCCTTTTGCTTGTCAGTGATTTGGATATCATCGATATGCTTGAGGATAACGTTACAGTTTTGTATTATCTCATACGGCATACTCCAATACGAAGCCGGAGCATTAGTCTTGGTGAAACCATAGAGATAAGCGTTAGCCGTGCGCTTAGTAGAGCTGACAGCCTGAATATCATCGCCAGTGACGTCACCGTAATAGACGAGTCGTCCGGAGTAAGCGTCGGAGCTTTGCATGGTGCTATAGATGCCATTGAGGGTAAACTCCACGTCAGAGATGGTCTTGACATTGGTCTTCACAGATGTGGAAGGCTCAAGGTCGAGCCAGTCATTGCCGCAGGAAGAGAAGCCCGCAGCCACGGCTCCCATCATAATATATTGAAAAATCTTTTTCATAGTACAGGGGTTTTAGAAGTTAATATTTACGCCGAAGGTCACGGTCTTGAGCGGAGGAGTGGTTTGTGTGGCACTGCCATTGACCACTGACTCTGGGTCATAGTAGTCCCATGCAGCCCAAGTCCAGAGATTATTGGCTGACATATAGAGTCGAGCGTTAGTCAGACCCACTGCTTTAGTCCACTGATTAGGCAAAGTAAAGCCGAGAGTGATGGTCTTCAAGCGGATATAGTCTGTGCTGTGGAGACGGCGGCTGTTGGTAATCTTGTGCATAGCGACGCTTGAGCTCTTCTCATAGAACTGCTCATACTTGGTGTTGTCGCCAGGATTCTTCCAGCTGTCGGCATAGTAAGTAGGGATATTTGCCTCCAGGTCATATCCGCCGTGCTCGGTCTTCTGTGCCCATGTGTCGTAGGCGTATGCTCCAAACTGATAATTGAACAGGAATCCGAGGTCGAACCACTTATATCGGATGCTGTTGTAGAGACCTCCGTTGACAGCAGGCTCAGCGTGCTTATCGAGCATGATAGCCTTGGCTTCAGAAGCCTTTTCCGTGATTTCCTTGCTGTAGGTTCCGTCCTCTTGCAGATCATTGGTGTAGAACTGCGGATTACCATTCTCAGGGTTGATGCCAGCAAACTCAATCATATAGAATGTGCGGTAAGGCTGTCCAATCTTGTGAATCTGCGTTCCGCTGATGATCTGTGTCTGGTCGCCATCGAGCTTCACCACCTTGTTCTTATTGTGTGAGAGGTTGAAAGTGGTATTCCAGTTGAAGTCCTTGGTCTTGATATTAGAGGATCTAATCTCGATTTCAAAGCCTTGGTTTCTCAACTGTCCCACATTCATGAGGTAAGAACTGAAGCCTGTGGTCATAGATACAGGGCTGTCCATGAGGAGGTTCTTGGTGTTGCGGAGGTAATACTCGAATGTGATGTTCACTCTGTCGAAGAGAGCGAAGTCGAGACCGATGTTGAGATTATAGTTTGTCTCCCATTTGAGGTTTGCATTAGCGAGCTGAGAGATGATGATAGCAGGCTGTTCATTGTATCCACTGCCGAGGCTGCTGAGCGCCATATATCCGAAATAGTCAGAAGGCAGGGTGCCATTTACGCCGTAAGAAGCGCGTAGCTTGAGGTCTGTAAGCCAGGAAGAAGTAGGCTTCATGAAGTCCTCCTCAATCATGCGCCAAGCACCTGACACTGACCAGAAGTTGCCCCAACGATGAGAGCGATCAAGGCGAGAACTGCCATCGACGCGATAGCTGCCTCCGAGGAAGTACTTATTGTCGAAATCATAGTTTAAGCGGCCGATGTAAGAGACCATCCTTGCCTGGCTGCTTTCACCGCTGATAGACTCCTTCTTCTTACCATTAGAGATGTCATTCTTGTCAGGAGTAGCAAAATTAGTGGCGTAGCCAGCGAGATAATCGCGATACGAATCATCGATTTCATAGCCCAATAAGCCGTCGAAATGATGGACGTCAGCGAATGTCTTGTTATACATCAGTTGGTTGCCCCATACCATCTTCTTGCGCTCATAGAACTTCTTGCTCATGCCACCATTGACATCTTCGCCGTTGGAAGTGCGAGGGTCAGCCCAGTCTTTGCCCTTAGTGGTGACATAGTCATAGCTGAAGGTGGATTTCAATTTGAGGTCCTTGATAATCTCATACTGTGCATAGACGGTATTGAATGTGCGTGTGACATACTCACGCTGAGTGTCATACTCATTTGCGAGCGCTGGGTTACGGTCGCCGATGCGGATGAAAGCGCGGTTCCATGTGCCGTCCTCATTATATACAGGGTCGGAAGGCGTCACGGCGCTGCGTGAAGAATAGAAAGGTGCGGTGTAGGTGAAGCCTTCGCTATATACGTCCTGATTGACACTGGAGAAGAGGAGGTTAGCTCCGAGGTTCAGTTTATCCGTAGCCTGATAATCGACGTTCAAGCGACCGCTCAGACGTTCCAGTCCTGAACGGTGGGTGATACCCTCCTGCTTCATGTAAGCGAGAGAAGAATAATACTTGAATCTGTCCACGCCACCAGAGACAGAAGCCTCATACTGCTGGTGGTTGCCCTTCTTGAAGAGGATGTCGTCCCAGTCGATGAAGCCGCACCAAGGCACAGGAGCGTAGTCGTCGATATTCTTGTCTGCATACTCAGTTGCCTCTTCGGCGCTCTTGCCCTTGCGTATCTGTCCGGCATAGAGACCGTTATAGATATAGTCACGGCGCTGCTGTCCGTTCATCACAGGGCGATACTCCATGGCAAAGTCGGAGAATCCCCAGTCAGCCTTGAGCGATACCTTTGCCTTGCCCTGCGAACCCTTCTTGGTGGTGATGATGACAACGCCGTTAGCGGCACGCGAACCATAGAGCGAAGCTGCTGCCGCGTCCTTGATGACGGTGATGCTCTCGATGTCGTTAGTATTGATGGTGGACATGATGTCAAGTCCGGATTTGGATGACATGGAATTGATAGAGCCGCTCATCACCGGCACACCGTCGATGACATAGAGCGGAGAATTGCTTGCATTGATGGAACCCATGCCTCGGATATTGAGACTGGAGGATGCGCCAGGCTGTCCGGAAGCGGCAGAGAACTGTACGCCAGTGGCATTACCCTGAAGCATATCCTGGAAGGAAACGGCAGGAACGTCAGCCATCTTGTCTGCCTTCACATTGGATGCAGAACCTGCGTAGGCAGACTTCTTGAACGTGCCGTAGCCTGTCACGATGACCTCCTCCATGATTTGTGAGTCCTCGGAGATGGATATATTGATGGTACCTCTATTGGTCACCTTTACTTCTTTCTTCTGATAGCCTACGTAAGTGACTACCAATGTCACTGGAAAGTCCTTGACATTGATATGGAATTTGCCATCGAAATCAGTCACTGCTCCCATCGAAGTGCCTTGAATCATGACACTTGCACCGACAATAGGCTCATTGGTATTAGCGTCTGTGATAGTTCCGGAGATAGATTCTTTCTGCTGAACAGCATCTACTGCAGCATAGGCTGTCTGTGGCAAAGCCATGCCGAGCGTTCCCATCGTCAGCATACCGCCGACCAAGAAGCAGCCAAGCTGCGTGCTTCCCTTGGAGTGTAGGTGTCGCTTTTTCATAATGTTGGGTATTATTAAGTTAAACATTTTTCTTCTCCCACCTTGTTATCTCTGCTTTTCTCAAGCATCATATTGTAAGGATAACATGTGTATGGGGTGGGGTACTGTAGTTAAACATTTTTCTTTATCATTTGCAAAATTAAAAAAAAAATTTTAAATACCAAACACTTAGGGAAGTTTTTTTAATGTAGAAGTATAGACCCCCTCTTATCCCCCCAAGACCCCCTCTTATCCCCCTGTGAGGGGGAGGCCAGATACGTTTTCTTCTTTAGTGAAAAGTGAAAAGTGAAAAATCGCGCTGACGCAATTAAGAGGCGCAAGCGGAGAAGGTATCCAGCCTCCCCCTCACAGGGGGATAAGAGGGGGTCTTGGGGGTCTTCTATTAGTCTCTTTAATGCGCCTCCAGCCAGTTGAGACCAAAGCCGCAATCAGCAATTAGAGGAACTTTCAGAGCAGCAGCATTTTGCATCTCTTCGAGTACTAATTGTTTCACGTGAAACTTCTCTTCGGGGACCACGGAGAAGTTGAGTTCGTCATGCACCTGAAGTATCATTTTCGACTTCAACCCCTCTGCCTTGAAGCGCTGGTAGATGCGCACCATAGCTATCTTGATGATGTCTGCCGCGGTGCCCTGGATAGGCGCATTGATGGCATTTCGCTCTGCTATGGCGCGGACTGTGCCGTTGCGCGACGTGATGTCTGGCAGGTAGCGACGACGATGATACAAGGTCTCGGCGTAGCCCTTCTCGGCTGCCGTCTTCTTGCTTTCCTCCATAAAGGTGTGGACGCCAGGGAAAGTGGCGAAGTAACCGTCTATCAATGCTTTAGCTTCGCCGCGGTCAATGCCCATATTCTGTGCCAGACCAAAGACCGATATGCCATAGATGATGCCGAAATTAGCACGCTTTGCCTTTGATCTCTCTTCCTTTGTAACCTCGCTTATCGGCTTATGGAATATCTTAGCCGATGTGGCAGCATGGATATCAGCGTTGGAAGTGAATGCTTCTATCATGTTTTCATCGCCCGACATGGAAGCCATCACGCGCAGTTCGATTTGTGAATAGTCGGCAGAGAAGAATATCTCGCCCTCATCAGGGATGATGGTCTTGCGGATTTCCTTTCCGTCCTCACTGTTGACAGGGATATTCTGGAGGTTAGGATCCGAACTGGAGAGGCGTCCCGTAGTGGTGACACACTGATTGAAAGACGTATGTATGTGACCTGTTCTTGGATTGATAAGTTTTGGAAGCGCATCTACGTAAGTGCCAATGAGTTTCTTCAGACCGCGATGGGCAAGTATCTTCTCCACGATAGGGTGCTTGGAGCTAAGTGATTGCAGCACTTCCTCCGACGTCTGATACTGTCCGGTCTTGGTCTTTTTAGCCTTTTCCACAATCTTGAGTTTGCCGAAAAGAATCTCGCCCACCTGCCTTGGCGAAGCAATATTGAAGCTTTCACCTGCCAGTTGGTAGATTTCCTGTTCCAGTTCGGTCATGCGCTGTGTGAAAGTGGTGCGCACATCGTCCAGCGCCTTGGTGTCGAGACGCACGCCATTGCGCTCCATATCCGCAAGGACAGGGACGAGCGGCATCTCTATATCGTGGAACAGTTCCTCGGCACCGACCTCCTTCAGTTTTGGTTCGAGCACGTTCTTGAGTCGCAGAGTGATGTCAGCATCCTCGGCAGCATACTGATACACCTCTGTCGGACTGAGGCTTCGCATGGATTTCTGCGCTGGTCCCTTTGGTCCGATGAGTTGCTCAATGTGGATGGTCTGATAGTGGAGTAGTGACTCCGCCATAGAGTCCATGTTGTTCTCACGACCTGGATTGATGAGGTAGTGGGCAATCATGGTGTCCCAAAGCGGTGCTTTCACTTCGATGCCATAATTCTTCAGCACCTGGATGTCATACTTCACATTTTGCCCCACTTTGATGATTTCGGGGCTTTCATATACCTTTTTGAATATGTTAACATATTTTTCGGCTTGTTCACGTTCTGCCGGAACAGCGACATACCAAGCCTCTTTTTCCTCGCAAGCGAAGCTCAAACCCACCAATTCCGCGTCGATAGCGCAGACAGAAGTGGTCTCTGTGTCAAAACTGACGATTTGCTTTGTAACTAAAAGTTCGGATAATTTCTCCGCATCTTCTTCTGTTTCAATCAAATGATACTTTGCACCCGATGTCTGAAACGTATCAAGAGTGGGATTTTCAAACAAATCTTGCCCGTCGGTCGGATTTTCTGCAAACAAATCAAGCTGCAAATTAACGCTTTTTTGCTTTTGAACAGGTTTTTTTAGAATTCTGTCAGCAAGGCTCTTAAACTCCAATTCGGTGAAGATTTCGCGCAGTCGGGCTTCGTCTGGCTCATTGACCTTCATTTCTTCAAAAGTGAAAGTGACAGGAACATCCTGGCGGATGGTGGCAAGATACTTTGACATCTTGATGTCTTCCACCGCGCCTTCAACTTTTCCCTTCATCTTTCCTTTCAACTGATCGGTGGAGGAGAGTAGGCTGTCGATGCTTCCGAATTGGTTTATCAGTTTGGCGGCAGTCTTCTCTCCCACGCCAGGACAGCCGGGGAAGTTATCAGCCGAGTCGCCCATCAGTCCGAGAAGGTCGATGACTTGCGCAGTGGAAGCGATGCCATATTTCTCGCATACCTCCTTCGGCCCCATGACTTCGTAGCCGCCTCCGTGACGAGGGCGATACATCTTGACATGGTCGGTGACGAGCTGAGCGTAGTCCTTGTCGGGCGTCACCATGAATGTGTCGATGCCTTCGAGGTCGGCTTTGTGGGCTATGGTGCCGATGATGTCGTCTGCCTCAAATCCATCCACCTGCAGGATAGGGATATGATAGGCAGAGAGGATATCCTTGATGATAGGCACAGCCAGTCTGATGTCCTCAGGAGTCTCCTCACGTTGCGCTTTATAAGCAGGGAAAGCCTCGTGTCGGAACGTCTTTCCGTGGTCGAAAGCGACGGCGAGATGAGTTGGTTTTTCCTTGGTCAGTACCTCGTTGAGCGTATTGCAGAAGCCCATTATCGTGCTCGTATTCATTCCTTTGGAATTGATGCGAGGTGCTTTGATGAAGGCATAGTAACTGCGGTATATCAGCGCGTATGCGTCGATGAGAAAGAGTTTGTCCATTAGTCGTTCTGATTTGATTTTATGATATGTAGGTGCAAATATACAAATTAAATATTAAATTATCGACTATCTTAATGTGAAACCGAAATTTTTTTCTTAATTTTGCAACGAAAAATGCAAATATAAGTACAGTAATGGATTATCTATCACATATCAGAAAACCTATAGAAAAGGAGCTGGAGGACTTTATTTCCCTCTTCAATGACTCCCTTTCGCACACCGACGGAATGCTTGAGACCGTGCTAAACCATATCCGCCAACGTGCTGGAAAGCGTATGCGTCCGATGCTTATCCTGCTGATGGCAAAATGCTTTGGCGAGGTGAATGCCTCCACGCAGCATTCGGCAGTAGGCTTGGAGCTGCTGCATACTGCCAGCCTTGTGCATGATGACGTAGTGGATGAGTCGGGAGAGCGTCGTGGTCAGAAGTCAGTCAATGCTCTTTATGATAATAAAGTGGCAGTGCTCGTGGGTGATTATATCCTCTCCACCGCCCTTCTCAATGTGTCGCAGACGGGTAATAACCGCATCGTCAGTTACCTCGCGCGTCTCGGTCAGACTTTGGCAAACGGCGAGATACTTCAGCTCACCAGCAATGGTGGTGAGAACATCTCCGAGGAGACTTATTACGACGTGATAAAGCAGAAGACGGCAGCTCTCTTTGAGGCTTGCTGTGCTATGGGAGCCATGAGTTCGGGAGCGTCAGAAGAGGATGTGAAAGCCGCGTCTTTCTTTGGTCAAACCCTCGGAATCATCTTCCAGATACGTGATGATATCTTCGATTATTACGACTCTCAGGAGATAGGAAAGCCTACTGGAAACGACATGGCTGAGGGTAAACTCACTCTTCCTGTCATCCACTGCGTGCTGACTTCCGGCAATGCCGAGATGCTTGCCATAGCTCATAAGGTGAAGGCTCACAGCGTCACCAAGGAAGAGATAGCCCGACTCGTGGCTTTCACTAAGGAAAATGGCGGTATAGAGTATGCTCAAAGCGTCATGGAACGCATGAGTGAGGAGTGTATGTCTTTCGTCAGAAATAGGGTAGAGGATGCCTCTATCGCTGATGCCCTTGGGGCTTATGTGGATTATGTGATTGGGAGAAAACTGTAATAAGACCCCCTCTTATCCCCCTGAAGGGGGAGGCTATATAGGGAAAGGCTACTAAGGAGACCCCCTCTTATCCCCCTGTGAGGGGGAGGCTATATACGGACAGGCTACATGTTTTTTACTAAT
>SAMEA104315420__coassemble_396_pt1 | contig 29711 bp, 22 predicted proteins | sample SAMEA104315420__metabat2_high_PE_027 | metagenome-assembled genome bin SAMEA104315420 (sample SAMEA104315420) | gut metagenome | biome: Monkey gut; feature: monkey-associated habitat; material: faeces | place: China | collected 2013
CAAATGTTGCTCTTAACCGCAGAAAACTACGGAAGTTATTATTTACACATTACTACAACTAACAAAATTCATAAATTCCACTGCGGATTACTGCGTCCGCACCATTCTTTCAGATTATAAGACACTCGCTGATAAGGCTTCACTTCCTGCAAGTGAGGACTATGTCTTGGCATGGTATGCCGTCTTGAGTAAGAATAAAAACTTCTAAGACTAACTATATTATGATTATGGAAAATCTCAGATTATATGGTTGCGCCCTAACTAACGGCAGCAACCATCTGACGAACAAATTATCCGTCACAGCCCTCAAAAGGCTTCTTCCCGTATTCCTCATGATGATATTCATGGGGATAGGCACTGATGTACTTGGACAGACGAAGAACATTTACACTGGAACTGCCGTCTTTACACTGGAGCAGCTCCATTCTTTTAGTGGTAAGAATAATAGTTCTTACACATCAGGAGACAAGCTTATCACACTGTCATCTTCTTCTGTAAATGTGCAACCAACCATCAATAACATCAAAGGTCCACGAGGAGCCAAAGTAAGACCGACCGGTGCATTCAAAATCACTGCAAGTAATGGAGCACAGATCACCAGCATCACTCTCATCACTGACAGAAAAGACCGTAAACTTGACAGTTCTGTTTTTTGCACTGAAACTAAAGACAATACGGGAACCAACTACACTTACACATACAGCAACGCAACGGGGGACATCACATTCACAAATAATAGCACTGGCAGCTCTGCAGGAAATATCTATGTGTCATCCATCACTGTAAACTATACATACACCTCTGCTGACACACAAACGCAGTTGGTAGGTACTTTCGCTAAAAATATCATCGGTTACGAAGGTGATAAAGGCATTGATATCCCTACTCTCACAGTAAAAGCAGGCACAACAACACTTGATGCAAGTGCATATACTGTGGAATATAGCAGTTCAAACCCTACAGCAATAGAAATATCTAATGGCAAGATAAATCTGAATGCACCGAGCGAAGCAGTGATTACCGCCACTATCACCCCTACAAATACGAATAAATACGCTGCCTGCTCTGCCACATTCATCGTGTCCGCCAAAGCACTTATGGATTTATCAGTGGACGTTAACGATGTGTATATGTTCACTAACGACGAGGCTCCTACGATGCCTGTCGTGAATGTTGATGCTATTGAAAGCGGAAAAGCCATAAGACTCATTGCTGACACGGATTATACATACAAATACTCACTAAAGACCAGTAGCGGAAACCTCACCATTTCCAATGATGGCAAGACCATCACTGTAGATGGTTCTTCACGAAAATACACCGCAGGCGACAATGTAATCACCGTTACCGTCACCCCTACACCATCTTGCATAGCCCAACATCACTGTAAGGTGACATCTTTCGATTTCACATTCAATGTGACAAAAGCTGGTGAAAAGACGACGCCAATCATTGACTTTGCTAACGAAGTGACACTCAACACCAACATAAAGGATCGTCAGCTCAATGCCCGCATCTCATATAATGGTGAGGATATCACTGACTATTTCACCATTACATACGCCACAACAGATGCTTCTATCATCACCATCAATGGCAACAAGCTCTCCACAACAGCTGCTACAGGCACTGCAACAATGACGATTACTGCAACGCCTAAGACAGAATTCGAACAGCAATACGCTGTAGCGACCAAGACAGTCAATATTACTGTCAAGGCTCTCAAGACTCTTACTGTCGCACCTGAAACTATAGCTGATAAGAATCTAACGACTGGTGATACATTCCAGATACCGGAACTTGTCGTTAAGGTAAAAGAGAATGGCACACTCCTCGACCGTGACGACGACTATGTGGTGACATATTTATCCAATTCTCCAAACGTAGCGACAATTGACAAGGAAGGCATTGTGACTGCTTTCGATGAGGGAACATCCATCATCACCATACATATCAGCGACGTAATAACCGACCCTGCCAAGAAGAATTATGAATATACAGAGATTTCTTTCAAAGTGAATGTAGATGATCCTGCTGTATTTAAAGTACCAGATGCTCAGACGGACTATAACATCGGCAAGGTTTTATCTACCGAAAACGGAAACCTTTGCGTCACTCTTGGCGGATGGATATTCAATAAGAAAGAATTCAAAGCCGAGGATTATGGTACGACAAAAGAAATCTTCGGTGACGACAAAAACCAGTATTGGGGAAAGACACCAGCAACTACCGGCACATCAAGTTTCTCTCCAGAAAGCTTCAAATACCTCATTGACGCAGGAAAAATGAAGAATCCGCGAAATGAGTTCGCCAGCAACTGCCAGCCACAATCTATCAATTTATATAATGCAAAACTGGAACAGCAGCCCTCCACACTGATAGACCCAATGTTTAATGTGCCAACTTCAGGCTCTTACCTCATCTTTGAGCCAAAGACCAACGGCACAGTAACGGCTACTATCATGCAGAATGGCGTGTTTGATGTTACAAGCAACAAACCTGGTTACCGTCCTCAGCGCCGTGTATTCGTCTTGGATGAAGCTGGTAAGCTCATTCCGTCCACTCCAAAGCTGGAGGTTACTTCTGGTAAGTTTGACGCAAACAACAAAGACTTCACCAAATATCCATGGGACCTACAGGATACTCCAAATGCATCTCAAAAACTGGTAAAAGACCACTTTGGCATTGATAATTTCCAGTCTGACGATGATAACTTCCAGAACGAAGTACGTGAATGTCTGATAAATAACGATATCATCCATAATAATGCTGTAACTCAAGGAGCGGATTTCAAAGGAGCAAAGGGCTGGTCAGTAATGGTAGCAGCGCCAGTGACATACACCTTTAACGTGAAGGCTGGCAAGACATATTATCTCTATAACTTCGGTTCAAGAATCGGTCTCTTCGGTTTCTCTCTCAGAGAAAGCACTCCGACAGTGGATAATATCACATACAAGGAGACTCAGAACAATGTCATAGAAGCAACAGCGCCAGGACACGTGGCACAGGTTTCGCTCGATCGCAAGTTTGCTGTAGGCAAATGGAACGCTGCCGTACTGCCTTTCTCGCTCAACAAGCAGCAGGTGGATGCCATATTCGGACAGACATACGACAAGAACCATACTGATGGCACACAGATTCTCTACTTCGAGAAGACAGAAGGCAAATACGTCTATTACACTCGTCATGCCTACAACACTATAGTAGCTGGCAAGCCTTTCCTCATCAAGCCTACGGGCAAGACAGCTGACAAGACAAATGTTGCCACTCTCGTAGATGGTAGCATCGTCCTCAATACGGAGAAGATAACTGCATTCCCATACGTCACGATAGAGAATGTATCTCCTAAAGACTGGGGAAGAGATGCCGAAACAGCTGACTATCACTGGCATTCTGCATACAATGTAGAGACTGTAAAGCCAAACGACTACTACTTCAATAACGATGGTGTCCTCGTAATGCGCGAGAAATCCAATGCCAAGATACAAGCATTCCGCGGTTTCCTTCAAAAGAAAGCTACGGCACAGGCCAAACTCTTCTCAGTGGCTTACTTCGACCTGCTGTCTGACAACTCAGACATCCCATCCAAGATAGAGGGCGTGATGATGGACAGCAACGGCGAGTTGGTTGACATCAAGGCTGGAGATGCTGTCTATAATCTCAGCGGACAAGTGGTCACCACCGATGCTTCTTCGCTCTATTCTCTGCCTAAGGGCATCTACATCGTGAATGGCAAGAAATATGTTGTGGAATAAATTAAGGAGTAAGAACAATGAAAAAAGTATATATTACACCGACGATATTCTTTGATGAAGTATTGGATTGCGGAGAATTGCTTCAGCTTTCCAAAAATACAACTAGTGACCTAACAGGAGGAGGAGCGCAAATAGGTGACGGTTCTACCATCAAAGGCGATGAAGGACAAACAACAGAAGGTGGCTTTGTCGATTCCAAAGGAGGTTTCTTCGAAGATGACATCATGTCTGATTGGGATTTTTAGAGTGTTATTAGCTTTGGTTGTTTCGTGATTTTAATGTTTTCTTGATAGACTTAATCACATAAGAAACAAGACAATCAACCAAACAACAAAACAACAAAACAACAAAACAACAAAACAACAAAACAACAAAAAATAGAAGTTGTGTTTTAATAATAGATAGATTTTCGTAATGCGAGTGGGCTGGGGCGCGATGCTTCGGTCCACTTTTTTTCAAGAATAAAGACAGGAAGATGCCATCATAGCGAAGCACTAAGGTCTTAGCTTGCAAAAGCACGAAAATGTTATATCCAAAAGGCAAAAGAATGCTTTTTACACATCGTTGCTTGCTTTTTTCATCAAAAGATGGCGAGCATAGTAATAAAAACAGTAAATTTGCATAATGAAACCTTAACAATAGTTTACTGACATAACACATATTTTACAATAATCTAAGTAATTGAAAAAAACTACAAGTATGAAAAAGTCCATTCTTAGTTTGAAATCAGCCTTATGGCTCGTGATGCTGCTCATCATGCCTTTGCAGGCTATGGCGGCAGAACTCGGAGAGGCGGGCAAGCGTCTGGCTGCATTGCCGGGAGTAAGTAAAGTGGAAGCACTGAAGACTACGCTGTTTCCAGAGAAGTATGTATTCTTTATCCGTCAGCAACTTGACGCCAAGGATGCTTCAAAAGGCTATTTTGAGCAAAGAGTGGTGCTGTGCCATCGTGGCTTCGACCGTCCTACAGTATTGGTCACCGAGGGCTATAATGCCAGATACGCAATGCGTGAAAACTATATGGATGAATTGTCAAAGCTCTTTGAGACAAACGTCATCACCGTGGAATATCGCTACTTTGACCAGTCAATGCCTAAGCCTTGCAACTGGGATTACATGACTGTGGAAAACTCCCTCTACGACCTTCACAATGTCAATCAGACCCTCCACGCCATGTATAAGGGCAAATGGATATCCACTGGCATAAGCAAGGGCGGACAGACCACCATGTTCTATCGCGCTTATTTCCCTAATGACGTCGATATCTCCGTGCCTTATGTGGCTCCTCTCAATAAGAGCGTAGAGGATGGCAGACACGAGAAATTCCTGCAATATGAGGTTTCTACGAAGGAACACAGACAGAAAGTGCTCGACCTCCAGCTGCTTCTCTTCAAGCGCAAAGCTGCTTTGCTGCCTATGCTTGAGCAATACTGCAAGGATCAGAAATTCACTTTCAATGTGCCTATTGCTGAAATCTTCGACTTCATCGTGATGGAATATTCCTTCGCTTTCTGGCAGTGGGGCGACGACTTGGCAAAGATTCCTACAAGCAAGGCTTCTGACAAGGAGCTCTTCGACTATCTCATGAGAATCTCTGAGCCAGGATATTTCTCAAACCAAAACCCTAATTTCCCATTCAATTATCAGGCAGCACGCGAATTAGGCTACTATGGCTACTACACCGCGCCATTCAAGAAGTACCTCAGCATCAAGTCTGCCAAAGGCTATCTGAAGCGCTTGATGGTGCCTAAGGGGCAGGAGAATGTGCAGTTCTCACCTGTTCTCTATAATAATACAGTGGATTTCCTTACCAAGAACGACCCTAAGATGGTCTATATCTATGGCGACATCGACCCTTGGAGTGCTTCGGGCGTGTATGGACTTCCTTTCACAAAGAACAAGAAGAACCTCCACGTCTATATGTGTAAGGGCGGTTCCCACCGCACCCGCATCAACTCTTTCCCTGAGCCTACTCGTCAGGAGATTATCCAGTTGATCAGTAACTGGTTGAAGGAATAGCATCTTGGTTGTTGGTTGTCGGTTGTTGGTTGTTGGTTGAATGTAAAGATTTCCTACAAGGCAACCAACAACCGACAACCTATTTTTATCCATTGATATTTTTATTCGTCACCAAATTATCAAATATACGGTAACTGCTGTCTGGAAGACAGTACCGAGCGAAGCGAGAGTAACCCGGGACGAAGTCTCGGGATCACCGTAAAAGGGGAAACGGCTGTCTGGAAGACAGTACCAGATTATGAATTATCTTCGTCCCATATCAATGCTCATAAGCCTTCGGGCTCATGAGCACACGCTCAAAAAAATCACGGACAACACCGATGCGACGGATTTTATCTTTTCACGGATCTTTCTTATTCTTGGATTTATAAAGGATTTCATTACGCCTGACGGCGCAGGATTGCCTCAAGCTAAGGGGAAATCCGTAAATATCCATGCGCCAATGGCGCACAAGAATCCATTATGACAAATTAAAATCAGTGAAAGAACAGATTCGTCGCATCTGTTATCCGTGTTTCATTTGAACGCTTGTGGTCGTCGCGAAGCAATAAACACTTGAAATCTTGCTTATGTTAGTACTGTCTTCCAGACAGCCGCTCTTTATGCGGTTATCATCCCGAGACTTCGTCCCGGGTTACTCTCGCTGCGCTCGGTATTGGCTTCCAGCCAAATCTTGTCGTTTGGTTTTCTTGTCGTTTGGTTTTCTAATTGGAAGTCTTTGCATTCAACTAAGCAACCAAAAACCAACAACCCACAACCAATATCCTACCAACCCAGCTCTGTGAAATCACTTATCACAATGTCGGAGTACTCTGCCACGACGTCGGCAGGATTGGTAGTGGCAAGTCCCACGACGTAAGCACCTGACGCGCGACCGGATTTCAGTCCGTTGACGCTGTCCTCAAAGACGATGGTCTCATCCTTGGTGCATCCGAAGCGTGCCATTCCCATGAGGTAACAGTCAGGATCAGGCTTGCCTTTCGTGAAGTCTTCCGCAGTGAGAATAGCATCAAAGAGGTCGGAAAGCTCCGGACGCTGGCGTGCCACACTCTCCATCTTAGGGCGGTTGCTGCTCGTCACCACGGCGCATTTTATCCCTGCCTCACGCAGATGATTGATGAAAGGCAGGAAACCATTGATGTAATCATACTTCATACATTTCTCAAACTCATTGAGTCGGGCAGTCATATCTTTCCATTCATCGCGCACGTCGGCAAAGTATTTCTCATAAATCTCTGTGAGCGGCATTCCTTTTATCTTATATTCCAGGTCTGGAATCTCAGGATGGTAGCGACGTGCCTCGCTTCCCCAATAGATGGAATACTGTGTCTCAGTGTCAAACACCACGCCGTCAAGGTCGAATAATGCGCATTTGCATTTATCTATATTCAGTTCTTTCATATTCGTTTTTTTCTGCTGAATCTTCGCAAGCAGCTAACGTACAGTTAATCAAGAATAAAATATCAATAAATAAAAATAAACAAATATATTTTTTTATTTTTTTCTTTATTTTTCTCTATTGATATTTTTCACTTCCCCACGGCAGTGGGGACTGAGGGGCAGTTGAACGCTTGTGAAAATTGTTTTTTATAAATCGGTTGCAAAGTTAAGTAAAAAAAGCGAAAATGCCAAACATCTTTCCTCCCAACTTTTATCACTGATAATACAATCGCTTGACAATTTATTTACATCAGTTTTTGCGACCTCAAGCTATAAGGAAAAATCGAACAAAAAATGAAAGCAAAGCCTTCATTTTGCAATATCTTAGTTTTCACGTTGCAATAACATAGCTTTTACCGCCTAATATCATAGTTATTACCTCCTAATATCTATGCTTTTACGCCCTAAAAACTATGCTTTCACAACGCATTGCATATCAGGTAGTTACGCAAGCACTTCCATTTGTTTTTCAAAAACCGGAATTTCGAACACTTTTCGCTTCTTGCGTTGCTTGGGCTTTGTAAAAAAAACAATAAATAAAAATAAACAAATATATTTTTCTATTTTTTCTTATTCTTCTCTATTGATATTTTTCATTTCCCCACTGCTGTGTGGACCGAGGGGCATTATCTCCGCTTGCGAAAGAATTATTTATCGCTAATTGTGAATTATGAATTATTTTACTACCTTTGCACCATAAAAACAAAGACAAGACATAAAAATGACCAATAAGAAATACACCGACCTCTTCTGCGACTTCGACGACACTCTCTACGACACACGTGGGAATGCTATCCTCTCACTCGCCGAACTGTACGACTTCTTCCACCTCGCTGACCACTTCGATGACCCAAATGACTTCTATGAAGCATATTGGAAAACGAATGTCGAACTGTGGGGACTCTACTCCAAAGGCGAGATAGAGCGACATTATCTCATCGTGGAACGCTTCCGCAGACCGCTCAGTCTCGGCAGAGGACTGGAGAATATCACGGAGGAAAAATGCCTGGAGATAAGCGATAAGTTCCTGGAACTGTGCTCGGTGAAGCCTGGACTCGTCGCTGGAGCACAGCAACTGATGGATCATCTGAAGGCTGCCGGCTATCGTCTGCATATCTGCAGCAACGGCTTTCACGAAGTGCAATACAAGAAACTCACAGCGTGCGGACTCATGGATTATTTCGACACCATCATCCTCAGCGAAGATGCAGGTGCAAACAAGCCGTCAAAGCAATTCTTCGACTACGCTTTCAGCCAGACTAATGCCGACCCTCAGACCACGCTCATGATTGGTGACAACTATAATACCGACATCATCGGAGCAATGGATGCCGGCATAGACACCATGCTCTTCAATAGATGGGACCCTTCTTTCGTTCCGCCACGACAGCCACAATATGTGGTCAATGCGCTGAAAGAAATCATCGACCTACTCTGATGCTTAGGCAAAACAGGCTCGGAAAAAGAATAAAGATAAGCCAAAGTGGATTTTTTTCAAGGAAAGATTTCCGTATCTTAGGGAAAAAGTGTATTTTTGCATGATTGTTTGACATAAACTGATTTTTTACATGGACTACGACAAGAACGAAGAGATAATAGTGGAACGCCCGCAAGTGCTCGAATGTGACGTGGTGCGCTTTCAGAACAATAAAGAGAAATGGGTGGCTTTCGTCGGACTGCTCGACGGCAGACCTTACGAAATATTCACCGGAATACAGGACGATGAGGAAGGTATCGTGCTGCCAAAGACCGTGGTCGATGGCAAGATAATACGTCAGACCAACGAGGATGGCACACATAGATACGACTTCCAGTTTGAAAATCGTCGCGGATACAAGACCACTGTGGAGGGACTTTCTGAAAAGTTTAATCCCGACTGCTGGAACTATGCCAAACTCATATCTGGCGTACTGCGCTACCGTATGCCTATACGCCTCGTGGTCAAGCTTATAGAGTCGCTCACATTCAAGGGCGAAATGCTCAATATGTGGAAAAATGGCGTGGCACGCGCACTCAAGAAATATATGCCGGAAGAGGAATGATGACAGGAAAAATCTACATCGACTCACTCCGTATGCACGCTTTCCATGGAGTGCTGGAGCAGGAAAAGACGGTGGGCAACGACTATATCGTCAGCGTCACGATGGAATATCCGCTGGAAAATGCCTGCCAGACGGATAATCTCGATGACACTATAAACTATGCCACCGTGGCTGACACCGTGGTGGAAGAGATGAAAATGCCATCAAAACTGGTGGAACACGTGGCTGGAAGGATAGTCAGAAGACTGAAATCTCTCTTTCCTGCCACTACGATGGTGCGTGTCAACGTGAAGAAAGTGGCACCGCCTATGCCGTATGACATGAATGGCGCCGGCGTGGAAATTTGCTGCCGGTTTTAGTTTGTCTGACTATTAGGCAAATGTAAATAAATCCTAAATAGGTACGCGCATATATACGTATATCTTATTTTTTATGTAATTTTGCAGATATTTCTCTCTATCCATGCGTAACAGATTTGTTCTCACACTCATCATATTCCTTGCAGGGACAGCATTTTCATGGGCTGCCTCCGACAAATTCACACTCGTAATAGATGCCGGACACGGCGGACATGATGCCGGAGCGCTGGGCGCTTTCTCAAAGGAAAAAGACATCAACCTGCGCACAGCACTCGCTTTCGGAGGATACGTGGAGCGAAACTGCCCTGATGTCCGAGTGATATATACGAGAAAGAAGGACGTCTTCGTGCCACTTCATACCAGAGCAGAAATAGCAAACAAGGCAAAGGCTGACCTCTTCATCTCTATTCACACCAATTCTTTGCCAAACAAGAAGATAGCAAGAGGATTTGAAACCTACACGCTCGGTATGCACCGTGCCAGCGAAAACCTCGACGTGGCAAAGCGAGAGAACTCTGTTATCCTCGTCGAGAAAGACTATAAGCAGCATTATGAAGGCTTCGACCCTAACTCGTCAGAGAGCTATATCATCTTTGAATTCCTGCAAGACCACTTCATGGCAAAGAGTGTGGAGTTTGCAAAACTCGTGCAAAGCAATGTATGCTCGCTTGCCAAAAGACAAAACAAAGGCGTCAAGCAGGCCGGATTTCTGGTGCTCAGAGAGACATCCATGCCAAGCTGCCTCGTGGAAGTAGGATTTATCTCCACTCCTGACGAGGAACAAAGCCTCAACAACAGCGCCACCATCGACAATATTGCCAAAGGCCTCTATAATGCTTTCATCAAATACAAGCAGAAAAACGCTGGCGGAAACACCGATTACGTCACCGAACACTCATCTGACGTGATGCTACCGACACCTGCCGGCAGTCAGGAAGAGGAAAAGCCTGTGACAAAACAGCTCACAGAAGTGCGCGATTCCAGCAACAATAAGGACGCCACATCGCAGAAGCAAGCAAATGCAGAGGGCAAATCCACACGCGACAGGGCTTCACGAAACAAGAACAAGGAGAATGACAAGACCGCCGTGGCTGAAAAGACAAGTGGCGCTCCCGTCTTCAAAATCCAGATATTCATCACTGACAGAGTGCTGAAAGACAGCGACTCACGCTTCAAAGGCGAGAAAGCCAACTACTATAAGGATGGCAATATGCTGAAATACACCATCGGCTCGACCACCGACTACAATGAAATCCTGCGACTGAAGAAGTCATTAGGCGACAAATTCCCAGGCTCATTCATCGTAGCATTCAAGAACGGAGAGAAGATCACCACCGCTGATGCCATAAGGGAATACCGCGCCAACAAGCGCTAAGCCCCCACCGTGTCGGGCACGTCACCGCCCAACATCAGCAAGAATAAGAAGCAAGAATCCCAACGGCGTCAGCCATTCTTCATTCTTCATTCTTCATTCTTCATTTAAGAGCCGCCACCGTGTCGGGCGCGTTACCGCCCGATATCCCCAACATCCAACAAGAAACAAAAACCCATCACAATAATGAAATATTTCACAAAAGAGGTAAAGATAGCATTAGTAGCCATAGCAGGCGTAGTATTATTGTTCTTTGGACTCAATTTCCTCAAAGGACTATCCATCTTCTCTGACGGACATGCCTACAAGATTGCCTTCGCTAATGTAAACGGACTATCCGGCTCATGCCCTATATATGCTGACGGTTACCGCGTAGGCACAGTGACAGGCATCAGCTACGACTACGACAAGCAGGGCAATATCATCGTGACAGCAGAGATAGACGACAATCTCCGCATACCTCGCGGCACTACAGCAGAGATTGCTTCCGACCTCATGGGCAACACTCAGGTCAACCTCCTCCTCGCTAACAATCCACGCGAGCGCATCAATCCAGGAGAGACCATCATGGGAGCTATAGCTCATGGCGCTGTGGACGACCTCAAGGATATGATTCCTACCGTAGAAAAGATGCTACCAAAGTTGGACAGCATCCTCGCTTCGCTCAACACATTGCTCGCAGACCCTGCCATCGCAGCTACACTGCATAACGCTGAAACTATTTCTAAAAACCTTACTGTGACCACTCAGAGCATCAACACCATGATGGCTGACCTCAACAGAAAGATGCCAGGAATACTCACAAAGGCTGACGGAGTAATGACCAATGCTGAGACCGTGACCAGCAATCTCGCCGCTATCGACGTCGCTGGAACAATGGCTAAAGTGGATGCCACTCTCGCTAACGTAGAGAAACTCACCACTACGCTCAACAGCAAGGAAGGCACCGTGGGACTCCTCCTCCATGACCCAGGTCTCTACAACAACATGACCTCCACCATGGAATCGGCTGACTCCCTCCTGATGGACCTCAAAGCCCATCCTAAGAGATACGTACACTTCTCTATTTTCGGAAAGAAAGACAAATAACATCCGAGAATATAATAATATTATCAAGGTGTAATAGAGTCCTTTCTACCTCGGCAAAAGGACTATATCACCATGCTTTCACATCAACGCAGGCTGACCGCTGCAAGGCAATAAGTCAGCCATCGCAAAGCCTATCCATCCAAAATCCCAAACCCACAAGAAGAAAGAAATGCAAAACTCTCGCGCCCTATGGGCTGCTTGCCAAAACTATTTCAAGGCCAACATCGAAGAGGGTGAATATGAGAAGTGGTTTTCCAATGTAGAATTTGAATCCTTCGCACCTGCCACAAACCTCCTGACACTGCAGGTACCAAGCGATTACATCAGCCAATACATCGAAAAAAACTACATCGATCACCTGCGCATCGCCATCAGCAACACCTTTGGCAGAATCAGATTATCATGGCATATCACCGTGGTAAACAAGCCTGCAAAAGAGGAAACGACTGATAGCAAGGCGAAGCGTACCCCTAAGGGATACGGCTTGAGAGTGGAAGGCGCCGTAGATACCGAGAGTCCGGACGGCATTGCAAAGGCTGCGGTTTCGAGAAATGACAACAAACTGATGGTGGCTCCGGGTTCGGCACCCACCACTCACCTGCCGGAGATAGACTCACAACTCAATTTCCGCCAGACATTCAGCAACTATGTAGAGGGCAGATCCAATAAGCTTTGCCGCTCAGTAGGCCTCAGCATTGCAGAGCATCCACAGGGCACAAAGTTCAATCCATTCTTCGTCTTCGGACCATCAGGATGCGGAAAGACCCATCTCGTCAATGCTATAGGCGTGAGATGCAAGGAGATGTACCCTCAAAAGCGCGTACTCTACGTCAGCGCAAGAACATTCCAGGTGCAGTTTGTCAATGCACAGCTCAAGGGAAAGATAAATGATTTCATCGCTTTCTATCAGACTGTAGATATGCTCATCGTCGATGACGTGCAGGAATGGACATCTTCTCCTAAGACGCAGGAGACATTCTTCCATATCTTCAATCACCTCTTCCGCAACTCCAAGCGCATCATCCTCATCAGCGACCGCGTGCCTGCACAGCTACAGGGCATGATGGACCGACTGATAAGCCGTTTCTCATGCGGACTCGTGGCAGAATTGGAGAAGCCAAACGTGCAGCTCTGCATCGACATACTCATGAGAAAAATCCAGCGTGACGGTCTCGATATTCCAGAAAACGTGGTGAGATACATCGCAGAGAATACCAATGGCAGCGTGCGCGACCTGCAAGGCGTCATCAATTCGCTGATGGCTTACAGTGTGGTATATAACTGTAACATCGACATGCGATTCGTAGAGCGAGTGGTAAAGCGTGCCGTGAAAATCAATGAGCAGGTGCTCACGCTCGATGATATCATACAATGCGTATGCAATCACTATGAGATTACCGAGCAAGCTGTAAAGGGAAAGACCAGGAAGCGAGAGATAGTGCTGCCTCGTCAGATTATCATGTATTTCGCTGACAAGCATATCCGTATGCCGGCTTCACGCATCGGACGCTGTATGGGCGGCAGAGACCACTCCACTGTGCTCCATTCCATTCAGATAATCAATGAAAGAGTAAGGAAAGACCGTGATTTCTCCAACATCATCTCAGAATTGGAGGACGGTCTTGGTATTGCAAGATAAACTTAAAAAATGAAGAATGTTCTAAATGAAGAATGTAGAATGAAGAATGAAGAATTCGAGTTAGTTTTCTTCGCTTGAGAAGAAAAACGCTAGGGGAAGAGTGTAATCCCCATTCTTCATTCTTCATTCTTCATTTAACTATTCTTCATTTAACTATTCTTCATTTTAATATTCTACATTTTAAAATAACCTAACTATGACAAGATTTGCATTCAAAATGTTCCTCAAGCCAGGCTGTGAGGAAGAGTATCAGAAGCGACATGCCGCTATCTGGCCTGAACTCGTCAAGATGATTAAGGACAGCGGAGTAAGCAACTATTCCATCTTCTGGGACAAAGACACCAATATCCTCTTCGGGTATCAAGAGTGCTCTGGTGAAGGTAACTCTCAGGACACATCTAATGGCATCGATCCTATCACGCAAAAATGGTGGGACATGATGGCTGACATCATGGAGGTAAACCCAAAAGACAACTCACCTATCACCATTCCTATCAAGGAGGTGTTCCACCTTTCTTAAAAATGAAGAATATATAAATGAAGAATGATGAATGAAGAATGAAGAATTCGAGTTAGTTTTTCTTCTTAGTGAAAAGTAATAATCGCACTGATGCGACTTGTAAATAAATAAAAATGAAGAATTCGAGTTAAGTATTCTCCAGCTTGTCTTTCACAAGCGAAGAAACTAACTCGAATTCTTCATTCTTCATTCTACATTCTTCATTCAGGAAACTACTCGCGATTAGCACGCTTGCGCTCCAGATGATCAAGGATAACCTTGCGGATACGCATTGACTTTGGAGTTACTTCCACAAGCTCATCAGCCTTGATATACTCCAGACACTCTTCGAGAGAGAGCACTGTGCGAGGGATGATGCGAGCTTTGTCGTCAGTACCTGAAGCACGAACGTTGGTGAGCTGCTTTGCCTTTGTCACATTGACCACGAGGTCATTTTCATGCACATGCTCGCCTACTACCTGACCGCCATACACATCTTCACCCGGCTCGATGAAGAACTTACCACGATCCTGCAGCTTGTCGATAGAGTAAGCAAAAGCATTTCCGGTCTCAAGAGCAATCATCGAACCGTTAGTACGGCGTATGATATCGCCCTTATAAGGCTGGTATTCCTTAAAGCGATGCGCCATAATAGCCTCACCCTGTGATGCCGTGAGCACGTTGGTACGGAGTCCCATGATACCGCGAGAAGGAATATCAAACTCGATATTCACGCGATCACCCTGACTTTCCATACTTGTCATCTCGCCCTTACGACGTGTCACCATATCAATCATCTTGCTGGAGAATTCCTCTGGCACATTGATAGTAAGCTCCTCGATAGGCTCACACTTCACTCCGTCAATCTCTTTATAGATTACAGTAGGCTGACCTACTTGGAGCTCGTAGCCCTCACGACGCATTGTCTCAATCAATACAGAGAGATGAAGCACGCCTCTACCTGACACAACCCAGCGGTCTGTGGCATCCTCGAATGGCTCTACACGCAGTGCAAGATTCTTCTCCAACTCCTTCTGGAGGCGTTCATTTATATGACGGGAAGTGACAAACTTACCCTCTTTGCCAAAGAAAGGAGAGTCATTGATGGTAAAGAGCATAGACATTGTAGGCTCATCAATGGCGATTGGAGGCAGTGGTTCTGGGGTTTCATAGTCACAGATGGTGTCACCAATCTCAAACTTGTCCAGTCCGATGATAGCACAGATATCACCACTTTTCACTTCAGCCACCTTCTTGTGACCCATACCGTCGAAAGTGTGTACCTCCTTGATCTTGGTTTTCTCCATTTCGCCGTCACGATGCGAGATAGTAACGTTCATTCCCTCCTTCAACACGCCACGATGAATACGTCCTACAGCGATACGACCGGTGTAAGAACTATAATCCAATGACGTGATGAGCATCTGAGGAGTGCCCTCCAGGTACTCAGGAGCTGGGATTACCTCTACTATCTTGTCGAGAAGATAGTCGATATTGTCAGTAGGAGCATTGTAATCCTCTGCCATCCAGCCATTCTTTGCAGAGCCATATACCACAGGGAAGTCCAACTGATCCTCTGTAGCATTGAGAGAGAACATAAGGTCGAAGACCATTTCATATACCTCTTCCGGACGACAGTTAGGCTTATCCACCTTGTTTACCACCACAATAGGCTTCAATCCTATCTGAAGAGCCTTCTGAAGCACGAAACGTGTCTGAGGCATTGGACCCTCAAAGGCATCTACGAGGAGAATACATCCGTCAGCCATATTGAGGACACGCTCCACTTCACCGCCGAAGTCAGAGTGTCCCGGAGTATCTATGATATTGATTTTTGTACCTTTCCAATTGATAGATACATTCTTAGAGAGAATGGTTATGCCACGTTCACGTTCAAGGTCGTTGGCATCAAGTACTTGGTCTGAGTTGTTCTGACCTTCACGGAAAAGTTTTCCGGCAAGCATCATCTTATCGACCAGAGTAGTCTTTCCATGGTCAACGTGAGCGATGATGGCGATGTTTCTAATATCCTGCATAATAATTTTGATATTTATGCTTTTGTTGTGATGGTAAAATCATTTCCCACCTTATATATAAAAGCGGATGCAAAGGTACTATTTTTCTGTGAGATAGGCAAATAAATGAAATGAAAAATGCAAATGAATGGATGGAAAAATAAAGGAGATACCTATACCATTAGGCACAAAACATATTTTTTCTCTTTCTTTACAGTATTCACAATAATGCTTTTCTGATGCGAGAACGATACGTAAGATAGATACTTCCAAATGATGTATAAGCCTATTTTCGCACTTTTTTAACGGTTGTTAATACTTTTCCCGCCCTTTTTCAATAAAGATATTATTCTCTCTCCTAACTTGTTGCAGCTCTCTCCGAACTTTCAGTGTATACTTCCGAACTTGTTTCCGAACTGTACGAACACCCTTCATGTACCGGAATAGTTACCAAGAATACAGACGGTCATCAGTCGTTTCAAAAATTGCACGTGGCGATAAAGTTCAATTCCTAAATAATAATAAAAAACGGATAATTATTCGCTATTCTCGGTGGTTTTACATAATTTTGCATTTTAGTTTAATCAATTAGATAATATGGAGTATCTAAATCGTATAAAAGTAATCCTTGTTGAACATGGTAAAACTAGTAAGTGGTTGACAGAGCAACTGAACAAATCTACATGTACTATTAGTAAATGGTGCACAAACTCAGCTCAACCTGATTTATATACACTTAATCAAATTGCCAACATTCTCAATGTGGACAAACGAGATTTATTAACAGCTTCAAATAATCAATCAATATAGAAGGTATGACTAATAGCGTTAACATAGAAAGAGCAATTCGTGTTATTGTGAGTAATGCGGTAAAATCATATGCAAATGGTTTCTCTACACGTCATCTTGCAGAAGTTGACAATGAGAATGGAGTTATCAATATGAAGATACATAATGTTTTCATTGCAGCACTTGGTCCCGAGATACAGTATTATTCAGCACTCGCTCGTTCACTGGATAGTTCATTAGGAAATATGCTGGAAAGTATGGCGATAAGTATTGCTGAATTAAATTATACAGTAAGCCAGCATGTGGAAGGTACTTTATACAAAGAACAGACTGATTATATTGCTGAACTGCTTGAACAATACAAGAGAGGAACAAATCGTAGAAAACCAGACATAAAAGACTACCAGGGCATATCGCAAAAGATAGGCACTGCAGAAACAAAGCGTCATGAAAGTGATTACTATCTGTTTGACGAAGAAACGGGCATGCATTACCTCATAGAACTAAAGATTGGTGGTGACCTTGACAACAAAAAGGCGCGTTCAGAAAAAGAAGCACTGCTTGAACAATACTGCATTCTGACCAATAGACTGGGAGAGGAACACGTAAAAGTTCTTTTCGCCACAGCTTACAATAGATATGGAGAAGGGAAACTATGGACACAAGGGCGAGTTCGCCAATTCTTTTGTGATGAAGAATTGTGTATAAGCAGCGACTTTTGGAACTTAGTCTGTAAATCCGAACATGGTTACGAAATCGTAATTGACGAGTACAAGAAGAATGCCCATTTTATAAATGAGGCTCTTGATGAAATCAAGGATGCTTATTTACCTAACAAATAATAAGAACGATGAAAGACCCCAATTGGCAGAAGTGCGTTTTATGTGCAGACAGTAAGGATGTCATAAAACGCATTCCTGATAATTCTATCGACTTCATTTTGACCGATCCACCATACAATCTCGGTCAGCATTCTACTGGCAACATACCATTGCCAGGTCGTTCAGCTATGAATAATGATGTCGCAGATTGGGATATGCTAGATTTCAATCCGGAAGAATGGGCCGATGAATTTATTCGTATATTAAAGCCCACAGGAAATTTGTTTATATTCACTTCATATAATCAACTCGGGCGTTGGTATAATTGTCTAGACCAAAAGTTTGACACTTCAAACTTCATGATTTGGCATAAAACCAACCCTGCTCCTAAAATTTTTAAGGCGGGATTTCTGAATAGTTGTGAAATGATATTTACGTGTTGGAACAAAAAACACACATGGAATTTCATTTCGCAGAAAGAGATGCATAACTTCATAGAAAGTCCAATATGTATGCGTCCTGAACGTCTGAGCAATCCCAAACATCCTGCACAAAAGCCTGTTGGTATATTGAAAAAGATGATTGAGATTGCATCAAACAAGGATGATATTATTTTCGACCCATTTATGGGAGTGGGTTCTATAGGAGTTGCAGCTCTAGAACTGGAAAGACGTTTTATTGGGGTTGAAGTGAACAAAGAATATTTTGATGCAGCAACAAAAAGAATAGACATGGTATTAAATAAAGATAGTAAATCAAACATCACAAATTACTCAGCAGAAGACAATTCATGCATGGTACACGAATCATCAGTCGGGATGCAAACATCGCTTTTTCAACTTGACGATTTTTTCAATGCTGATGTGTCTGCTACAAAACCTATTTTTTTAGACAGGAATTCTAACTTGTCGCCCATTATCAAGTGGCCTGGCGGTAAGGAAAAGGAAATGAAGCATATTATTCCTAACCTACCACAATTTGAAAGATATTTTGAACCTTTTGTCGGTGGAGGGTCTGTATTCATGGGAATTAATGCAAAAGAGCATTACATAAATGATTTTTCTGAAGAATTGATACAACTTTACCGATATATATCCAAGACTGACAAGTTTTTCTTCGGATATGCAGAGGCTATGGATGCATCATGGATCAAAGCAGAGACGTTTTTTCATGAGAACAAGGAATTAATTGATGTTTACTTGGGATTCAGAAAAGGACAAATAGACAAAGAAAGTCTCAAACAATATATAATAAATTTCTGTTCTAGTAAGAAAAATGACATTGAAGGCATTTTAAATGATGCTTTCCGTAATGTACAATGTATTTTGTGTAAGGAGCTTGAAGTAAACTTGTTCCGCAAGATGGTACGTATGCACGAACTTGAATTACAAAAGCATGAGTTACCTCTTGAAGACTTGAACGACAATGTAGAAACTGCTATTAAGAGCGCATTATACATGAATTACCGCAATCTATACAATGACAGAAGTATTTGTGTGAATAATCCGCCTATGCATTGTGCTTTATTCTTTTTCATGCGCAACTATGCGTATAGTGGTATGTTTAGATATAGTAGCAAGGGCGAATTCAATGTGCCATATGGTGGAATTGCATACAACAGAAAATTATTGAAGAAAAAGCTTGATTATTACAAGTCGAAAGTGTTGCTCGAGCATTTCAATGATACTCAGATATTCAATTTGGACTTTGAGAATTTCCTAAAGACGACTCAACCCACAAAAGATGATTTCGTCTTTTTAGATCCACCATATGATAGCGAATTCAGTACTTATGCTCAAAATGACTTTACCAGAGAAGACCAGAAACGTTTAGCCAACTACATGATTAACGAATGTCCAGCAAAATGGATGATGATAATCAAGTACACCGACTTTATTTATGGCCTCTATAATAAGGAAGGCATAAACATTCGAACTTTTGATAAGGAATATCTTGTAAGTTTTATGAATAGAAATGACAAGAAAGTCACACATCTACTTATAACCAATTATTAGATAGGGTGTCCAGTTCTATACCCTCGTCTTGAGTGCATTTTTACAACTTAACGTCTTAACCCAAGTTTAACATAGCCAAACCGTTTCTCTTGCAGTATCAGTTAGTTAGCAATTACAATTTGCGTTACTGTGTACTACAAAGTCGGATTTTTCTAAAAGGCATTTTCTTGTAACCCAACTTGTCGTATATGTCTTCCGCCACCTTTGTTGGTTCACTGCACAAACGCATTTGCACTTTCTCTCCGAGGACATTCGTGCCCTCGGTGGTGACGGCTTTCTGTGTGGACATTCGTCTTACAATTTCTGTCTAAAAAACAACTTTTACCCTTGGTCTTCAACCTATATTCCTTCATGGCCTTTCCTGGCGAGTTTATCTTAAAATAATAGTCACCACCATCCTCTCTCTTCACCTCTCGCAGACTGATGGACTGCTTCTTCGAATCTTGAACGGTGACTGTTCTCATATCGTCAGCTATCTCGTAGTCAGTCAAGCGACTGCGACTTACACAAAGATAGTTGTAGCCCTTCAGCTCATAAAGAGATGGGGCTACCTTATGTATGTCACGAAGGGATGGCTTGAGAGGCTGGCGCCAAAGATGTTTTGCTCACCTTTGTGCTCGGACATATAGGTGACATTTAGCTATGTCACGTACATCCTCCTGACGAATCCTTGGGGGCATGAAGCCGACATTGAGCATGATACGACACCTCACGCGGCCTGTTAAGTCGCGGAAACTCTCCTTGATGCGATAATACTTGTCATCACATTGGAGATTTGGGTTGTATCTTGTCTCTGATATGAAGTGCATGGGGCAAAGGTACAACTTTTTTCTGAGACTTCTGTGTACTACATTTTGATTTTTGAGTATGCCACTATTGAATATCAAGCAATTAGGATGAAAATATAGCCGAAAAATCATGCAAATTTCCCTAAAGTGTCAAACTTGGGTTAAGAACCAGCAAATAAGATATAAAATACAACACAAATTCAACTATCAAAAATCAGATGTAAATTCACGCTAGATTATATTTTACTTAGCGAATGATTATCAATGATTTAAATGGTTGTTCCATTGTTTTTGATACTAAAAACAGGAACATAGAACTGGACACATTGCAATATGATTAGAAGATATGTCAGTCCCACCACAATATTGTGCTATTGGAGTGTCAGATACAAATATCGTTGTTTTTTCTAATTGTCATTTCCTTTCTATTCAAATGTATTACATTAAGGTCATTGACAAGTGATTGGAGATGTAATAGGGAACTTGGCTATTAGGCAAGGTATATCACAATCAACATCCTTATTCTTGTATTGATTATTTTTGCATTGTTTGATTATGTAATCTGCAAACAAAGCGTACTCTCTTGGAATTCTATTATGGGTTAATTTGATACCTTCGTTCTTATTTGCCATAAACGCACCAATATAATAGATTTCATTAGCTCCAAAAATGTTTTTCTTTGCGCATTGAACACGAAACTTTAGATACTCAACAATATCTGATGGCTGAAACAGGTAGAATATTGTATCTAAATCATAAATAGACATAGCAATTATGGGCATCTCATGTGAGTTATTCACATTGTTTATTCTACACAAAGTTGAGATACCCGGAAAAGCATTGCGAGTGATGCTGATACAGATAAGTTCTAGCTTCTCTGTATATTGAAGTCCGGAATTCACAAGAGAATAATATTTTGATGGATCCTTCAAACAATCAATACATGCAATGCCCTGATTATATGCATCTATAATTGCCATTTTTGTATCTTCTCGTATTTTCTCAAGGTTACCTTGATGTGAAAGATTTGTAAGACATTTACTCTTTACCTGAAAAACGCAACCAAAGTTCTCAAAAGAAAAAAAGTCATCTATATCGGACACTTTGCCTTTCTTTTTGTATCTTAGGATATCAAGACTTTTGAAGCAATTCTCAAAACGACGCTTCAATATGTTTAATACTATATCTTCGTTGATTTGTCCCTTAATTTGATTATATTGTTCAATATCGCTCTCTAACAACCACTTGTCAGGGAGTCCGTCAGATGCTATTGCAATTGATGAAACATCTACAACAAAGAATCCCCTATTGGGGATTTCTATTATAGGAGTGTCACGAAAGTAATTATAATCATCTATGGAAAATATCTTTGATGGAAATCTGTCTCCTATTTTTATAGTGAATCTTCTAATAATCTTTTTCTCTGCATCATCAAATACTTTATTGTATTTATTATATTTGATTGTAAATGCATTAACAGGAGATATATATTCTTTCGTTTTTCTTTTCCTTTCTATTCTATATTTTAACTGGTCTATAATTATTTTTTTTATTTTTGAAATAGTAGACTTGACCTTGAAAATATCGTAAGCATAGTCAAACTTCAATACGGAGGATAATTTAGTGTGTTGATACTTCTCCTTAGCAAAAGTAGTATATTGCCAATCATACGCAAAATCACCCTCATAGAAGAAATTTTCAATGAAACCATCTTCTATGTCCCCACTCTCAACATAGATATTGTGTAGTTTATCCATAAGGTTATATACTTCTGCAATAATTTTTTCGTCATGGGTAATATCTAATGACTTAGTCGTGTCAACATTCTGCACCCATAATCCTGCTAAGAATCTGATTTCCGCTGTTATAAGCCTTTCGTTATTCTTCTTTTGCCCGTTTTCTAACTGAGCTTTGATGCCTATGCCTTCATTGAAGGCAATATATCCCAATATCCTACCAAATGAATAATAGGAAGTTATAGCATTAAGTCTGTCAATAATAGTTTCTTTAGTCATATTTGTAGAATAATTATGTATATATGTATTTATTCTTTCTGTTCAACATTCTGTATATCAGGTACGTTTGCTACCGACACCCCTCCCTGACATTATCAGAAATGGAAGGCGTGCAGGAGATAAGTCCAGCACTCGGACACGATGAGTCAGGTCGGTTGGCTGCCCATTATACAATGAAACATCAGCCTTTGGAGGCTGGTTGGTAATATTATCTTCCAATGCTTTGCTTTGAGGTTAGATTAAAACCAATAGGCTTATTCTTAATTGAATTGTTATAATTTTGACTACAAAGGTAAGAAAAGAAATCAATATTAAAGAAGAAAAAATGAAAATAATATTTTCGAAGATTTTGTTTTAGGGTGGTTCCATAAATTAGCTTTGTTATAGGCAATGATATACAATTAAACACAAAACACTCTTTTCTCGGAGTATCCACAAGAATGTTTTTTTATGATATGAACCCATTTTATTCAGTTTTTAACTATTATTAATACTTTTTCCATCCTTTTTCAATAAAGATTTTTTTTGTCATTTGTAATTCCACCTTTCCACCTTGGCACTATTACTACCTTGATAATCAGCGATTTACGCATGGTGGAATTAGGGTGGAACTATGGGTGGAATTACATGAAGTTCCACCCATAATTCCACCCTAATTCCACCTTATATAACATACTGATTATTAGATACATAATATACCAAAGGTGGAAGAGTGGAATTTCTATCGCAATAATTTTTTTTCTGAGAATAACAGCCGAAAAATCCTGAATATATGTTAAAAAGGAGTCATTTCCACATCCCGGCTTACTACAGAAATCCCCCTATGGAGGTTGAAGAAGGCTGTTGTAAAAGCTATGATATTACATTGTAAAAGCTATGTTATTACATTGTAAAAGCTATGTTATTACATTGTAAAAGCATAGATATTAGGAGGTAAAAGCTATGATGTATAAAGTCAATAAGTAGGTAATCAAAACAATTTTGATTACCTACTTAGTATTGCGAAATTAGGATCATGTGAGCTCCACGATTCCATTAGATGGAGTCCGCTGTTTCATCCCTATTCTTTCACATCATCAGAAGCCTGCTTTTTCTTCTCATTGCGCACCATTATGACGCAGGAAAGGATAATGGTAAGCACGATGATAGCAAGGGCTGCGTAAGCGATTGCCTCGGTAGTCGTCACCGAAGTAGGCTTAAACTCAAGCACTACCTTATGCTTTCCGCCCTTGATATTTATGGCACGAAGCACATAGTTCACTCTGCCTATCTCCACAGGCTCGCCATCTACTGTGGCAGTCCAGCCATTATAGTAGATTTCGGAGAACACAAGCACACCGCCATTCTTGGAACTTACATCATAAGTAAGTGAGTTTGGTTCGTAAGAAATGACTTTCGCCATAGAAGTAGAGTCCTGGGTGTTGCTCTTTCCCAATACGCTTTCAAACTTCTTGTCTGCCACAGCGACATTGTGAAGGTTCTCTTTTCCGAGGGCATCAAGTTCCTGATTGGCATTATCCACATACTTCACTTCATCGACAAACCAAGCCTGTCCCTGTGCGTAAGGGTTCATTATCGGTGTGGTCTGACCGCCCTGAAGAGGGAATATGAAGTATTTGGTGTTGAGCATATTGATGACCGGATAGATGGAGTCACCATTTACCTTCGTCATATCGCCCTGAGCATTGATTACAGCGTTCATAGTGGTCTGCATTTCAGGCGAGATATATCTCTCGATGAGTTCCTGATAGCGACGCAATTTTGCTGCATGATAGCCGCCAATGCTCTTGTGATAGTAGCTGGTCTCGTTCTCATTGAATGTGTCGGAGGCAAAGTTGAGCACGCGATAGTCAGGGTCTTTATCCATCAGAATCTGCTTATCAGTGGCAGTCATCTCCTGTTCTGAGTCGCGAATGGTATTGCTTACGAACATATCATCATTGAGATAACGCTTGTTTACCTGCCACATATCCACGAGACAGAGCAGAGCAAGCACGCCTACCATCATCGTAGCAGTCATCTTCTTGTATTTGAAAGCCATGAGAGCAGCAAATCCTATGAGGATGATTATCACGCTTCTCCAGCAGTCTGCGGTGAATATTGCCACACGCATTGCCTTGAGATTGGCTACGAGAGGGTTGAGCTGGTCGGCTGGAATCTGCGATAATGCGTGCATCTCTGCATCGCTTACAAACTGGTCGAAGAACAATGTCGGAGCAATAGCAAAGAGAAGAGCGACACCTCCTGTCAATGCGAGCGAGAGATGGAGGAAATTGAGCTTAGGGAAACGCTTGCACTTGACACAGTCAGGCTCCTCTATATACTTCTTGAGGGCAAGCATTGCCAGCAAAGGAATGGTAAATTCTGCTATCACGAGGATGGAAGCCACGGTGCGGAACTTGGCATACATCGGCACATAATCGATGAAGAAATCGGTCAATCCCATGAAGTTTCTGCCCCACGAGAGCAGTATTGAGAGGATAGTAGCACCGAGCAAAGCCCACTTTATGCTGCCTTTCACGATGAAAAGACCAAGCACAAAGAGCAGCAATACGAAGGCTCCTACATACACAGGACCTGATGTGCCAGGCTGATTGCCCCAATATTGCCCCATCTGCTGATACACTTGAGCATACATCGGATCGGCCTTTTCCTGCGCCTGAGGACTCTCAAGCATACTGATATTGGATGCTCCACCCTTGGTGTTAGGCACGAGCAGAGTCCAGGTCTCGCTGATTCCATAGCTCCATTGGGTGATATAATCGCGGTCAAGACCTGTAGAAGTCTGGTTTGCAGAATTCTCCTTCACGAGTTCGCTCTTGCCTCGCATGGTCTCTTTCTGATACTCCCAAGTGTGATACAGATTGGAAATATTGGCAGCAATGCCCAATATTGCACCCAGAGCACACACTGCTGTGGCTTTGACAAAGTGCGCCATACGCTTCTGCCTGATAGCATCCACGAGGAAACCTATGACAAGGAAGAGGATGATAAAGAGGTAATAGTACGTCATCTGCACGTGATTGGCATTGACTTCGAAGGCAGAGAATATGCCCGTAACTATCAGTCCTGACAGGTATTTGCCCCTGTAAGCCAGTAGAATACCGGCTATCATCGGTGGGAGATACGCCAAAGCCATCACCTTCCAGATATGTCCGGCAGCGATGATGATAAAGAAATAGCTGGAGAAAGCCCACACTATGGCTCCCAAAGCGGCAAGATACCAACGGAAATCGAAAGCGCGCAGCAGGAGGTAGAAGCCGAGAAGATATACGAATACGTACCATACATTCTCCGGAAGCCAGAGATGGTAAGCATTCATCACCTTGGCGAGACTGCTCGAACTACTGTAACTCGGAGACGACTGATAGGTAGGCATACCTGAGAATACGGCACCTGTCCAGCGTGATGTCTCGCCAGTCTTTTCGTAATAGACACTCGTCTCATGTCCCAAACCGCGACTGGCGGCGGAGTCATGACGGAAGAGAATCCTGCCTTCTGTATCGGCAGGGAAGAAATAGGCAAACGAGATGAAGGCGAATAGCACCACCATCACGCCGTCTATCCAAAAGCGTTTCAATGCGTTCATTATATAATAGTTTACTGTTTTTCCCGTGCAAAGTTACTAATAAGAATTCAGAAACAGGCATATTACTATGTGAAATTGTCATTTTCTACAGTTTATTTTCATAATGAACCGACTTGTTTCTTGTTCTTTCGGATGTTTTTTCGTACTTTTGCACCGCAAATAAAAAGCAGGTGATACACTACACTTGCGAAAGGAATATAGAAAATATGCAGGATTTGAATAACTCTGAACTGGAAAAAGGATTGCTACGCCGCTCCTCACTCTTGCTTGGCGCAGACAATATGGACCGCCTTGGCAGGGCAAAAGTGATATTGTTTGGCGTCGGTGGCGTCGGTTCTTGGTGCGCAGAAAGCCTTGTTCGCTCTGGATTAAGGCACCTCACCATAGTGGATGCCGACTGCGTCTGCATCACGAACTGCAACCGCCAGCTCATGGCAACGGTCAAGACGATAGGCGAACCCAAAGTGGAAGCACTCCGCTCACGCCTCCTCGACATCAATCCATGTGCGGAAATCACTGCCATACAGCGACTTTACTCCAAAGAGACGGCTGATGAATTTCACTTGGAGGAATATGATTTCGTCATTGATGCCATCGATTCGCTGAAAGATAAGGCAAATCTCATCCTGCATGCCACAAGCATTCCTACCGTGACACTGTTCTCTTCGATGGGTGCAGCTCTGAGAATAGACCCTACGAGGGTGAAAGTAGCTGAGTTTTGGAAGGTAAGAAATGACCCTCTCGGCGCGGCTTTGCGCAAGAAACTGAAGCGTGCCAAGACCATCCCACAGCAGAAATTCCAGTGCGTATATAGCGATGAACTGCCTCTCGACAACCTCGGAACGGAGATAGAGATGCCAGATTCCAGCGACGATCCACGCCTGAAGGAGCAAGCTACGCTGATAAAGAAGGCGCAGACAAATGGCTCTCTGAGCCATATCACGGGCATATTCGGCTTTACTTTGGCAGGATTGGTGATGCAAAAGATAACCTCTTTCACCGTCTCTGCCGACATGGAAGAGCGCGATAACAATGAATAAGCTGCCTTTTAGCCAACCTTTATAAGACAAAAGAAACAAGAAGTGCGACGCCAAATGTTGCACATTTTTATATTTCATCTTAATAATAACAAAAACAAACAATGCAGAAAAACAATTTCTGTGAGCAGAAGTCTTTCCGTTTCAAGCACTTCTCACGCAAGGGTTACGCCTTGTTTGCGTGCATGGGACGTGAAGTTCTCATCGGCACTCTCAGCGTTGCTACTCTCTCTCACGCTAAGGCAGAGAGCTTAAGCATCCGTCCTGAGGTGGCAGAGGACACTCTTTCTCGCTCAGAATTGCGACTCGATGAGGTGGTAGTGACCGGCTCTCGTGCTCCGCTGACTCTTCAGGAGTCTGCCAAGATTGTTTCTGTCATCACCCGTGACGATATTCATCGTGCGGCGGCAGAGAGTATCAATGACATTTTAAAGTTAGCAACAGGCGTGGATGTCCGTCAGCGCGGTGGCTTTGGTGTACAGACGGACATTTCCGTTCGCGGAGGAAACTTTGACCAGATTACCATTTTATTGAATGGTGTCAACATTTCCTCTCCCCATACCGGCCATCTTTCAGCAGATTTCCCAGTTTCTCCGGAGGACATAGAGCGCATCGAAGTGCTTGAAGGCCCTGCGGCAAGAGTGTATGGCACCTCCGCTTTCAATGGCGTAATAAATATTGTTACGCGTCAGACTGGCAACGGAGCGCAGGTGCATCTCGTAGGAGGACAGTACGGATATGCTGGTGGCAATGCCTCTATAGGCGCCACATTTGGCACATTCCATTCACAATTATCTGGTGGATATACCCGTTGTGACGGTGCTACGCCCAACAGCGACTTCTCTTCCACCCGCCTTTTCTATCAGGGCAACGCCACTATCGGCAGCAATGTGAAGGTGAACGGACAGGTAGGTTACAGTTATAAACCTTACGCAGCAAATACTTTCTACGGTGCTTCAAGCACAGATCAGTGGGAAAGCAATGAGAGATGGATGGCTGCTGTGGGTGCTGACATCCAGTTGGGTCGCATTCATCTTTCCCCTCAACTCTATCTGAATCGCTGGTATGACCATTATCAGTGGCATAAAGATAATCCTGCTGGAGAGAATTTCCACAAGGTGGAATCCAAAGGTGCCTCTCTTAACGCATGGATGGAGAGCCTTTTGGGCAGAACTTCCCTCGGCTTTGAGGTAAGGGATGAGCGCATCCGCAGCACTAAGCTCGGCAAATTGCTCCCTGAAGACGAATGGCAAGCCACGGGAGGACATGATGGCGAGAATGACAAATTCTATAAATATCGCGACCAGCGTGCCAATGTATCCGCTTTCTTGGAGCATGACGTGCTGCTGAAGCAATGGACTGTCTCTCTCGGACTGATGGCAAACCTCAATGATGGTCTTGACACCAAGTGGCGCTTTTATCCTGGTATCGACGTAAGTTACCGTCCCACAGAGGCTTGGAAGTTCTTCGTATCATGGAATATGGGACTCCGAATGCCTACTTTCACCGACCTTTACTACAGCGGTGCAAACATAGAAGGCAACTCAGAACTGAAACCTGAGAAGACTACAGACTATCAGATTGGCGGAAGATACACCACTCGCGGCTTCATTGCCGAAGTGCAGGGATTCTACAGCCACAAGAAGAATATGATAGACTGGGTGACTTACAATGATGCCAACAAGGTCTCTGACGGCATTTTCCACTCCGTAAACTTCCAGATGGACAATAAAGGAGCGGAAATAAACCTTCAGATGCTGCCTCGCCAACTGTGGGGTGATAATGCTCTTGTAAGGAAAATCGGCGTGCAATACAGTTATATATATGAGGAATCAGACTATGACGTGGATGTAATCATGAGCAAATATGCTATGGATTACCTTCGTCACAAGGTGATAGTCTCTGCCGACAGCAAGATATGGAAGAACCTGAACCTCAGTCTTTCATGGCGCTGGCAGGACAGAGAGGGCAAGAACAATCCAGCTTATGCCTTGCTCGACGGCCGTCTCTCATGGGACACCGCAAAATGGTCTGCCTACATCGACGGTTCAAATATCTTCGACAAGAAATATTATGACTATGTGAGCATCCCTCAGCCTGGCAGCTGGTTCAGGTTTGGAGTAAGGTTCTCTATAAACTAAGACAGACAATAATATGTTGTTTGGTCGTCTGCCTGTATAAAACATATAGAGCAATCTGGAACGTACTCTTGGGACTTTCGGACAAAATGACAAAACTATCAGAAACACGGTGCCTAATAAGTTTTTATAAGCCATCAATGTTTATATTATATTCAGGCACTGTATTCCTGATAGTTTTTTTCGACCTATAGGTCAACTGTTTATTACTGAGGTTTCGCAAGTGGCTAACATACTACTAATCAGTAATAAAATATCAATAAATAAAAATAAACAAATATATTTTTTCT
>SAMEA104315420__coassemble_430_pt1 | contig 27861 bp, 15 predicted proteins | sample SAMEA104315420__metabat2_high_PE_027 | metagenome-assembled genome bin SAMEA104315420 (sample SAMEA104315420) | gut metagenome | biome: Monkey gut; feature: monkey-associated habitat; material: faeces | place: China | collected 2013
TGGCTGGAAGCCAATACCGAGCGCAGCGAGAGTAACCCGGGACGAAGTCTCGGGACTACAACTAATAAGAAAAGAGCTGTCTGGAAGACAGTACCTTATAGATAAATTCCTTCGCCTTTAGATCCTTCGCCGCGTTCAAAGGAAATAAGGATTACGTTATAATGTTCGATTAGGGATAATACAAAAAAATCCCCCTCCTGTCTATTCCATTGGATGACTGGAGGGGGGTGTTATTGCATTGCAAAAGCTATGCTATTGCATTGTAAAAGCTATGCTATTGCTTGGCAAAAGCTATACTATTGCTTGGCGAAAGCTATGTGCTTGTCCTACAATTACTTAGCTATTTTGATGACATTGCCGTCAGAATAGATGACGATATAAATCTTTCCTGACTGCATCTCGGCGCGTGAGGAGAGCTTTCTGCCCGTGATGTCATAGATGGCGGTGACTGAAGGGGCTGCGTTGACGTCTTGGATGCCGGTGGATGAGACGTTGATGGTCACGGCATTCGATGGTGAACTCTCGCCAAAGTTGCCGACAGCGCATACGGTATATATGTTGTCGCCAGCTGATGGCGCTTGATCGATGTAGTCGTTTGTGGCGGTGTGGGCTATCTTCTCGCCGTTGCGGTAGATGTCATATCCGGTGATGGAGAGGTCGCCCTCGCCCATTATCTCGAGATTATCTATCTGCCAGTAGTATGCCAAACCAGTGTTGTCGGTGTCATAGCAATGGAATCTCACCTTCATCTGCTCTGCCTTGTATGGTGTGAGGTCGATGGTGATGCGTGTATATTTTCCTGCTGTCGCCTTGTCCTGATCGGTGCGTGCATTGAATACCGGTGTCCATGTTGCGCCATTGTCTGACGATACCTCTACGTTGTAGTAAGGAGGATTGGCGGATGTGCGTCCTGCGCCGTTGGTGCGGGAATAGAATGTCATTGTATTACCGTTGGCGAAAGCCTTGGATGTGAAGTATTCGTCCTGGTGGATGTCTTCCCATGCTGCATATACTGTGGCGGCATAGTTGCCTTCGTATGAGCGGTAGAAGCCCTTGTCAGGGTTGCATTTCTCCCATCTCCATCCGCGATCGCCTGATGTTTTTATCTCCCATGCGTTAGGGTTTTCAGAATTTTCAAAGTCATCATATATCAGTCGCTCGCCTGCTGTCGCCTTGCTCCATGTGAGATGCACAGTGTTGCCTGTCATTTCTGCCTTGAGAGCTGACGGTGCGGTGACTGACTTTGACTTCTGTATGACGCTGATATGCACCTCTTCGCCTGATTTTGTCTTGACGGTGATGATGGCATTGCGGTCTTTTGGAGTGTCGTTGTCGGTCTTTGTGGTAAACTTGATGCAGTCTCCATTGGTGTCTTTTACGGTCTCCACCGTGAGCCATTCCGCTGTCACGGTCGGTGCGATGATGGAATATTCCTCTGTGGTATATACTTTCACCGTGGCAGAGCAGTCAGCGAAGCCAGGCATAGCCACATTATTATTATCTACTTTGAGGCTTACTGTGATAGGCTGCAGTGTGAATGATATGGTCTCGCCACATGAAGATATGTCGGTGATGGCGAATGGTGCTTCCTTTCCGTCGCTGTAGAATGGTCGTATGTCAGCGTCTCCTCCGAATGAAGGGCGACCATTGTCGATGCTGAATGCAGCCTTTGATATGTCTCCGTCAGCTGTGACGGTGCCACCTGGGCGGAAGATATACTGCTCGTCGAGACGTGTGGTGCCGTTGTAATTGACGTTGCCGCCGGTGTATTGCGGACAGATACGGTAGATGATGAGTCCGGAAGCAGGCAGGTTAGCGTCGCATCCTTCCTTCTTTCTGTATTCCACTACGAAGTATTCGTCGCTGCCTATCGGCTTTATCTTGTATGCTATCTTGTCGGTTGTCGTGCCGCTTAGAGGGTTGAGGGTGTAGGTACCAGCCTCTTTGATTTCCGGTATCTGGTCAATCCATTTGCAGTAGCGCATCTTGGTGTAGGCAGTCATGCCTTGTGGCGTGATTTGATTGTCGGACATAAGGTCCCAGACACCTACTGGATTGAGTGCTCCAGAGACGTGATATAGGTCGTATGTGCCGAGCGAATGGCTCATTTCATGGCAGAGTACGCCTGTATTGAGCGTTATGCCGTCAAACTGAGAGTTGAATCCATTTGCTCCGTCGAACACCATGATGTAGCTTGCGAGCTTCTTTCCTGCAATGTATATGGCTTTTTCTTCAGGCAGAGCGAGGTCTTTTCGCTGAGGCCAGAGTATTCCTCGCTTGGCACTTAGTTCGGAGTTTCCGCTGAAGATGATGCAGAGATTATCCACGAATCCATCTCCGTCAGTGTCGATGGATGCGCCTTTGTCAGCCATATCCTTGCTGAGGAAGCCAGCTATCTCCCTTACGAGAGCCTGCATTCTGGCTTCTCCTGCCACGTCGTCCTTGTAGCCGGTAGGGCGGATAGAGGCATCATATTTCTGATAATAAGCCCTTTCGTAGCTGGTGCGGTAGCTTTTCAGCTCGGTTTCGGTAGCGGGAAGGAACAGGCTTTTCCATTTCAGTTGCTTGTATGAAGCGTTGTAGAAATAGTTATACACGGAGTTATCGGTTTCCTTTTCGCCGCCGAAGAGAGTCTGATAATTGCTCAAAGGCTTGTCGAAGATGTCTGCGTCTTCGTCGGCAAAGCGTACGAAACAGACGATATTGCTTTTCTCTCCCTTGTTGTCATTGAATGCCTTTGCGGTAATCGGAAGGAGAAGAGTCAGGAGGAGGAGAATCTTGTTGTAATTCATAATTCATAATTCATAATTCATAATTATTTTTAGGGAATAGTTAATAGGAAATAGGAAATAGGTAATAGGAGATTACCTTTGTTCGCTTGATATAACTTGTGGAAGAAACCATAAGAGACAATACTAATCTCCTATTCCCTATTATCTATTCCCTATTATCTATTTTTCAGAATAGAGGAATTACTTCACCACATACTTCTTGCCATTAGTGCCGATAGCGATGCCCTTGTATGCACCGTTAACGCGCTGGCCAGCGATGTTGTAGCGTATCTTTACTTCGTTGTCAGCATTGATGTCGCTGATACCTGTAGGGTCAGCAACGCTGAAAGTGGTGGTCTTGAAGATGTTGTTTCCAGAGAATTTGCTGAATGCGTCGGAAGTCATGGTGACGTAAACTGCGGTCTGCTGTGTGAGGACAGTAATCTTTCCGTCAGCCACGGTGTAGTCAGTACCTTCTGTGAGTGCTGTCTTGTCTGCCTTTACGAGGGCATACTTGGTGTTGAGCGCAGCGCTGGTCTGTGCAGAGAGGTCGATGACATCCTTGACATTGTATGACTCCTTGACAGCGAGGTCAGCCTGAGGAGCATAGTTGTAGCCCTTAGAAGTGAAGATAGGGAGTGTCTCCAGTGTCATGCAGTTCTTGGAAATGTTGAGGGTCTTGATGTTACCTCCAGCAGGCATGGTGAATGACTTGATCTGATTGCCGATGAGGAAGAGTGAACCTCCGCTGAGATTATCGAGCTTGGAAGCATCGAAGCTGGTCAGTTTGTTGTTGTTGAAGCTGAAGTAAGGCTTGTCTGCCTTGTTCTCACCGAGGTTTACTTCAGTGATACCCATGTTGAGGGCATACACGCTTTTGAGTGAAGTATTGCCAGAGAGGTCGAGAGCACCTTCAAACTTGTTGTCGGAAATCTTGAGATAATTGAGTTTGGTATTCTTTGTTAAGTCGATAGATGAGATGAGATTGTTTGTCACATCGAGGCGTTCGAGCGCAGTATTCTTTGTGATGTCGAGCGCGGTGAGCTTATTATTTTGTGGTTCAAGTCTCTTGAGCGCGGTGTTATGTGTCACGTCAAGTGTAGCCAACTTGTTGCCAGAGAGGAAGAGCTGTTCGAGAGCAGTAGCCTTAGAGAGGTCGATGGATGTGATTCCAGCGCCGTCAACTTTAGATGGGCATTCGAGATAAACGAGATTGTCGGCATATATCTTTACTTCGCCAGTTACTTTGCCGGTGATTGCGGTCTGGTTCCATCCGTCGAAAGCAGCCTCAATATTAGTCTCTTTCTTCACGCCATCACCCCAGTCGATGCTTACCTTACCAGGAGCACTGAGCGCTACGTTTACTTCTCTTTCGGTGTCGCTTGTCTCAGCAGTGAATTTCACAGTGTAGTCATTGCCTGGTTCAGGAGTTACCTCGCCGCTTTCTTCATTCTTTGTGGTGGTGACAACTTTGATTCCGTGGATATATACCTCGCCCTTAGTGGTGTTCTGGAAATATACATACACAGGTTTGTCTGACTTAATGGTAATATCGTCATTACCATTCGTCTTGGTAGCAAGACCATTTACTGTGCTGTTTCCTGCACCTGCGAATTTCTTGAAAGGGCTGAGATACACCTGTCTTACACCATATTCGGTGAATGCAGTGTTGATATCAGTAGTGCTGAGCAGACGGCAACTGATCATACCATCGCATGATACGTTCATTGACAGTTCGGAGCAGGAAGGCATCATGATGAGGATACCGCCGCCATTGGTAGAGCCAAGGGCAGATGCAGCAGGCAGGATGATAGCGCCTTTCTTGTAGCCTTCAGCGCCAAGCTCGCCACCTTTGCCAAATCCGATAGCGTCAGGATCTACAGTGGTCTGAGGGTAAGTAGGTACTTGGTCGGCATATACCAACTGGATTTTCTTGCCTTTAGGGTCTGCCTTGTAGTTGTCCTCGTCGCAAGTGCCTACGTATTTATCTACCTTAGCCTGTGTGTCAAACCATAGCCATCCGTCCTTGTCGATGTCTGAGGCACTGAACAGGTTATAATTCTGCGCTGTTGCGCTCATGGCACATAGGATTAGTGCCATCATAAAGTAAAGCTTCTTCATAGTTTTACTGTTTTTTGTTTGTTATTGTTGTTTTATTATTATCAGCCGGTAACGCGGCTTTTAAGAATGAAGAATGTAGAATCATCTGAATGTAGAATGAAGAATGAAGAATGAAGAATGAAGAATGGCTGGCGCGGTTGCGGCTGCTAACTAACGTCAGCCGGTAACGCGGCTGACACAGTGGCGACTTAACACTCTTCTTACGAGAGGAAACACAAGCCCGAGAACGTATATGGCCTCCCCCTTACAGGGGGATGAGAGGGGGTCTCGTAAATAAGAGAACGTATCCAGCCTCCCCCTACAGGGGGATAAGAGGGGGTCTATTCTTCATTCTTCATTATCAGAACATTACTGCTCTGTCCATTCCGGATTCTGCTTGACTCCGTGGTACTTTATCTCGCTCCAAGGGATAGGGAGATAGTACTGTTTGTCTTCAAATACTCGGATGCGCTTAGGGAAACGGTTGACATTGCTGATGGTGTATTTAGTGGCAGCCACCTGATTATTGACCATAGTGATGTCCACTCTCATGCCTTTCAGCGGGTTAGTCTCGCCGTTCATTCTCTCCTTAGCTATGCCCCAGCGGAAGAGATCCCAGTAAGTGGTCTCCTCGAATGCCATTTCCACGCGTCGCTCATTGAAGATATTATCCCATGAAATGGTGGATAATTCAGGCATGTGAACGCGCTTGCGTATCATATTGACGTATTCCTTCGCCTTGTCTGTGTCGCCCAGACGGAAGCATACCTCAGCATAGTCGAGCAGTGCTTCGGCATATCGCCAGATGATATAGTTTTGCTTGCTGGCGTATGTCTCGTTATTGTCGATGGTCTGTGCTTCATCTACAAACTTTCCGAGATAGTATCCAGTCAGCGTTACGGCAGCTGATGTAGATGTGCCATAAGGTGTCAGGTCTTCACCAGCCACGCGATTGGTGTAATGGATGTCCATCACATGGTTGCGATAAGTGCAGCCATCATATAGCACGTTGGCATAGAATCGGTAGTCGCGGTTGTCATACGGATGCTTTGGGTCATAGGTCTTGCCTTCCTGCATACCGTATTCATCCACGTGATTCTGTGTAGGAGTGTAGGCGGCAGTGGTGCCGGTGAAGAATGGCGAGCACGCATCGCGGTCGAGCTTGTGTCCGAACTTGTTAGCGAAGTCGCCGTCATCAGAGTGCTGCACCTCGAAGATGGACTCCTGAGAGTTCTTTGTGAGGAATATCTTTCGGTATTCATCGCGTATTCCGTCCTGTGTAGATGCGGTGATAGGGATGAGAGAATAGCGATTGAGAGCGAAGAGTTCCTCGTATGCTTTCTTAGCTTTCTGCAGCATATCTTTCGACTGATCGTCCTTAAAGCCAAGATATTGCGTCTCCTCACCCTTGTTTTGGAATACTTCAGATGCAGCCCAGAAGTATGTCTTTGCCTTTAGCATGAGAGCGGCACCGTAGGTAGCTCTTCCAGTCTCTGTGGAAGCGTATGTCTCAGGTAGGTACTTCATAGCTTCGTCAGCCTCTTTCGTGATGAAATCCACCATCTCCTGATAGCTTGCGCGTGGGAATTTCTCAGCGTTTTCGAGAGGGTTATAGGTATGGTCGATTATCATTACTCCGCCAAACATTCTCCAAAGCATATAGTAATAGTATGCACGCATGAAGTGTGCTTCGCCGATGATGCGATCTTTCTGTGTGCCATTGGATATGTTTCCGAGGTTTTCCAGGAGGGTATTGATGGACTGTATCTGAGTCATGTGGCTGCTCCATACGTTTGCTGCCCAATTAGTAATCTCCTGACTGTTGCCTTTCAGGAGGTCTCCGTATCCAGAGTTGTAGTAAGAACTCTTGCCTACGGAAATCTGATCTCCAAACCATGGCATATAGTATCTTGACTTACTCTTGATGAGAGATATGCTTGGCACGTATGTGCTGAAGCCATTGCTCATATTGCGATACCATGAGTTCTCGTATTGGTCGAGCAGTTGGGGGTTGCTCCATACGGAATTCTCTGATATCTTGTTGATCGGCGCATCGCGGAAGATGTCGTCGCAGCTGGTCATTGTTGTTGCCGCGGCTGCGATGAGTGCCGATGTCATGATGTGATATATCTTCATAAGTATCTTTGTTAGTGTTTATTTCCATGGGGGCGGGTCTCTTGCTTTCTTTTAGTGAAAAGTGAATAGTGAAAAGTGAATAGTGAAAAATCGCGCTGACGCGGTTGCGATAAGGACATCAACCAATCAACTAAACAACCAGACCACTAAACAACCAGACCACTAAACAACCAGACCACAAACCCACGGCTGTCAAATCATTAGAATCCGATATTGAGCGAAGCTCCGTAAGAACGCTGTACCGGGTAGCCACGCAGTGACTCCGGGTCCATGCTCTTGAGGCTGCTGATGGTGAAGAGGTTGCTTGCCTGCAGGGCTATGCTGAGAGATGAGAGGTGCATCTTCTTGACAGTCTTGGCAGGGAAGGCATATCCCATGTTGAGCATCTTGAGTCTGACGAAGTTACAATCTTCAATCCAGAATGTGGATTTCTTACGGTTGTTGTCGTTAGACGTAGCAATCTTGACGCGAGGATACTTGGCATTAGGATTATCAGTGCTCCATGAGTCGGTGAGATGATACTTCTGGAACTTAGGCATAGTGCCGTTTTCGAGAGTATATGAGTCACTGATATTCTGCTTATATCCCACTTCTCCCTGGAAGAGAGCATTGATAAAGAAGCCCTTATACTGCACTCCCATACGGAAACTGAGGTCCATGTCAGGGTAAGAAGAGTTCTTGACGAGGATATAATCGTTGGAATCGAGTATATGGTCATCATTCTGGTCCACGTATTTTATATCTCCAGGAGCGAGAGTCTTGTTGCCCTGTCCGTCCTGATCGAGAGGCCAATTGTCTATTTCTTCCTGTGACTGGAACAATCCGTCAGCCTGATACATCTGCCATACCATGCTGCTTGTGCCCTTACGGCGCAGGTTTGGCAGCTGAGCAGTCTCGTCTCCGAAGTCGGTGTATTCGTCATCGCTCTTTGCTATGTTGACGGAGACGTTGTATTTCAGTTTGCCAATGGTATTCTTATGACTGAGAGTGAGGTCCCATCCCCAAGCTTTCAGTTTGCTGAAGTTCATGGAAGGGTATGCTCCATCCACGCCTGTAGAAGGTGGGAAGAGGTAGTCAGGGGCAGAAGTGATCTTATTAGTCTCGTATCTGATGAAGTAATCGAATGAGATACCTATCTTACCATTGAAGAGTCCGAAGTCGGCGCCGATGTTATAGTCGTGGGTCTTGCCCCAAGTAAGGTCGGTATTAGGGTATGCAAGCAGCGTGAAGCCAGGGCTATAGTTGCCTGTGGTGTTCGAAGAACTGCCGAAGCTGTAGCCATAGTTAGGCGATTCGGTGTAGTTTTTGAGGTAAGAATATGCTGATACGAGTCCGTCATTACCGAGCCAACCAGTGGAGAGTCGCACCTTGGCATTGGATACTACGTTCTGATTCCAGTTTTTGAAGAATTTCTCATTTGACAATACCCAAGAGGTAGAGATAGAAGGGAAGAATCCCCAACGATTATCAGGCGAGAAATTGGTGGAACCGTCGATACGGAAGCTGAACTCAGCGAAGTACTTGCTGGCGTATCCATACTTGAGACGTCCAATCATAGAGGCACGCTCATTGATGGATTCGTCGCCATTGAGCTTGGAAGATTTTGCCACGCCCATAGTCTCAGGCACAGAAGTCTTATCGAGGTTCTTACCAGTCATATACTGATTGTTCAGTCGATGATAGTTGACCACGAGAGTAGCGCCTACGTCATGCTTTCCAAATTTGCGATTATAGTTGAGTCCTGCCTCATAGAGCTGGCTGCTATAAGCGCGGTCAGTCTGTTCGAGAGTGACCTTTGCAGTAGGATAAACGGTGTTTTTATCGATGCTGTATATGCCATCTTCAGCGTCGTAAGTGTAGAGAGTGACAGGCTTGCTGAAGTTTTTCTCGATGCGGTGGTTATTGTCGAATGTGCCACGGAAGTAAGCATTGAGGCCCTTTACCCATGTGATGTCCCAGTTGAGGTTAGCTGTAAGTGTTGACATCTTGGTGTCATCCTTGCGGTAACCTCCGAGTCCACGTATGTTGATGAGCGGATTGGAGCCATCGATGCTGGCGAGGCTGCCGTCTTCAAATTCGAGAACCTGGAGCGGAGAGTAGCTGTAAGCAGCGTCGATAGTGGTGTAACTGCTGTTCTTGGCATTGCTGTTAGAGCCTGTGTAATCGACGGAGAGCACGAGATTTTTAGCCAATGTGGCATCAATCTTCATGGAATAGTTGAGGCGACTGCGTCCCACGCCACTGTAGAGTCCCTTGGAGTCAGCGTAACCGAGTGAGAGATAGTATCTCACGTCCTGGTTGCCACCGCTTGCAGAGATGGCATGAGTGGTGGTATATCCCGTCTTGTCGAGGTAATCGAGCAGGTCGGAGTTGCCATAGACGTTAGGATTGGAGTGCTTGCGTATCTGTTCCAACTGCTCTTCGGTATAAGGAACGAGAGTAGAAGAAGGGCTGTTGGCAATGGCTTTGTTTCTCAATACTGCGAAATCATAGGCATTGAGAAACTCAGGGAGCTTGGCAGCCTCCTGGATATTGTACTGACCACGATAGTTGACCTTGAGTTTTCCGCCCTTTCCAGCGCGCTTTGTCTGCACGAGGATTACGCCGTTAGCCGCACGCGAACCATATACGGCAGCCGCCGCAGCGTCCTTGAGCACTGTGATGCTCTCGATGTCGTCAGGACTAAGGTCGGAGAGACGAGTCTCGCCGTCGGAAGTATTGGTGCCGAAACGTGGCACACCGTCGATGACGAGGAGCGGAGCAGAGTTGATACCACGCACGTGGATGTCAGCCTCCTTTGCGGTACTTGGGTCGCCAGTGGTCTCAAGCACCTGCAATCCAGCCACTTGTCCGGACAGAGCCTGACTGAGATTGGATGTAGGCATCATGGTGAGGTCCTCTGCTTTCACGGTCTCTACGGAGCCTGTGATGGAAGATTTCTTTTGCAATCCGTAACCTACCACTACGAGTTCGTCAAGATTCTGCGCATCCTCTTTGAGGGTGATGATGAGGCTTTTATTGTCTTTTATCTGTTGCTGCTGCGTCTTATATCCTATATAAGAGATGAGCAGTGTGCCTTTTCTGTAAGGAATGGAGAAAGCTCCATCGACATTGGTGACGGTGGCAGTCTTGCTATCCTTCCATGTCACCTGTGCTCCTATGACGGGTTCTCCGCTATTGTCGATGACCTTGCCGCTCAGTATGTCCTGTGCGGCAGCCCACTGGCACAGGAGAAGCATGGCTATCACTGTCATACTTCTCTTGAAAGTGAGCAGATGTTTATGTTTTTTGCTTTGTGTCATATTGTCTTTTTCTGAGTGTAAGTTGTTGGTCTGTAATAAAATATAATACAGACCAACAAACTTAGATTACGGATTTTAGACCTTGAAATGCTTTTCGATGAGCATTATCTGATAGTTGTAATAATCGAGAGTGGTGCCTTTCGCCGCATTTCTGTATGTGCGGTACTTGGCAAGAATGCGCTTCAACTGACCTACCATCAATGCTCCAGCCTCATTCTGACTGAGAGTGCTGCCTCCGAGATTGATACGTGTGAAGGAAGAGAGGGAATGGCTGTCGCATGAGCAGCGAGGCATGAGGGCGAGGTCCTCAGCGTCGATGGTGGAGAGGTCTTCGTATGACTCGTTGTAGTCAGCGAAACTGCTTGCGCTCTTCTTTGCCTTTTCAGGAGCAAGACCGGTATTTGCCATCATGAGAGCAATGGCTTCAGACTGCAGTCTCTGCTCGCTCTCGCTGAGCTTGCCAGCAACAGGTGCCTTGAAGAGCATCTGAGCTACGTCGTTGAGGTAAGTCTCCACGGTGTAGTTGGTCTTTGCATCCACCATTCCGCTTTCCTTGATGCGATAGAGAGCGGCAGGACTGTAGATGGAATTGATGGTGCGCTTGTAGAGCTTGTCATTGAAATCGAGGTTCATCTCAAACTTGCCAATCATGTCAGTAGGATTGAGCCATGAGCTGAAAGTGCGCATCTGATTGAGCAACCATGCCACGGTCTCCTTCTGCTTGGCGCGTGGAGTATATACCTTACCAGTCTTCTGTCCGTCGCCCTGACGTACTTCAAAGTACTCTATGCCTCCGATATATGATGCTACATGATTGAGATAGCGTGAATACTGCTTGATAACCTCGCTGTAGAGAGTCTCGATGTCGTCGTATCTATCGCCCTTTACCATAGCCCACTGCTCAAGGTTCTGCATCAATATCTTCATGTTGGAGATACCATAGTTGCTTGCCTTGATGTGATCATCGCCAAGGTCCTCAGTGAGGTCGGTAGGATCCACGGTGCCTAAGACCTGCTGAGCTCCGAAGCAGTACATCTTATCGTTAGCCTTCTCAGCAATCCACTTGTCGAGAACAGGCTTCTCGTCGTCAGGAGTCTTAGCTCCAGGGATGATGCGGTAGCCCCAGTTGATGGCATGGATATCATATACACCGATGAGAGGAGGAGTGAGCTTGACGCCACGCTCAAGGTCGCCAGGCTGTGCTACGTAGTTATTACGTGCATAGTCCATGATACTTGGAGTGGTGCCGTAGCGCTGTGTGAAGGCAGGGCTGCGGAGAGAATCCACAGGAATTGCGTAGCTGGCTCCCATATTGTGCATCAATCCGAGGGTGTGACCAATCTCGTGAGCGGCAGCATATCTCATTGACTCGCACATTACGTCGTCATCGAATACAGGCTTTCTCACTCTCTTATCTACAGTGCCAGTCTGTATGAAACGCCAGTTGTGGAGCAATGACACGATGTTGTGATACCAGATGACGTCGCCGGTGAGGATTTCGCCAGAGCGAGGATCGACGTGGCGAGGTCCCATAGCGTTAGGAGTTTCTGTAGCGGCATACTTGAAGCAGCTGTAGCGCATATCGTCTGGGTCGAAGTCTGGGTCGTCCGTAGGGTAATCCTTTGCTATGATAGCATTCTTGAAGCCCGCTTCTGCGAAGGCAATGTTCCAGTCTTCGATACCAGCCTTGATGGTCTTGCGCCATTTCTCAGGGAAAGCAGTATCTACATAAAATACGATAGGCTTCTGAGGCTCAACGAGTTCGCCGGCGAAATACTTCTGCATATCCTCCGGTTTAGGCTCCAGACGCCAGCGGCTGATGATGGATTTGTTCTCCACCTTATCCTTATTGGATGAGAAAATGGTCTTGTCATCGTAGAAATAACCCACGCGGTTGTCCTGATAACGTGCCACCATAGGCTCGTCAGGCAGGACGAAGAGCGAGCGGTGTACCTTTACGGTGTATGGCTTCTTGATAATGCCAGTGGTCATGAATGAGAGTGTGCTCTCTATTTCAATGTTCTTAGGGAATGCCTTCACCTTATCTATGCCAGAAGCGTCAGCAGTGAATGTGCCCTTGAGGGAGTTTCCGCCACCCAGGAGCTTGGCTACAGGAGAGTCTTGCTTGATAGGAGAGATGGCAGCCTCATTGGTGCCGAAGAAAGCAGTCACGTCAATCACGACGCTGTTGCCATTCTTGGCAGCGATTTTGAAGCCTTTAAGTCTTGGATTGAGGAAATTCTTCTTGAAAGCCGATGCAATGGCATCGTTAGGATCGACTGTGTTTCTGATCTGCACGAGGTCGATATATACATTGCGCTCATCCTTGGAAAACTGTATGAGCATAGGTGTGTTTATCATCTGTCCAGCAACGAAATCCTGAGTATCACTGGTGGACGCCATGCGGTTGGAGAGGATATAATAATGCTTGAAGGCATCTTCCGGCAATTCGAAGTAGAGTTTTCCTTCCTTTGCCTTGTAGATGACCTTGAAGAGTCCTTCGTTGACAACGCCGTCCTTTACTATTTTCGAATAGTTGGCAGAGTCAACGTCAGCCTTGTTGGCAGTGATAGCCTTCAAGTTTACTTTCTTTTTCTTCTTCGCATCCACATTCTGACTGAATGTAGGAGCCATCAGCATTGCAGCTGCTAAGACGTAAATTGATAGTTTCATATTTTTGTTTTTTACATGGATTTTATATATAAATATTGGAAATCATTCACTTCATTTTTTTTCTTATCGTGCCTCCTCCTCATCATCATCTTTTCGTTTGCTTACTCGTCGGTATGCCGTTTCCTTACTCATCAGTAGCTGTTTGCTTACTCATCGGTAGCTGTTTGCTTACTCATCGGTATGCCTTTTGCTTACTCATCAGTAGCTGTTTGTGTATATTATTCATATATATAGTAAGTGATTGATGTAGCCGGGTGTGAGTGTTGTCTTTTTTATGTAGTCTAAATCTGCTGGTTTTGCCAACTGATTTATTTGTCCTTGCATTGCTTTTGCTTGCAGTTTGCATTGTCCATGCTTGCAGTTTGCATTGCTTGTATTTGTATGATATGTTGCTCTTATTAGCAAAATGCTTTGCTTATGCTTACAAGATGTGTTGTCTATGTAAGCAAAACGGTTTGTTTGTATAAGCAAAATGCTTTGTATATGTAAGCAAAATGGTTTGCTTATGTTGTCAAAAAACTATTTTTTATGCTTGCGAGATGAAAGTATCATTACTTACAATATGAAAGCATTGTGATTGCTGGGCAATAACTATGCTTTTAGGTGGTAAAAGCTATGCTATTATGTGGTGAAAGCATAGTTATTGTCCTGCGGTCTCTGTTTTGGCGTTTTGTCAGAAAATTGTAATTTGGGATGTGGAAAAAGTATCAATTTGTAAGTGATGGTGATCCATCTCTTGATTACTGGTTTTGTTCTCTTTCCTCCTTTTTCTTCAGTGCATACTCGCGCGGTGTCATTCCGTGCTTTTCCTTGAATAGGCGACGGAAGGTGTATTCACTGTTGTACCCTACCATTTTTGCTACTTTGATATGGGAATATTTTCCTTTATCAAGCAGTTCGATGGCTTTTTCTAATCGTAACTCGTTGACATAGTCAGCGAAGCATGTCCCCATTTCTTCATTCAGGTATGTGCTCAGGTACGTACGGTTTGTTCCGATTTGGCGTGCGAATTCCTCCATGTGGAGGTCAGGATTAAGGTAGAATTTACTTTTTTCTGCTTTTTTTAATACGCGCGCAAAATTCTTTGGCTTAGGATTTCTCATAATGACAAAATTGTGTACGGATATTATGACAGAATTTTCGGTCTGTAATGATATTTTTGTGCAAAGATAATAAAAAGATTGTTATTGTGGCATTGTTTTAACAAAAAAAACCATAAAGTTTTGTTTTTTTGTTTTTTCCCCCTTAATTATTGCTATGTGATGTTGGCAATTAGAGACTTCCCGCTTTTAAAATGAAGAATGAAGAATGAAGAATGAAGAATGGAAGTTACCTTTTCTTCTATAAGTGAAAAGTGAAGAGTGAAAAGTGAAGAGTGAAAAATCGCGCTGACGCGGTTGCGATAACTAACTGACACGGTGGCGGCTTAACACTCTTCTTACGAGAGGGACCGCAAGCGGAGAAACTATCTGGCCTCCCCCTACAGGGGGAAGAGAGGGGGTCTCGGTCTTTGTTTGAGGGGGTCTTTGTCTTTTATATCACTCCTACAAACATGGTGCTGATGAGGAAATGGTGGATGGACATGAGGGTGTAGCCTTTGTTGTGCCAGGATTTGCCCCATGAGTTTTTGCAGATGAAGTGGAGGACGGGGTTGCCTGTGGCTTTGTCGGTGATGTATGTCATTCCGGTTATTGCCATGGCGTGCTGGTCTGTTGTGGTGTATTGCTCGAATGCTTTTTGCCTTAGTGTGGTGATATGTGGTATGTTGCCTTTTAGTGTGCCGTTTTCATTGACGCTGATGTCGAGCTTTTGGTCGGTTATTGGGCGCATATCTCCTTCCCAGTATATGGGGTGATGGTGTCGGAGGGATGTGATGACTGTGGAGAGCAGGGTGGTGATGGGCACGTTTCGGAAGAGGTGTCGGCTGCGGTTGTCGGGCAGTTCGAGCGGGAAGGTGGTGCCGTAGGGATGGTGTGTGAAGGATGTGAGCCATCGGAAGTGGATGCCTTGGGTGATGGAACGGCTGAACTGCTGCGGTGTGTAGTGCATGCTGTAGAGGTAGAAGCCGTTGCGAAGGTTGTGTGGAAGGCGTGGCAATGCGGTCTCGACGAGGTCGTCGAGACGATGTAGCTGTGCTTTGGCACGTACTGCTATTTCCACCTTATTATATATATCGCGTGCGAGGGCTTTGGTGCTGATGTTTTCTGAATGATAATTGCTGTATGGCACCATGCCGTATTTGCGTAGCAGTCGGTCTGCTTCCGGTCCGATGCTTCGCATTGAGATCTTCCATTGTGCCTGTGTGAGGTAGCTTTGTCTGGCTTGCTCTTTGAGGTATGCTCTTTCGAGCCATAGTGGTGAGAGGTTGAGTGAGTCTCCGTATTGCTCTATTCTCTCTGTCTCTATGCAGGCGAGGTATGCGTATATCCAGCATGCTTCTTCCTTTCCCTGATCTTTGACTGGCGTTGTGGCGAGTGAGATGAGGGGCTTGCGGTGTGTCTGCGCTGGCTTTGGGTCTGGGCGCTGGCAGGCTACTGCGGTGGTTAGGATTGCTGCTGCTGTTATTATTATTATGGGGAATTGTTTCATATCGGGCGGTAACGCGGCGGACACGGTGGGAGACCCCCTCTTATCCCCCTGTAGGGGGAGGCTGGATACGTTCTTCGGATTGGGTCTCTTACTTTGTATAAGACATTTATAAAAAGAAGGATGCTTACTCAAGGGAGGTCTCTCTATATGGCTTCCCCCTTACAGGGGGATGAGAGGGGGTCTTTCTTACCTGATCATCTCCAGGAGCTGGCGGCCTGTTATCTTTCCGCTCATGTCGGTACCGTCGAGTACGTTTTCGGCGAGGTCACGCTTACGGTCGTGGAGACGCTTGATTTTCTCTTCGATGGTGCCTGCAGAAAGGAAATGATATACTGTGACGGCGTTGTGCTGACCTATGCGATATGCACGGTCTGTGGCTTGCTGCTCGATGGCAGGGTTCCACCATGGGTCGAGATGGAAGACGTAGTTGGCGCGTGTGAGGTTGAGTCCGAGTCCGCCAGCCTTGAGGGATATGACGAATACGGGGCATTTACCTTCCTGGAATTGCTCTACGAGCTTCTGCCTTTCCTTCACGCTTACGCCGCCGTCGATGTAGAGATATGGCACTTTCGCTTTGTCGAGTGCTTTCTTTACGATGGACAGGAATGAGGTAAACTGACTGAATACGAGCACTGAGTCACCGCTCTCGACGATTGGTTCGAGGGCTTCGAGGAGTGCTTCCACCTTGGATGTCTTGCCTTTCCATTGCTTTTCGATGAGAGCCGCGGAGCAAGCTGCTTGACGTAGGCGTGTGATTTCAGCGAGGGTATTGATTGATACTTTCTCGGAGCCTTCGCTTTCGAGCATCTGTTCTGCTTTCTCACGTATGATTTCATACACTGCCATTTCTTCATCCGAGAGGTCCACGGTCTGGTATATCTCAGTCTTTTCAGGCAGTTCGGCAAGCACTTTTTCCTTAGTTCGCCTTAGCATGAATGGGTGTACGAGTCTATCGAGGTCCTTTTGCCTTGCTTTGTCGCCCGCAGTTTCGATAGGAATGATAAATCGCCGACTGAAATCATCGTAGCTTCCGAGCAGTCCGGGATTGACAAACTGGAAGAGATTCCACAGTTCGCCGAGGTGATTCTGCACAGGGGTACCGGTGAGCATGATGCGATATTTGGTCTTCAGTTGCATGGCAACACCGGATGTCTTTGCTCCGCGGTTTTTGATTACGTGGGCTTCATCGAGCACAGCCGTGGTCCATTGCTTCTTAGTGATTTCGTCTTTCACGGAGAGCAGTAGTCCGTATGTGGTGATGATGACGTCTCCAGCTTTGGCATCAGCGATGCAGAGGGAGCGATTAGGTGAGAAATTGAGAATCTCGACATTGAGCGAAGGGGCGAATTTCTCAAACTCCGTCTTCCAGTTAGGCGCTACAGAAGCTGGCGCTACGACGAGAGCCGGACCTTCCTTTGCCTTGAAGAGCAGGTAAGCGATGGTCTGCACGGTCTTTCCGAGGCCCATATCATCAGCGAGAAGTGCTCCAGCCCCCCATGAGTTGAGGCGTGCTATCCATTGGAATCCTTCCTTCTGATATTCGCGCAGCGTGGCTTTGAGTGTGTCAGGGATGTCGGGTTTGTATTCACTTGAGTCTATGATGCGCTGCCTGATTTCCTTTAGTTCGGGATCCACATTGAGCTTCATCTCGCCATAGAGAACGCTTGAGTCAATCAATGCGGCGGAGAAAGGGGAAATCTGGAGCTTTCCATGCGAATGCGCGGCAATGACTTCGAGTGCATTGAGCTGCTTTCGCAGTTTGTCGGATAGCGCCACGAAGTCACCTTCGCCGAGGCGTATGAATCGGTTTCTGCTCTGTCCTATGAGTTCGAGAAGCTGCGCCATGCTCAGTCTGGTGTTTTCATCAATCTCCACCGAGCCTTCTATTTCAAACCATCCATTTTCATTTTTCTTCACCGTAGCGCTCCAACTGGATGTGGAGAACGGTGTGCGGATATTGAGTTTGTGTCCTTCCGGCCACTCTATCTGATAGAGGTCAGGCTGTGACAATTCGCTGTTTTCCTGACTGTTGTGCTCATTTGTCAGTTTTTCGTTGGCACTACGTATGAAGTCTATGATAGGCAGGAGGTCGTAGGCATCAATCTGGAAGGACTTCTCAGGCGGCAGTATGTCCTCTACACCGTTGACGAGGTCGAAATACAACTCGCGCTCACGGTCGAGATTACGCTCCACCGCCACTCTAATTCCATTCTTTACGTCCATTATGACGTTGCTGCCTTCGCCAGGAATACACTGTGTTCTGCCCCCTTCTACAGGTCGGCAGAATATGCTGACGACGTAAGCATCTTTGCCTTGTGGGCGCATCTGCAGGGTGATGGCAGACGTGCCTTTGATTTTTTCGAGTGTGGAACCGCCTTCGATGAGTTCAGAATGCACCTCCACTTTTCCGCGAAGACTTTCGAGGAACTTCTTGAGCACTTCCTCAGCTTCGAGCGGGAAGGAGCCAAGGTCGAGGAGTTGGGAGAAGTAAGGACGCAGTTCTGGCTTCATTCTGAGGAAATTGATGCTTGCCGCGCCTCTCGAAATGATTATGATATCCTTTTCTACGTCATCGACAGGCACGTTGCTCTTTATGTCAAATCCCACTCCAGTGGATTCTATGACGAGGTAAGGCATTTCCTCATTGACGGTGACGATGGAGTAAGGGGCATTCTTTCCCACGTAGAGACGGCTCTGATTGACCATCTCCGGGAGCACGTAGCTGAGCTTGATGTAGTTATGATTGAATATGGCATCAGCGCGACAAGCCTGTCGGATTCTTCTGTCCTCCATGCTGAGCAGCGGACTATCGCTGCTGATGAATGTCGAGAGACTGACAGATTTGCCTGCGCTCCATGCTCCGCTCTTGAGTATGGACTGCTGTCTGATTTCGCAAGATTCATCGTAGATATTGCGTATGAAATAGGCGTAGCGCTCCGTCTGCTCCATCATAGGGGCGGTATTGCCACCATTTTGCGACAGTGATTCGAGCACCAGTTCCCACTGCTGCTTGGTATGGATGGAGGAAAGGTGGGTATTACCGTGGTAAGCGGCATTGGCTTTCGCCTTGTCTTCCTCATTCATAGGTACGTATTTGTCGTACTCATTCTTCAGCGCGAGCCATGTAGGAGCGTCATTTGTGTATGCTTCCGATGGGAGGATGTTGGTTTTTCCCGTGTACATAGCCAGGAGTACCATCATCTCTTTTGCCAGTCCTTCCTGGTTTTCGTAGGTAGAATGAATATCTTGCATGTAGCCAGTCCTATTGAGCAAGATGGCAGTCAGGAGCCATGCAGGGTGTATCTCTTCCGCCTTGTTGTTCTCATTGCGTCGGAAGTAATTCTGAATGGTGCGCATGGAAGCCTCGCTGCCTTCCTTTTTGCAACACAGGATGTGGAAGAAATTGCAGATATTGTATGGCAGGAGATTGTAGGAGATGGCGTGATTGAAGTTGTTGTTGAATGCTATTATCACCTGTCTGAATAGCTTTGTGGCTTCATCGTATTTGCCATTGTATGCTTCCATCAATGCCATCAGGAGCATACCCTCGATGGTCTTCTTGGCTTCCATCTTCGTAGGGATGATACCTTCGGCGAGGAAAGCGTAGAGGTCTGCCTTTGCTTTGAGGGCTAAATAGTTTTTATCGGTTGAGAATTTGTAGGAAGAGATGATGCTCAGTATGGTCGATGCGGAATGGTTTGCGCTGGCACTATATGCCTGAAAGAAAAATGTATTCATCAATTCGATGAAAGCGACCTCAGTGATAGAGATGATGAAGTCATGAAATCTCTCTTCGGTGATGACGGGCAGGATAAATTCTACCTCGTTGGAGAATACCTTTTTAGCTACATCTGTGTCTTTGTATTTGCTCTGAATGAATTGGCAAAGCGTAGCCTGAATCTGTGTTTGCGGTGTCTTATATGAGGACATGACCCTTTGCAGGACATCGAGGATGCGGTGTCCATCTTTCGTTTCAAAAAGCCATATCAGCACTTTCACCATGACATCGCTTGATATTTTGTATAGCATATCATGGTGTACGAAACTATATAGGCTTGGCACAATCAGGTAGTGCTCCTTTAATATGCTATCTGCATCATCTGGCTTGAATTTCCTACTGACATCTTTAAGGCATTGCTTGATGTCTTGCATGGATGATAGAGTGGTGTCGAAGACTGCGAAATATGCCAACATCAATAGCTCAGAGTACTCCATCGGGCTCTCTAATTCGAGAATATCTTTCAGATCTGTGTCCTTTGTTATCACTGTATTTGGGGGGAAAGTATATTATAGTGAAAAGTCTTTTAAATGAAGAATGAAGAATGAAGAATTGGAGTTACCTTTTCTTCTTTTAGTGAAAAGTGAAGAGTGAATAGTGAATAGTGAAAAATCGCGCTGACGCGGTTGCGGCTTCTAACTGACGTCAGCCAATAATGCGGCTGACACGGTGGCGGACTCTTGTTCTTCCTTTAGTGAAGAGGGAATCGCCCCAATTGCGTCAGCGCGATTTTTCACTATTCACTATTCACTATTCACTATTCACTTATCATTCATTCATGTGGATTATTTCAATGAGAAAGCTAAAGCGTATGCCTTAATGCGCTTTACCATAGCGAGAAGACCATTGGAACGGGTAGGAGAGAGATGATCCTTGAGTCCTATACGCTCGATGAAATACAGGTCAGCGTCGAGAATGTCCTGTGGCTTGTGACCGCTGATGACGCGTATGAGTAGGGCTATGATACCCTTTACGATAAGCGCATCGCTCTCGGCAGTGAATATAAGGTTGCCTTCAGCGTCCTGATCACATTGCAACCATACTCTGCTTTGGCATCCATCTATAAGGTTTTGCTCAGTCTTGTATTTCTCATCGAGAGGCTCTTGCTCAGTGCCGAGGTCGATGAGAAGCTGGTATTTGTCCATCCAGTCGTCGAAGGCTGAGAATTCTTCGATTACTTCTTCTTGTAGTTCGTTTATTGACATGGGATAATTATGAATTATGCATTATGCATTCTGAATTATAAATAGCTTGTCGCTTGGACGCACTTTGCCAGGCACGGCGATGCTGATGCGCCATCCTTTCTTTGCTTTTTCCACTGGCTTGAGGTCGAAACGTATCTCTTTGCAGTCGAGATACATGGCACCTGTGGTCGGACCGGTGATGAGAAGGCGGTCGCCTACCTTGAGTTCGTGCGCCTCTATCTGGAATTCAGCTACGCCAATCTTTGAGAAATACTTGATGGTCTTGGCGCAATATACCTTCTTCTCAGTAGCCTTGCTGCCGTAGGAATCATTCCATTCGCCGAGTGTCTGACCCTGATAATATCCATCCCAGAAGCCACGATTGAAGACTTTCTTGAGGCGTTCGTCCCATTTGTCCTTTTTCTCTTCGGTGAAAGTGCCGTCGAGGACGGAGGCAATAGCTTCCTTATAGCATCTTACTACGGTGTCAACATACTCAGGACCACGTGCACGTCCCTCAATCTTGAACACTCTAACGCCTGCATCCATCATCTTGTCGATGAAGCGAATGGTCTTCAAGTCCTTCGGTGACATGATGTATTTATTGTCAATCTTGAGTTCGTTGCCTGTCTCGATGTCGGTAGCATTATATACAGCATCGCTCTCATAGGCTTCTACCTTGTAGCCGCGACGGCATATCTGCACGCATTCTCCACGGTTAGCGCTGCGGTTAGCATTATGCAGAGAGAGGTAACACTTGCCGGAAATCGCCATGCAGAGTGCGCCATGACAGAACATCTCGATGCGGATAGGCTTGCCGCTTGGTCCGCAGATGTTTTCAGCAATCGCCTGTTCGTGGATTTCTTTCACCTGCTCCATGCGCAGTTCGCGTGCCAATACCACTACGTCAGCAAACTGCGCGTAGAATCTTAGCGCCTCGATATTAGAGATATTGAGCTGCGTGGAGAGGTGAACCTCCTGTTCTACTTTCTGGCAATACATCATTACAGCGACGTCGCTGGCAATGACAGCAGAGATACCAGCTTCCTTTGCCGCGTCGATAATCTCGTGCATTGTAGGAATGTCCTCACCGTAGATGATGGTGTTGACCGTGAGATAGGTCTTTATGCCGTGCTCATCGCAGGTCTTAGCTATATCTCTGAGGTCGCTGATGGTGAATGTGGATGCAGAGTGTGCACGCATATTCAGCTTCTCAATGCCGAAATAGATGCTGTCAGCTCCTGCATTGATGGCGGCAGCCAGTGACTCGCGCGAGCCTACTGGCGCCATTATTTCGTATAGTTCGTTGTTCATTGCTTTTGTTTTCTTTTCCTTTTTATATCCGCCGGTGACGCGGCGGACACAGTGGCGAGTGGCTTAGAGGCTCCATACCTGTCCGTCGGCGGTGTCTTTTACGATGAAGCCGGCTTCATTGAGGGCGTCGCGGATGGCATCGCTCTTAGCCCAATCCTTGTCGGCTTTGGCTTGCGCACGCATATCAAGCACCATATCCATCACCTTAGCGAATGCTTTCTCACGGCTTGGGTCGCCAGCTTCGGCAGTGGTCTTGAGTCCGAGGATGTCCTCAGTCCATGTGTGCATGGTCTTTTCGAGGGTCTCAAGGTCGGCTGCGCTAATCTTTGCCTTGCGATCTACGAGCGTGTTGATGGTCTTGCAAGCCTCGAAGAGCAATGATATTACGACCGGAGTCTGGAGGTCATCGTTCATGGCATCATAGAGTTTGCCATTGAGTTCAGCCACGAATTTGCCAACTTCAGGCTGTGAACCCTTAGCAGTCTGTATGCGTTTGATGTCCTTGAGGGCGGTGACCAGTTTGTTATAGCCCTTTTCTGCAGCTTCGAGAGCTTCAGAAGAGAAATCGACAGTGCCGCGATAGTGGGCAGAAAGGATGAAGAAACGGATGGTCATCGGCGCGAAAGGCTGTGTGAGGAGCGGATGGTTGCCGGTGAAGAACTGGTCGAGAGTGATGAAATTATTGTATGATTTACCCATCTTCTGTCCGTTGATGGTGATCATGTTATTGTGCATCCAGTATTTCACGGCAGGATGTCCCATCGAAGCCTGTGCTTGAGCTATCTCGCATTCATGGTGAGGGAAGACGAGGTCCATTCCTCCGCCGTGGATATCAAACTCATCACCGAGATATTTCCTTCCCATAGCGGTGCATTCGCAGTGCCATCCTGGGAATCCTTCTTCAGGTTTGAGTCCGTCAGGGTAGTTTCCGTTCATGAGCCAAGGCCAGCGCATGATGTGCTCAGGGGCTGCTTTCTTCCAGAGTGCGAAGTCAGCCTGATTCTTTTTCTCTCCTACTCCAGCGAGTGTGTCGCGTGAAGCGTCCTTGATATTTTCGAGAGTGCGTCCTGATAGGATGCCGTATTTGAAGTCTTTGTTGTATTTTTCGATGTCGAAATATACCGAACCGTTTGAGATATATGCATATCCATTGTCGAGAATCTGCTGTACGAGCTGCTGCTGCTCAATGATATGACCGGTGGCATGAGGCTCGATGGATGGAGAGAGGACGTTGAGTTTCTGCATTGCAGCGTTGAAACGGCGTGTGTAATACTGTGATATCTCCATTGGTTCGAGCTGCTCAAGGCGTGCTTTCTTAGCGATTTTGTCCTCGCCTTCGTCGGCATCATGCTCGAGATGGCCTACGTCAGTGATGTTACGTACATAGCGCACCTTGTATCCTATGTGCTGAAGATAGCGGTAAAGGATGTCGAATGTGATGGCAGGGCGTGCGTGTCCGAGGTGTGCATCGCCATAGACTGTAGGTCCGCAGACGTACATTCCTACGTGACCTGGGTTGATTGACTTGAAGGCTTCCTTCTTTCTGGTGAGGGTGTTGTATATTAGGAGGGTTTGTTCCATTGTTTTTTTCTTTTATAAATCAGCCGGTAACGCGGCTGACACGGTGGCGGGTTCTTGTTCTTTCTTTTAGTGAAAAGTGAAGAGTGAAAAGTGAAGAGTGAAAAATCGCGCTGACGCGGTTGCGGATGCTTGAGAATATCTGCTGATGCAGTGACGGGGCTAAAGGTAATCTCCTATTCCCTATTTTCTATTTCCTATTCCCTAAAGTCTGCCAGTCTCTTGCTTTTAGCTCATTTGCAGCATTCTTTCGATAGGCTTAACGGCGTCTTTTGCTATGTCTGCCGGCACTTCTACTGTAGGCCATTCCTGCTTCAGGGTGTTGTAGAGCTTGCGGAGAGTGTTCATCTTCATGTAGTCACACTCGTTGCATGAGCATCCGGCGCCTCCTTCTGTCACTTCAGGAGGAACTGGGATGAATGTGGTGTCAGGACAACAGCGCTGCAATTCGTGCATGATACCAGCTTCGGTGGCTACGATATATGTGGCATTAGGGTTTGCTTTAGCATATTTGAGCATATCAGCGGTAGAGCCTTTCACGTCAGCCAGGGCGAGGATAGGAGCCTTGCATTCGAGGTGTGCCATGATGATGGCGTCAGGATTATCCTTCTTCAGCCTGACGATTTCATCGGCAGAGAAGCGCTCATGGACGTGGCAACCACCGTTCCAGAGCGTCATATTGCGTCCTGTCACGGAGTTGATATATGATCCGAGGTTATAGTCGGGACCGAAAAGTATCTGTGCATCCTTAGGCAACTGGTCGATGACCTTCTTAGCATTGCCAGATGTTACTACGACATCAGTGAGCGCCTTTGTAGCAGCAGTGGTGTTGACATACTGCACTACCATATATCCAGGGTGCTTCTCTTTCCATTCTTTGAGGTCTTTAGCCGAGCAAGAGTCAGCGAGCGAGCATCCAGCGTTGAGGTCAGGACTGAGCACGAGCTTGTCAGGTGAGAGCAGTTTGCATGTTTCTGCCATGAAATGCACTCCGCACATGACGATAATCTTCGCGTCGGTCTCGGCAGCTTTACGAGCGAGAGCGAGCGAATCGCCTACGAAGTCAGCCACTTCCTGTATTTCTCCTACGGTATAATAATGGGCGAGGACTATGGCATTCTTTTCTTTGCACATACGTCTGATCTCGGCTTTGAGATCAGTACCCTCTGCTACGGGCTCGTCGATGTAGCCCAGTTCTTTCCATTTGTTGTCCATATATGTTATTTATTTGATTTCGGTTTAATTCTGCAAAAGTACTAATAATATTTCTTATTTCAAAGAAATAACATCAAAAAAGCCCCTTTATCAAGTTGGTATTTAGGTGAAAATTAGTAAAAAAATCCAAATGATGTATTTTGTTTTCGTATTTTCTTTGTACATTTGTGGATGCAAAATGCGCTTCCGTTCATGTTCGGGTGGTGGTATTATTGTAGAAATCAACCAATTATAAGTATAGAATATGAAAAAAGCATTATCACTTATGGTATTAGCGGCATCCCTTCTGCCAATGTCAGAAGCTGATGCACAAGTAAAGTTTGGTGTAAAAGGCGGTTGGAATGTCAGTTCATTGAAGCTTAATGACAATATGTTCACCTCCGACAACAAGAATGGCTTCTTCATAGGTCCGATGATGAAGGTGTCACTTCCTCTGACAGGTCTTGGCTTTGACGTCTCTGCTCTCTATAATCAGAGAGAGGCAAAGATGCATTATGCCAGTGATGTGGTAGGCGACGGTGACCTCAGCCTTCGCACCACTATCAAGCAGAAGACTATCGATGTGCCTGTAAATCTGCGTTATAGCATTGGTCTTGCAAGCATGGCAAATGTGTATTTCTTCGGTGGTCCGCAGTGGTCAATCAACGTTGGCGATGAGAATTTCAAATGGGATTCCGTCAGCAGTTATACACTGAAGAAGAACACTCTGAGCTTCAATATCGGTGCCGGTCTCACTTTCCTCCAGCATATTCAGGCTTCAGTAAACTATAATCTTGAGGCAAGCAAGTCAGGTAAGATGGAGATAGAGCGTTTAGATGATGGTGACTGGGTGAAGGGTCGCAATCATACTTGGCAGGTTTCTTTGGGATATTGGTTCTGATGCCCCCCTCCTGTCCCCCCTGGGGGGATGATAGGTTACTGACTGCCGGCTTGAGATTTCTGTCGCAAGTCGGTAACAAACCATCACAAGTCGGAAACTAACTAAAGAAAAGCCCCTCCAGGGAGGGGTTTGGGGAGGGCTTGGTCTCTATCTCACCACCCCAATCCGTGTGACCACGCCGCTTTTGCCCTCAGAAGTGGCGATGCAAACCATGTAAACGCCGGATGCTACAGGCTTTCCATTGCTGTCGCAACCGTCCCAAGTGAATGTGCCACCGTTGGAACGTCCGCTTGCCACAAGGCTACCGCTGGCAGTAGTAATCTTGATGTCAGCGTCATAGGAAAGACCTCGGACGGTGATAAGTCCGGTATAGTCGGGCGTGACGGGATTAGGATAGGCATATACGTTGTCCTTGTCCATCACATCCACCGCTTCGGAAGCGTCTGAGCGATAGGAGCAAAGTCCCTTTGTGGTACCTATATATACGTCGCCCCGGCTTTGATCGATGGTAATACCCATGATATCATCTGACAAAAGCGGAGAGTTATCAGAAGTGAAATGATACTCCTGAGTGATATTATCTTGACCTATGACATAGATTCCGTTGCCGTTGGAGCCAAACCACTTTCGGTTTGCCCCGTCGATAGCCATGCAATAGATGTCGATGCCGGAGAGAAGGTAGTCGGCGAGGTTAGTGCCGTCATTGCGGGGTACCTTCACCTGATTCCAGATTACATTGCTATCATCGCCTATTTTATCCTTTTCGAGCATGAGCGGTCCCACGTCTGTGCCTATCCATATATTGCCGTCGCGGTCCTCCGCAGCGCAACGTACCTTGTTGATAGTCAGCGAGGTGCCATCTTCATTCACGAAAGAACTGTACGAATAGCGGGTGTCCGTCTTAGGGTCATAGCAGTTGAGCGAAGGCTTCCACCAGTGATTGTTACACCACCAGAGTCTGCCTTTACTGTCGAAAAACATATTCTTGGCATAACCGAGCGAGACATCATTGTATATCCACTTATCATCCTTGTAGGAAGTCAATTCTCCACTCTTTGAAATGGAGAAAAGTCCCACTCCGTCAATGGCTTGCGAAGCAAATAGCCATAGCGTTCCATCATTGGCATAGCTTATTGTGGAAGGCAGGATATACTTGGGATTGTCCTTCGCAGCCGTCTTTATAGGAGAGTTTTCACTTACATAATATGCCCCGAGATTACCGTCGCTATAATCATATAATGCGTATTTTGCACCGACTGAGATATGCTTCGGGTCGGCAGGAGCCACGTCAATGTCCATCATATTATTATACTCCGGCACCCCTGTCTTTGCTTTTATTGCCCCATCATCATCGGACAGGAAAGTCCATTTATCGTTCTTGATGTCATAGATATGCGGAACGTCATAGCCGACGTTGCCCCAACTATTTCCGAGTACGGCATAAAGGCAATCGTTTTTCACCTTCATAATGCCAAATGCCAACTGTCGTGGACCGTCCGGACGCATCTTTTCCATGCGCTTGGCGAGTTCTTGGTCGATGGTCTTTGAGGGGAAAAGTCCGCTGGTCTGACCGCTATATTCCGCCCATTGCGTCCTGTCCACGAGGTTGCTGCTGAGCGAAGCCTTCATGATAGAGCCGTTCTTCGCTTTTGCATATATGCTGCCGTCCTTTATGGATGTCTGTAAAATGCTCTTGTTCAATATGTAAGAGTCGCTGATGAGGCTGTTTTTCACGTCTAATTTCACAATGCCGAAGGCGGTAGAGATATACGCATATTGTGCAGAAACGTCGATGCCGTTGATGGATTTGTCGAGTGTAGTGGATTTATGGTAGAGGTCAGGCACGTTAGTGACGTCGCCGTCCTTGGTCATGAGGTCGATGTTGGAGTTGTCATAGACGATGACGAGCCTTCGCGCCACGCTGTTCCATGCTATCTGTGCAATGCCGGTGTCATTCAGTCCCGTCAGTTTGTCGTATGTCGTTACGCTCCAGTCCTTTGCGTTGACGCGATAGATATTTCCCGAGGAGAGCACGAAGATGCAGTCGGGAGCCACAGAGTCCACCGCCTGCGTATCGCCGTAAGCAGGGAAAATCTTCCATTTCCCCGTGCTCTGCGCTGAGGAATGGAGGGCGAAAAGGATGGTCAAAACCGTAATAATCAGATGCTTCATGTCTAAATAACGTAAGAAAAGGGGAAATATTACACCGTGCGCGTTATATATAATACTCAGCTTTCGCAAGCAATAAATAGCCCCTCAGTCCCCACTGCCGTGGGGAAGCGTAAAATATCAATAGAGAAAAATAAAGAAAAAAACAGAAAAATATATTTGTTTATTTTTA
>SAMEA104315420__coassemble_443_pt1 | contig 26995 bp, 19 predicted proteins | sample SAMEA104315420__metabat2_high_PE_027 | metagenome-assembled genome bin SAMEA104315420 (sample SAMEA104315420) | gut metagenome | biome: Monkey gut; feature: monkey-associated habitat; material: faeces | place: China | collected 2013
CGACTTGTCGCCGTCCATTATCACGCCACGCTCGGTCTCCAGTTTCCAGGCTCCAGCATTCACGTCGAGCACTATGACGTTCATACCCAGGTTCATTGCAGCCTTCTGAGTGGAGAGACGAGTACGTAAGGAGTTGTTGAAGAACACCATAAGGAGAGTCTTGTTCTTTCCCAGATGCTGAAAATCGAAACGGTTTGCCTTTACTTCCTGTGCCTCGGCAAGGGCAACTCTGATGTCACCGAGGTCTTTGGCGTTGAAAAATGTCTTCATATTCGTTTTGTTGTTGTTTGGTTGTTTTGACGTGTTTGTAGTCTGACTGTCCCGTTTTTATCTTACCATAATCAGGTAATCAAAATGATGATGATAAAGAATCGAAGTGTTTGTGAATGAATGGTTATCCACTTACTTGCCTTGCCACGGTGGAAAGCCATGAGCCGGTTTGCGACAAGGCTTTTAGACAAAACATAGGACTGCCGTTTGCAAAGGTAAGTAAAATGTTTGTAAACTTTCATTGTTTTACCAAAAAATGTTGCATGTACGGGAAAATATCATTACTTTTGCAGACATAAACAAATAAAAACCATGGAAGAAAAACAAGTGATGGGCATTCTCAATGTCACTCCCGACAGTTTCTATGTAGGCAGCAGAAAGCAGTCGGAGCAGGAGATTGCCGAGCGAACCAATCAGATCATTGCTGAAGGCGGCACAATAATAGATGTCGGTGCCTTCTCCACCCGTCCCGGCGCGGCAGAAGTGGGCGAAGAAGAAGAGTTGCGTCGTATGCGCTACGGTCTTGAGATAGTAAGAAGAGAGCAGCTTGATGCCGTTCTCTCAATAGATACATTCCGTCCATCGGTGGCAAGAATGGCGGTGGAGGAATTTGGAGCGGCAATAATCAATGACGTATCCGAAGGTGGAGTGACCGGAGTGGTCGATACTCCAATGGAGAATACCGGCGCCGAGATACCAGAGATATTCCGCGAAGTGGCACGTCTGAAAGCCACTTATATCCTTATGTCGGTACAGCCTACGCTGGAACTCACCGTCTCTCATTTCCTCAAGAAGATAAAGATGCTCAATAATCTCGGTCATAAAGACATCATCCTCGACCCTGGTTACGGTTTCGGAAAGGACGTCATCGACGGCAATTTCGCTCTCCTTGCCCGTCAGCAGGAATTGAAAGATACCTTCAAATTGCCTCTTCTCGTGGGTGTTTCACGTAAGAGAATGATAAGGCAGCTCGTCGGAGGCACTGCTTCCGATGCCCTCAACGGCACTACTGCCGTCAATATGCTTGCCCTTGAGCATGGTGCAGACATCCTTCGCGTGCATGATGTGAAGGAGGCTGTCGAGGCTGTGACGATTTATAACAAGATGAAGAGCCTGGAATAAGACCCCCTCAGTGGAAAATGAAGAATGTAGAATGAAGAATGTAGAATGTAGAATTCGGATTACGTTCTTCGGCTTGCGGATTCCCAACCGCGTCAGCGCGATTTTTCACTTTTCACTCTTCACTTTTCACTCTTCACTCTTCACCAAAAGAAACGCAACTCCCATTCTTCATTCTTCATTTAATAACACTTTTCACTTTAAACTTTTAACCCCCTCTTTCTCCACAATGTTTGATTTTGCGATAATAGATGCGATAGACATATTTCTTGTAGCATTGCTGCTCTACTATACTTACAGGTTCATGCGTGATTCCAAGTCGCTGAACGTGTTTATAGGCATCTTTGTCTTCGTCATCATCTGGCTTTTCGTGAGCCGGGTGCTCGAGATGCGTCTGCTCGGAGCCATCCTCGACAAGTTTGTCGGAGTGGGTTCGCTTGCCATTATCGTCCTCTTTCAGGATGAGATACGCAAGTTTTTCAATAATCTCGGAGCGCAAAACCGTCTGAAGAGCTTCCGCAAACTCTTCGGTTCGGCAAAGAAAGAAGACAAGATGGATCGCGAGGCCGTAATGCCTATCGTCATGGCTTGCCAGAGTATGGCACGCTCTAAGGTAGGTGCCCTTATCGTAATCGAGCGAAACAGCAGTCTCGATGACATAGTAATGACTGGTGATACCATCGATGCAAATATCAATCAGCGACTTATAGAGAATATATTCTTCAAGAATTCACCGCTTCATGACGGCGCAATGATAATCAGTAAGAAGCGCATCAAGGCTGCAGGATGTATCCTGCCTGTGAGCCATGACCTCGACATTCCACGCGAATTGGGACTCCGTCACCGCGCAGCAATGGGAATGTCGCAGGAGAGTGACGCCATCTGTATCGTCGTGTCAGAAGAGACTGGACGCATCTCAACAGCGATAAATGGCAACTTCCGCTTGCGACTCTCAGCAGAAAGCCTGGAGAGCATCCTTGCCGATGAAATGGCGAAGTAAGACGAAGTGAATGCCAATTACGCGCGTATAATAAAGAGGAAAAGAGAAAAAAAAGTGAAATGCCTTTGCATTTCACTTTTTTTTGTGTACTTTTGTAAACTATTTCAGAGTACTTGATGACACTGACTTACACTCATCAATCATAAATCTAAAACAAACTATGAGTTTAATTGACCAAATCATTGCGCGTGCTAAAACAAACAAGCAGCGCATCGTGCTCCCAGAAGCTGAAGAGGAGCGCACTCTTACTGCTGCAGACAAGGTGCTGGAGCAAGGTATTGCAGACCTTATTCTTATCGGCAACCCAGAGAAGGTGGCTGCCCTCGCTAAGGAAAAGGGACTTACACACATCGGTGAGGCTACACTTATCGACCCAGAACACTGCGAGAAGTCTGAGGAATATGCACAGCTCCTCGCTGAGCTTCGTAAGAAGAAGGGCATGACTATCGAGAAGGCTCGTGAGCTCGTGAAGAACCCTCTCTACCTCGGATGTATGATTATCAAGACAGAAGGCGCTGACGGACAGATCTCAGGTGCCCTCTCTACTACAGGCGACACTCTCCGTCCTGCTCTCCAGATCATCAAGACAGCTCCTGGCATCTCTTGCGTAAGCGGCGCTATGCTGATGATTACAGAGACTCCTCAGTATGGTGAGAACGGCGTTCTTATCGTAGCTGACGTAGCTGTAACTCCAATGCCAGATGCTAATCAGCTCGGTCAGATTGCTGTTTGCACAGCTCATACTGCTAAGTCAGTGGCTGGTATCGCTGAGCCACGTGTCGCAATGTGCTCTTTCTCTACAAAGGGTAGCGCATCACACGAGGTAGTAGATAAGGTCGTTGAAGCTACAAAGATTGCTAAGGAGCTCGATCCAACACTCAAGATTGACGGTGAACTCCAGGCTGACGCAGCTCTCGTACCATCTGTTGCTGCTAAGAAGGCTCCAGGCTCTGAAATCGCTGGTAAGGCCAACGTACTCGTATTCCCTAACCTTGAGGTAGGCAACATCAGCTATAAGCTCGTTCAGCGTCTCGGTAACGCTATCGCTATCGGTCCTATCCTCCAGGGTATCGCTCGTCCTGTAAACGACCTCAGCCGCGGTTGCTCAGTAGAAGACATCGTAAACCTCGTTGCCATCACTGCTTGCCAGGCTATGGACGCTAAGTAGCTTTCTTCATGAAGTGAAAAGTGAAGAGTGAAAAGTGAAGAGTGAAAAATCGCGCTGACGCGTTTGAGTATAGATACCAAATATTTTGCTATATGGGAAAATATCGTCTTGGAGATTCTCCTTTGTTGATAAAAAGCCGCAGTTTCGCAGTGCGAATTACGAAGATGGTGGATTATCTACAGCGGAAAAAGAATTTGAGGTGTGGATATATCTACAGCCAGATTCTAAGATCTGGGACATCAATAATGGCTAATATCAGTGAAGCTCAATTCGCTCAAAGTCAAGCAGATTTTATTACAAAATTTCATATCGCTCTAAAGGAAGCAAATGAAACAAAGAATTGGTTGTTTCTGTTGAATTGCAATAATGCTTTCATAAATAATGAATATGAGAGTATAAGCAATGATTGCAATGAAATAATCGCCATACTTGTTGCTTCATTGAACACTTCTAAGAATAACCTTATTTCAAAAAACATTACAAAAAATGTGAAAGGAGTAAAGAATGATAAGGTAGAAGATGAATTATAGCCTTTGTTATGGAAATCCATAACCCGTGAGGCGATTTTTCACTTTTCACTTTTCACTTTTCACTTTTCACTTGAACATTATACTAAACTATGAAGATTTTAGTTTTAAACTGTGGTTCTTCGAGCATCAAGTATGCTCTCTACAACATGGATGATCACTCAGTGATGACATCTGGTGGCGCTGAGCGCGTAGGTCTTGACAACGCATTCGTGAAGGTGAAGCTCGCTAACGGCGAGAAGAAGCAGATCATGCACGACATTCCTGAGCACACAGAAGGCGTTAAATTCATTTTCTCTCTCCTCACTGACCCAGAAATCGGCGTTATCAAGTCTCTCGACGAAATCGATGCTGTGGGTCATCGTATGGTGCATGGTGGTGAGAAATTCGCTAACTCTGTAGTCATTACTCCTGAAGTTATCAAGGCTTTCATCGAGTGTTCCGACCTCGCTCCTCTCCACAACCCAGCAAACCTCAAGGGCGTAAACGCTGTTAGCGAGTTGATGCCAAACCTCCCACAGGTTGGTGTATTCGACACTGCATTCCATCAGACCATGCCTTCTAAGGCTTATATGTATGCCGTTCCTTACGAGTTGTACGAGAAGTATGGCGTTCGTCGCTATGGTTTCCACGGCACATCCCACCGCTATGTAAGCAAGCGCGCTTGCGAATTCCTCGGCATACCACAGGAAGGCTGCAAGATGGTTACTGCTCATATCGGTAACGGAGGCTCTCTCGCTGCTGTCGTTGACGGCAAGTGTGTAGATACTTCTATGGGTCTTACTCCGCTTGAGGGTATCATGATGGGCACACGCTCTGGCGATATCGACGGTGGCGCTATCACTTTCATCCAGAAGAAGCTCGGTCTTGACGCTGACGGTATCTCTAATCTCCTCAACAAGAAGTCTGGCGTATTTGGTCTTTGCGGCTACTCTGACATGCGTGACGTAGAGAATGCTGTGGCAGAACGCAATCCAAAGGCTATGATAGCAGAGGAATCTTACTTCTATCGCATCAAGAAGTACATCGGTGCTTACGCTGCTGCAATGGGCGGTATCGACGTATTGGTATTCACTGCAGGTGTTGGTGAGAACCAGGCTTCTATGCGTGAAGGCACTTGCGAGGGTCTTGAGTTCATGGGAATCAAGATTGACAAGGAGCTTAATGCTACTATTCATGGTAAGGAGGCTCTCATTTCTACTCCTGACTCTAAGGTTAAGGTTGTCGTAATTCCTACTGATGAGGAACTTATGATTGCTAAGGACACAATGGAACTCATACAGAAGTAAACTCCAACATATCTCTAATCAAGAAGATTATAATATGATAATGACTGGTGATAAGAGCGTTTATGCGCCCATATCGCCAGTCATTTTTTTGCTTTTCTTATTCTTTTCTTTGGATTTCTCGATAAAATATTGTAGATTTGCAGATAGTACCAAATTATGGTTGATTATGACAGAGATGAACAATAGAATGATAGACCGCTGCTATATAGAAGTGACGAATACATGCAATCTCAACTGTGACTTCTGCCCCAAGCATAAGAGGGAGAAAAGACAGTTGACAGCAGAGGAATTTGACCTTCTGACCGATAAAATCCAGGGAAAAGTATGCTTTCTCTATTTTCATCTGATGGGAGAACCGTTGCTTCATCCCCTTCTTCCGCATTTTATTTCCACTGCACGAGAAAAGGGCTTCAAGACAGTTCTCACGTCGAATGGCACCCTACTCCATCGTGCCCTCGACCTTATCGACACGCTTCCACACAAGATACAGCTCTCACTGCATTCACACGAGAGCAATGCCAAAGGCAGATTGGCAGAATACATAGATGAAGTGATGCACTTCTCCACCCTTGCGGCAGAGAAAGGCACCTGCATGGTGCTACGCCTTTGGAATCAGGGAGGCAGGGATAAGGAGAATGAAGAAGTGATGCGCCTCATCGAGCACTACGTACCGAAGCCCTGGAAGGAGCGTCCTGACGGCTATCGTCTCTGTGAAAATATCTATCTTGAGTTCGATCGCAAGTTTGAATGGCCTGAAGCAAAAGCCGAACCGTCCGTTTCTTCCGACCAAGAAGAGAAGAAACAACTGTTTTGCAATGCGTTAATCAAGCAAATCGGAGTACTTGCCGACGGCAGTCTCGTGCCATGTTGCCTCGATCATGACGGTGACATCATCCTCGGAAACCTGCTCCATCAGTCGCTCGAAGAGATACTTTCATCACCACGTGCCCAAGCTCTTATCGATGGTTTCCGCCATCACACTGCCACAGAATCCCTCTGTCAGAACTGCGAATCAGCTTTAGCTCGAAACAGTTTCAGAGGAAAAGCAAGGCGATAGGTTTGATCGCTTGATTATCAAACGTTAAACCCAAAGAAACAAAAGCCTAATAGCAATAGCCATAATGTGCTCATTTTTTTTACTTATAGCACAATTTATGCGTCGATAAAAGAAGAAAAAGCGATACAGGAATCTTCTTGAAAATTCCTGTACCGCTTATGTTCTGCACTTTAAACCGACTAACAAACGATTAGTATTCTTCCTCGTCGAAGAGGAAGTCGTCTTTTGTAGGATAGTCTGGCCATATATCTTCTATGGATTCATAGACGTCACCTTCGTCTTCTATCTCTTCGAGATTCTCTATTACCTCCATTGGCACGCCGGAACGGAGTGCGTAGTCGAGGAGTTCCTCCTTGGTAGCAGGCCATGGAGCGTCTTCCAGTTTTGATGCTAATTCAAGTGTCCAATACATAATATTATTTTTTTAGTTCTTTTTTTTTTGTTTTTTCGGGCGCAAAGATACTGTTTTTTTTGTTATCTGCAAGCCATTCTCTGTTTTTTTTATATTATTTAGGAAAAGAACTTACAGTTTACGGTGTCTTGGGCTCTTTGACTCACTATTTTTTAATAGAAATTCACGATATGCGCTTCTCCATATCTGCCTGCATCATGAAATGCGAAGCCTATGTAGTGGAGGTCGTAAGCTATGATATTGGGGCGCTGAAGGAGGGCTTTCCATTCCTCTCTACCCTCTTTTCTTATGTCGGCGATGATGATGAGAGGCGATGGTGGCGCTGATGCGACGTATGGGATGATACGGCTTTTGTGGCATCCGAGGCGCAAGGCACGGTACATCATCGGCGTTATTGGTCCGCTTGTGGCTATGCTTTCCGCTTGGGCATAGTTGCTTATCCTGAGCAGTAGCTTTGCTATCTTCCTCTCCATCCATGCTGACTTGCGGCTGCCAGCGAGGAGTTCAGGGTAGAGACTGTAGTCGCCGTGCTCATAGATTACTTCGCGTACGAAGGCGTAGTCGGTGGGCGACTGCACTCCATATCCTGCGCAATGCCTTATCCTACTGAGGAATATGACGGGCAGGGCTATGGTGTCGAGTGCTGTCCAGCGGTAGATGGCGAGTGTGGGATTATCTTCTTCTGCCTTCATTTCTTCTTCATTTTCTTGGCTTCCTGCTCTGCCGACTTCTGGGCGGCAGTCTTCAGTTCGGGATATGTGATGCGTGTGTGATAGTTTGTCTTGAGACGTTCTATGATGACACGCTTTGCCACAGAGATGTCATGGAATGTGATTGGACAGTCGAGGAAGAATCCGTCAGCCACTATACCGTCGATGACGCGATTGACCAGTTCGGTGATGCTCTCCTCTGTATAGTCCTTCAGCGAGCGTGACGCAGCCTCTACGGAGTCTGCCATCATGAGAATTGCCTGCTCGGTAGTGAATGGATTAGGTCCTGGATATGTGAAAGGAGCCTTGTCCACCTCCTCGTCGGGATGGGCATTCTTGTACGTGATGTAGAAGTATTTTGTCATTCCTGCGCCATGATGAGTCATGATAAAGTCGATAATCTCATTAGGCAGTCCATATTTCTCTGCGAGGCGCTTTCCTTCCTTGACGTGATTGATGATGATGCGTGCGCTCTCCTGTGGTGTCATGTGGTCGTGAGGATTGATGTCCTTCTGGTTTTCGGTGAAGAATGAAGGATTGGATATCTTACCTATATCATGATAGAGCGCGCCTGTACGCACGAGAAGACTGCGTGCACCTATCTTCTGCGCTATGTCGGCAGCGATGTTACTGACCGTGATGCTATGCTGCATAGTTCCGGCAGACACTTCCGAGAGGCGGCGCAGGAGGTCCTTATTGATGTCTGAAAGCTCAAAGAGCGTCACGGCGGAGGTAAATCCGAAGGCTTTCTCCACTACGTACATCAATGGATAGGATGTAAGAAGCAAGACTCCACAGAATATGAAATGCGACACTTCGCCTGGCGACAGATGCCAGTCTTCGCCTGGTTGGGTGAGCTTGAGTGCCTGATATACTATCAGTCCGGCGGCGCAGGTGGTGACGGATGCGGTGAACACCTGCGAGCGCTTTGACAGTTCGCGGAGCGAGAAGATGGAGACGAGACCGCTGACCACCTGCACTATCACGAAGATAAATGGCTGACTGAGCGCCAGCGCCGCTATGAGCACCATCGTGATATGCGCTATAAAGGCTGTGCGCGAGTCGAGGAAGATGCGTATGAACATCGGCAGCATGGCGAGCGGGAGGATGTAGATGTAATGCTGGCTATACTGATATGTGAGCGACACGAGCACTGGGAAGAGCACTATAAGGAAATAGACCATGGCGAGCGAGCGCGGTTTGCGGAAGTAGTCGCCACGGAAGAGGTGCAGATAGATGGTAAAGACGGAGAGCAGCATGATGATAATCAGTGCGCGTCCTATCATGGTGGTGGAACGGCTCATCAGTGATTCATTCTTCTCCATCTCTGCGGAATATGTGGCAAGTGCTTTTACTATGATTGGCGTTGCCACCTGTCCACGATCGACGATGCACTCTCCCTTCTTGAATTCTGCCTCATGCTTGGTGATAGTGGACGTGAGATTTTCTATATCTGCCTGACATTGAGCTTTATCATAGATAAGGTTTTCCTTCAGATAATAATCGATATTACACTTCTGGAGCATATTTCTCGCATAGTTCATCTGAGGGTCTTTGAAGAAGCTCTCATAGGCTTTGAGCGGAGTGTAAAACTCGGTGCAGAGTATCTTTCTGTTGGTGTTGCCTCGCTTGAAATTGATTACAGCCAATGTGTCGCGCGTTATCCTGGCGTAATCTTCTGACGGCATGATGCCGACATTGTATATCTCGCGCAGTTTGGCTGTGACGGAGTTGACGAAAGACTTTGGTAGTCCCTCGATACCGTTTCTGTATTTCGACTGGAAGCGCTTGATGTATCTATTGCCTATCTCATCATTTATCTCGTAATATGGCACGAAATACTGCATCGCGGAATCGACCTGTGCCTGATAGGTTATGGAGTCCTTTGGCACGTCAAAGTCTATTCCGGCAGTGACTGGTTCCTTCAGCCATACTGAGTTTTCCTTCACTTCATAGTTGGGCACGGACTTCTTTGGCATCGCCAGTACGATTATTACCGTCGAAACCAATATGATAAGGAAGCGCAGCAGATACGCTTGCCATCTCTTCTGTCCTTCTGTGGAATATCTTGTTGACATTATCTTTTTGCGTTTTTCTTTTTGACAAAAGCCGATGATTATAGGGTGGCTCTGTTACTTCTGGGTGCGAAAATACTAAAAAATAATTGGATAAGAGAGAAAAAACAGGAAAAAGTTCGCTTAAATGGGGAGAAAATGTTAATTTTGCACGGAAAAAATTAAATTAGAGGTAGTACGCTCTATGAGTGTGCTGTAAAATCGACTAATAGATAGACATGGAAAGAAAAGTAAGAGTGCGCTTTGCGCCAAGCCCTACCGGTGCTCTTCACATCGGCGGAGTACGTACTGCATTGTATAATTACCTCTTTGCCCGTCAGCATGGCGGTGACCTCATCTTCCGTATCGAGGACACTGACTCCCATCGCTTCGTGCCAGGAGCTGAGGAATACATCATCGAGTCATTCAAATGGCTCGGCATCAAGTTTGATGAAGGTGTAAGCTTCGGAGGCGAACATGGTCCTTACCGCCAGAGCGAGCGTAGGGATATATACAAGAAGTACGTCAAGCAGCTTATTGATGCAGGCAAAGCGTACATCGCATTCGACACTCCGGAAGAGCTCGAGGCCAAGCGCAGCGAGATACAAAACTTCCAATACGACGCAAAGACTCGCCTTCAGATGCGCAATTCTCTCAGCCTCAGCAAGGAAGAGGTGGACCAGCTCATCGCTGACGGCAAGCAGTATGTAGTGCGTTTCCTTATCAATCCGGGCAAGGAAGTGCTCGTCAATGACCTCATCCGCGGCGAGGTGCGCATCAAGACCGACATCCTCGACGACAAGGTGCTCTACAAGAGCGCTGACGAGCTCCCTACTTACCATCTCGCCAATATCGTGGACGACCACCTCATGGAGGTCTCTCACGTCATCCGTGGCGAGGAATGGCTCCCAAGTGCGCCTCTCCACGTGCTTCTCTATGAGGCTTTCGGATGGGCTGACACTATGCCTCAGTTTGCTCACCTCCCTCTCCTGCTCAAGCCGGAAGGTAAGGGAAAACTCTCCAAGCGTGACGGTGACCGTCTCGGATTCCCTGTTTTCCCATTGGAATGGCACGACCCTAAGACTGGAGAAGTAAGCTCCGGATACCGTGAGAGCGGATATTTCCCAGAGGCGGTGGTCAATTTCCTCGCACTTCTCGGATGGAATCCTGGCACCGAACAGGAGATTTTCTCTCTCGATGAACTCGTAAAGGCTTTCGATATTTCTCACTGCTCTAAGGCTGGTGCTAAGTTCGATTACAAGAAAGGACAGTGGTTCAACCATGAGTATATCCTCATGAAGAGCCCTGAAGAGATTGCTGAGCTCTTCGCTCCTATCGTGGCTAACAATGGCGTAGAGGAGTCTATGGAACGCATTACCAAGGTGGTGGCTATGATGAAGGACCGCGTCAATTTCGTCAGCGAGCTATGGCCACTCTGCTCTTTCTTCTTCATCGCTCCGATGGAGTATGACGAGAAGACCGTCAAGAAGCGCTGGAAGGAAAATTCTGCCGCTGTAATGACCGAACTGGCTGACGTCCTCGCGGGCATCGAAGACTTCTCTGTTGAGGGTCAGGAGTCTGTAGTAATGGCTTGGGTGGAAAGCAAGGGCTATAAGCTCGGAGACGTAATGAACGCTTTCCGTCTCACTCTCGTGGGAGAAGGCAAGGGACCTGGAATGTTCGACATTTCCGCTTTCCTCGGTAAGGAAGAGACCATTGCCCGCATGAAGCGTGCTATCGAGAAGTTGGGCTAAAGGAAATCGTGATGTATAATATTATAATACTCATTTACCTTACAGGCGTCGCCATTGCCAGCCTCTTCAGCAAGAAGGTGAAGATGATGTGGCAAGGCGAGAAGAAAGCCATACGTACGATTAGGGAGAAAATGGACCCTAACGCTCGATACGTATGGTTTCATGCCGCCTCTTTGGGTGAATTTGAACAGGGACGCCCCATTATCGAGCGATTCAGAAAGGAGCGTCCGGAATTCAAAATCCTCCTCACGTTCTTCTCGCCATCTGGTTATGAGGTGAGAAAGAATTACGAGGGGGCTGACATCATCTGCTATCTTCCTCTCGACACTCCACACAATGCACGCAGATTCCTGCGCACCATACGACCTGAAATGGCGTTCTTCATCAAGTATGAGTTCTGGTATAACTACCTCCATATCTTGCGCCACCGCAATATTCCTGTCTATAGCGTCAGCTCCATCTTCCGTCCCAACCAGATTTTCTTCCGTTGGTACGGCAGACAGTACGGCAAAGTGCTGAAATGCTTCACACGATTCTTCGTGCAGAATGAGCGCTCTCGCGAACTGCTCGCCAAGATTGGCATCCATGATGTCACCGTCAGTGGCGACACTCGCTTCGACCGCGTGCTCTCCATCAAGGAACAGAGCAAGGAACTTCCTATCGTTTCCGCTTTCCTCGATGGCAAGAATGGCTTCGTGGCAGGAAGCAGTTGGCAGCCTGATGAAGAGATTTTCATCCCTTATATGCTCCAGAACAATCCTGACTGGAAACTCATCATCGCTCCACACGTCATTAGTGAAGATCATCTCAAGCAGATCGAGGCACTTCTCGAAGGCAAGAAAGTGATACACTATACCGATGTACGCGACGCGTGGGAGTCGGCAAATGAAGCACAAAGAGACGCCCTCAGCAAGCGACTGGCAGAGGCTGATGCTATTATAATCAACTGCTTCGGTCTCCTCTCCAGCATCTATCGCTATGGTAAAGTGGCTTATGTAGGCGGAGGCTTCGGTGTCGGCATCCATAATGTGCTCGAAGCTGCGGTATGGGGAATGCCTGTCATCTTCGGTCCAAACCATGAACGCTTCCAGGAAGCAGTGGCATTGATAGCAGAAGGTGGCGGTTTCAGCATCAGCGATGCTCACGATTTCGAAATCTTCATGCGCAAATTCTCCAGCGACCCTAAAGCCCTGGCAGAAGCAAGTCGCAAAGCTGGCGAATACGTCAAGTCACAGTCAGGCGCCACAGACGCAGTAATGAGAGTGGTATAAAGAGAAGAACCCCTGTGTCAGCCACGTTACCAGCTGATAGAAAAGACGGGAAAACCGGAGCCACCCACCACAGAATTGTCCCATTTTCCCGTCACAGTGCAGAGCAAGAAAACGCATCTCTCAACGCGCTGATAATCAAAGCATTGCAAAAGCATAGTTTTTAGGCAGTAAAAGCATAGTTATTACAGCCTGAAAGCTATGCTTTTGCATTGTAACATCTATGCTTTTGCCTCCCAATATCATAATTTCCTCATTCCGATATCCCTCCCATCCTCCTTTTGTTCCATTTTTCCGTCCCCCCATTCCGCAAGCATAGCGCCCCTGAGTCAGCCGCATTACCGGCTGAAGTTAGTTAGAAACCGCAACCGCGTCAGCGCGATTTTTCACTCTTCACTTTTCACTCTTCACTTTTCACTAAAAGAGTGGAGCCACTGTGTCAGCCGCGTTACCGGCTGACGTTAGTTAGAAGCCGCAACGGCGTCAGCCATTCTTCATTCTTCATTCTACATTCTTCATTTATAAGATTCTTCATTTATAAGATTCTTCATTGAAGAATATCACAATAAAAGCCCCATTCCCACGTTATTATAAGAAATTCGACTACCCAAACAAACATAAACAACAACAGAAAAAACAACAACAATGCGAAAAAATCTATCCATCATCCTCACCCTACTGGCGACTTTTCTCTGCACCATTAGCGTGAGTGCACAGCAGGCATACGGACTGCGTCTGCTCAATCATTGGGACAATCCCGACGGCACCATCGAGCGTGGATTTGCCGGACACAGCATCTTCTGGATTCCTGGCAAACAAGCCAACATCGAAAAAATAAAGGAATACGGCAGGATAAATCAGGAAATAGGCATCAACGGCACTGTGCTCAATAATGTCAATGCTAAGCCATTGATGCTTTCTAAAAACAAGCTCAAAGAGACAAAGCGCATAGCCGACGCACTACGCCCTTACGGCATAAAGGTCTATCTCTCCGTCAATTTCGCTTCGCCAAAGGTTCTTGGCGGACTAAAAACCGCTGACCCACTCGACAAGAAAGTGCAGCAATGGTGGGCAAAGAAGGCTAAGGAGATATATTCTCTCATACCCGACTTCGGAGGTTTCCTCGTAAAAGCCAACTCGGAGGGCCAGCCTGGTCCGATGGATTACGGCAGAAATCATACCGATGGCGCCAATATGCTCGCTGATGCTTTGACCAAAGGATGGCGAAATGCCGGACTTGAGGGCAAGACAGCCCAGCCTATCGTGATGTGGCGCGCCTTCGTCTATTCCCCAAAAGCTGGCGACCGCGCTTCTCAGGCTTACGATGAGTTTATGCCTTTCGATGGTCTGTTCCGCGATAACGTCATTATCCAAATCAAATTGGGCCCTGTAGATTTCCAGCCACGTGAGCCTGTAAACCCTCTTCTCTTTGCCATGAAGAAGACAAAGATGATGATTGAGGTGCAACTGACGCAGGAATACACGGGCGAAAGCATACACACCTGCTTCATGCCGTTCGATGATAACATGATAAGTCTGCTACGCCATCCTACCGAAAATATCGTCGGCATTGCTGGCGTATCTAATGTAGGCGACATGAAAAACTGGTGTGGCTCGGAGATGACCAAGGCAAACTGGTACGCTTTCGGCAAGCTTGCCAGCAATCTCTCGCTCTCCAAGGAGACTATAGCGCGCGAATGGCTTGCAAAGAATTTCGACACCACCGACCCACGGTTTATCAATCCGATGACAAGAGTGCTCCTGGAAAGCCATGAGGCGGTGGTAAGATACATGATGCCGCTCGGACTTCATCACATCTTCGCCGCTGGCCATCATTACGGTCCTGAACCATGGTGCAACATAAAGGGCGGACGAGACGACTGGCAACCCTGGTATTATCATAAGGCGGACGCACAGGGACTGGGCTTCAATCGCACATACGATGGAGAGTTTCATGATGTCAAACCAGGTTTCGGCGTCAATATAGGGTCGGGAAATGCACGCCTTTACCCTGATTCCCTTTATAATATATATAATAAGGTGGAAACTTGTCCTGAGCAACTGCTGCTCTGGTTTCATCACGTAGCATGGAATCATCGTATGCACAATGGCGAGACCATGTGGGATGCGCTCTGCCACACCTACGATCAAGGAGTGCGCGAAGCAGAGGCTTTCGCCAGAATATGGAGAGAGATGAAGCCTTACATCAGTGAGACGCAGTATGAGGAACAGCTCGAATGCTTCGACCGTCAAGCCAAAGACGCATGGTGGTGGCGCGATGCTTGCCTGCTCTATTTCCAGCAGTTCTCCAAGATGCCTTTCCCGATAGATTGTCCGGCTCCAAGACATAAGCTCGATGACCTTATGAAGTATAAGCTCGACATGGACAACTACACTCGTGCTGACATCAGAAAACTACCATAATCATCATACTGAAACGTCAAAAAACGCCCATTTCATCGGGTTTTTTGCAAAAAGAGGGGTCATTTCGCAGTGACTTCTCTTTTTCATTTCCTTTTCCTTGATATTTTTCCTGAAATAACAAATACTTATATAAAAGTATCAAATACGCCCTGATGGCTTCTGTTGAGTTTTTTTTCTAAAAGAAAAGTACTAACTTTGCAAAAGCAAGAACCTACTCTTATCTTTCGATTACCGAGATAATTACTAAAACATACATATTAGCACTATGGCAGAAAACAACAATCTAAAGGGTTTCTACAAACTCAATTGGATGCAGCGCATCGGCTTCGGATCTGGCGACCTCGCTCAGAACCTCATCTTTCAGGTCACTTGTACCTATCTTCTCTTCTTCTACACTGACATCTATGGTCTCGACCCATTGGCTGTCTCTGTGATGTTTACCGTAGGAAACGTCGCTAATGTCATCTGGGATCCTATCGTAGGAGCACTCATCGACAAGAGTAATCCTTCGCTCGGAAAGTATCGCTCTTACCTTATATATGTAGGACTGCCGCTTTCCGGCTTCGCCATACTGTGTTTCTATGATGGTTTTGCGCCTTCATTGCTCTATGCTTACATCACGTACATCGCAATGACGTTGCTCTACACCTTTATCAATGTGCCTTACGGCGCTCTCAATTCTTCCCTTACACGCGACACTCACGAGATTACCGTCTTGACTTCCGTCCGTATGTTTATGGCAAACATCGGCGGACTGGCTGTCAATTCCGGTCTTCCGCTCGTCATATCATGGTTTGCTGTCTCACAGAGTGATGGACTGCCTAAGGAACCTAAGGCATGGTTTACCACCATGTGTATCTATGCCATCGTGGGTATGTGCCTCCTTTTCTTCTGCTTCTCGCAGTGTAAGGAAAAGGTTGTGATGGACGCTTCTGAGAGTGAGAACGTGAAAGTCAGCGACCTCTGGATGGAGTTTCTCCACAATCGTCCTCTCCGCGTTATTGCTTTCTTCTTTATCACTGCCTTCGCTATGATGTCAATAGGCAATGCTGCCGGTGCTTATTTCATGAATTGCAATATGCACGGCACTGCCGCCGAACTGTCTGTCTTTATGGCTCTCGGCTCCATTCCTTCGTTTATATTCATGCCTCTCGTCCCTGTCATCAAGCAGGCTGTGGGCAAGAAGAATATGTTCTACATCTTCCTCGGAGCTGCTATCGTAGGCATGATTATGATTTACGTCATCGCAAAGATGGAGCATCCAAGCATGATGTGGATATATGTCGCACAGTTTATCAAGAGCACTGGCGTCATTGTGGCTACAGGATATATGTGGGCACTCGTCCCTGAGGTCATTTCCTACGGTGAATACAAGAGCGGAAAGCGCATTGCCGGAATCGTAAATGCCTTGACCGGCATCTTCTTCAAGGCTGGAATGACGCTCGGAGGCATCGTGGGTCCTGCCGTTCTTGCCTATGTGGGCTACAACAGTGCCACCACCGACCAGTCTCCTCTGGCTGAGGAAGGCATCCTCTGGCTCGTCTGTGTCATCCCTGCTGCACTCCTATTCCTCGGTATCTTCATCATTTCACAGTATGAACTCACTGATGATGTGATTGATAATATCAACTATGAGATAGAACAAAGGTCATAATTCCAGGAATGAAAGTTCATGAGTCGGCTGTATTGCCAGCCGATTCACTACTAATTTTCTACCAAGAGAAAAAGAATGAAAAAAACAATATCCATATTATCCCTTCTGATAACCACCGGCTTGCAATGCAATGCCCAAGGTCTGAAGGACGCATACCGCGACTATTGGCTCACCGGAGTAAGCGTAAACCAGTGGGAAGTGGCTGCCGCAACCAATCCTACCAACAAACACGACGTGACAGGAATGGTGAGTGGCGACCAGACTGCCAACTGGGATCACGTCACAAAGCATTTCGACTGCGTAGTGGCAGAAAACTGCATGAAGGCTGAAGTCGTACATCCTGAAGAAGGAATCTATGATTTCAGATTGGCTGACGAGTTTGTCAATAAGGCTTTGGCTTCCGGATTGAAAGTCCACGGCCATGCACTTATCTGGCATTCTCAATGTCCGAAATGGTTTCACACAGACAAAAATGGCAACCTCGTCTCCGCTGAAGAACTCAAAAGGCGTATGCGAGAGCACATCAACACCATAGTAAGCCACTTCAAAGGGCGCGTGACCTCATGGGATGTCGTCAATGAAGCTTTCGAGGATGATGGCACTCCGCGAAAGAGTCTATTCTGGCAGATACTCGGAACCGACTATATCCCGCTCGCTTTCCAGTACGCCCACGAGGCTGACCCTAACGCACTGCTCATCTACAATGACTTCTCGATGAACAAACCCAAGAAGATTGAAGGCATTGCGAATTTCTTCCGTCCAATGATATATGCGGGATTACCCATCAATGCCATCGGTTTGCAGGGACACATGATTCTCGAAGACGGAAAGGAAGTGCTCGAACAGTATGACAATAGCCTTTCTGTCATTAAGTCATTAGGGCTCAAAGCTCAATTCTCTGAGCTCGATCTCTCTGTTCTTCCTAATCCTTTCGGCTTCAAAGGTGGGGCAAATATCAGTGATAATTTTGCCTATTCTGCCGAAAAAGACCCTTTCAAGAATGGGCTTACTCCTGAGAAAGAGACTGAGATAGCTGACTTCTGGCTATCCTTCTACAAGGTGATGATAAAGCATAAGGGCACCATTCAGCGCCTCGGATTCTGGTGTACGAACGATGCTAACTCATGGCGCAACGACTTTCCTATCAAGGGCAGAACTGACTACGCCACGCTTTTCGACCGTCAAAATAATCCTAAGCCATTCATCCAGGACATCATCGACCTCGTGAAACCGCAGTGCTGTAAGGACATTGCCAATGATAAAAAGGCAAGAAAAAGCAACAAAAAGAAGGGTAAAAAGAAGTAATTCCTGTGTTGTTAGCGTTATCTCAATGAATAGAACTACGCTACCCAACTCTAAACAAACCTCTGACTACCAGAGGAAAGCAACATTAAACCAATAAGATATGAAGAAGATTCTCTCTATAGCATTAGGCTTAATACTCGGCTCTACGGCTTTAGTAGATAAGGCTTCTGCACAAAATCCTTACCTCCCGCTGTGGGAATTTATTCCTGACGGTGAGCCTTACGTCTTCGAAGACCCAGACAATCCCGGCAAGTACCGCGTATATGTATATGGTTCGCATGACAATCTCATACAGTTTTACTGCGGTCGCGACCAGGTAGTTTGGTCTGCACCTGTGGAAAACCTTAAGGATTGGCGCTACGATGGCATCATCTTCGTATCTAAAAAGGACGCAAACGGCAAGTGGCTTGCCCCTATCGGCAAGAATCCTAAAAAGGCAAAGGATGGCACTGGCGATGTGCTCTACGCTCCTGATGTGGCTGTAGTGACAGGAAAAGACGGTAAAAAGACGTATTATCTCTATCCTAACGTGCAGAGCGACCAGCGCCATAGCCTTGTGGCTAAATCGGATAGACCTGACGGCCCATTTGAGGTATGCAACTGGAATCCTGCTAATCCACAGGAGACTGTAGGACCATTAGCATTTGATCCTGCCGTCTTCGTCGATACAGATGGTAGGGTTTATGGCTATTGGGGATTTGAAAAATCCTACGGAGCCGAGCTGGATCCTAATACAATGGCTACTGTCAAACCAGGAACAGTGATAGTGGAGGATATGATTCCTGGTCGTAATCAGGACAATCTCTATCGTTTCTTTGAGGCTTCATCCATTCGCAAGATTAAGGACAAGTACGTATTTATCTATAGTCGCTGGACTAATGAGGGCGAGTTTGGTCTCCCACAGAGCAACTATACCCTGGCTTATTGCTATTCCAATAATCCTCTCGGACCGTGGACCTACGGCGGAACCATCATTGATGGACGAGGACGAGAGCGTAAAAGCGATGGAACGACAATTCATACGGCTTGCCCTAACGGAAATACTCACGGCAGTATATGCGAGATAAACGGCAAATGGTGGGTATTCTATCATCGTCAGGCTGGCACTACGGAGTATTCACGCCAAGCTATGGTGGCTCCTATCAATGTAGAAGTGATGGAAGGCGAAAGCGGTTACGTGCGTATCTCTGAGGCAGAACTTACTTCTGAGGGCTTCGCTACAGAAGGACTCGACCCTTTCACTCGTTATGCTGCTGGCATTGCTTGTTACTATACCGGACCTAAGCCTTCTTATGCCAAGTATCCTAATGTCATATATACTGGTTCGCACACAGAGATTATTCGTCTCAATGCTGATGAAACGCCTCTGCCTAAGACTGGTAATTACTATGATTCAAAGATAAATCGCTGTCCGATGGTGAATAATACCGATGGTTCTACCATAGGATATAAATACTATAATTTTGCTCGGACTTACGGAAAAGCTGGGCTTTCACTCTCTCTCAACTGCGATATGGAAGGCACAGCGGGCAAGATTGACGTATATCTTGACCATCCTTCAGAGGCGAAAGGCGGAGTGAAGATAGGATCTTTTGTCATCCCAGCCACCACAGGAACGCAAGATCTCACCGCTAATGTCGAAGGCTTGAAGCATTATAACGGCAAGCACGCTCTCTTCCTCGTCATCTCTTCCGATACGAAAGGCAAGTCCATCTGCCGCATCAACAGCCTCATCTTCAAATCCAATAAATAAAAAAAACTAACAACAATGAAAGGAAAAGTATATCTATGGCCATCTGATTACATGGCAGACCCATCAGTCCACGTATGGAACGACAGACTTTACATCTACCCATCCCACGACTGGGACGCAGGAGTAGGCGACGATGACAGCGGCGCCGAATATGAAATGAAAGACTATCACGTCTTCTCCACCGATGATTTAGAGGCTGTGTGCCGTGGCGAGAAGCAACTGACAGATCATGGTTGCATCCTGAAACTGGAGGATATTCCGTGGGCAAGCCACCAGTTGTGGGACAATGATGTGCAGGAAAAGGATGGAAAGTATTACATGTACTTCCCTGCAAAGGACAAGAACGACATCTTCCGCACCGGTATCGCTGTGGCAGACAAGCCTGAAGGTCCGTTCATTCCGCTCAATGACCCTATGCACGGCTCTTATTCCATAGACTATGCCGTAATGAAAGATGACGATGGCGAGTATTATTTCTACCTCGGAGGTATCTGGGGAGGACAGCTCCAGTGGTATAAGGACAACAAACTGTGCTTCAATGAGTCTGGCGCAGCGGCTCCTCCACCTGCTGATACCCAAGCTATTATCCCTCCAAAGAAGTCTGATTGCGATGCTCTTCCATCGAGAGTGGCTCGTCTTGCCCCTGATATGATGCACTTTGCAGAAGAGCCAAAGGCGGTGATTATTCTCGATAAAGACGGAAAACCGCTGAAAGCTGACGACCCTCACCGATTCTTTGAGGCTTCATGGTGCCACAAATACAAGGGTAAATACTATTTCTCTTACTCCACTGGCGACACTCACATGATATGTTACGCCATCGGAGACAATCCATACGGACCATTCACTTACCAGGGTGTCATCCTTACTCCTGTCAAATCAGGATGGACCACACACCATTCCATCGTGGAATTTAAGGGTAAATGGTACCTTTTCCATCACGATTCTGCTCCTTCTGGTGGCGTAAACAGTTTGCGTTCACTCAAGGTTGCCGAACTTCATTACAATGAAGATGGCACCATCCAGACCATAGAAGGATAATTATAACACACGCTAAAACATAACAGTCCTGACAGAAAGCAAACTTTTTCATAGGTTTTCATTTCTGCAGGACTGTGTCTATTTTATTTAATATGAGAATAATAAGATTTTATATTGCCATACTGTTCCTCGCCATTTTAGCACAACCGGTGCTCGCGCAACTGCGTTTGCCTGCCATTTTCTCCGACGGAATGGTGATGCAGCGCTTTGCTCCTGTTCCTGTATGGGGATGGGGAAAGCCGGGCGAGAAAATGAAAATAGCATTAGGAAACAAGCAAAAGACCGTGAAAGTGGGCAAAGATGGCAAATGGCGCGTTGCTATGCCTGAACTTCCTGCCGGTGGTCCATATAAACTCACAGTCACGGAAAGAGGCAAGAATCCTGAGACATTGGCGATAGACCTCTTCATCGGTGATGTGTTCCTTTTCTCTGGTCAGTCAAATCAGGAGTTGCCTATACGCAGATGTATGGACAACAAGACCGTGGCTGAGACGGCAAAGGCTTACACCAACGATAATATCCACTACCTGAAACTGCCGCATCAGTTTGATTTCTCCACGCCAAAGGATGATTGCAAAGCTCCGAAATGGGTGAGTGTAAATCCTAAAACGGCTGGGGAGATAGCGGCTGTCAGCTACTTCGTGGGCAAGGAAATACAGGAATATGCCAAAGTTCCGGTAGGAATCATCAATTCCTCTGTCGGCGGCACTCGTGTGGAAGCATGGATGTCATACGACATTCTCAATCAGTTTCCTGAATATAAGGAAATCCTAAAAGACAGGAAATACCATCAGAAGAATTGGGTCGATTCTGTAAGAAATGCGGAAGAGGAAGCCATAAAGGCATGGAATGCACGCAGAGAGCAGAGCGACACGATACTAAACAAATGGTCAAAGCCTGGATATGACTTCTCTTCATGGAAGCCTGTGGATATCTTTTCGCAGTTTTTCACCAAGGCAAAACCACACGGCACATACTGGTTTCGCGCCACTTTCCATCTTTCCAAGAAGAATATCGAGGCAAACAAGGGCATGAAACCAATGCTCAGACTTGGCGCAATGAAGGATGCTGACGTCACTTTCGTCAATCAAAAGCAAGTGGGCAGCACCGGTTATGAGTATCCTCCACGCAAATACTCCTTTGATTCATCTATCCTGCATGAGGGAGAGAATGAGGTGATAGTGAAACTCGTGGCTGAGAAAGGACTGCCTAATTTCACCAAAGGCAAACTCTATCAACTCGAACTGAATGACACCACCATCATTCTTACTGAGGGATGGCAGATGGCTGTTGGCGCAAACACGGAGCCTTGTCCGTCTTCCACTTATTTCGTCGATACGCCTGTAGGTCTCTATAACGCCATGATTCACCCGCTTGGTCCGCTGTATATCAGAGGAATGGTGTGGTATCAGGGCGAATCAAACACTGGAAAGCCATTCCATTACAAGGAATATCTCCAGGCTATGATTGACAAATGGCACACGCAGTTTCCTACCATCAAGCAGAGCAAGACTCCATGGCCAAGCGTGATAATACAGCTTGCTGGCTTCATGGGAAGGCATGATAAGATGATAGAGAGCGGATTGTGTGACCTCAGAGCGCAGCAATTCGACATCTGTCACCCTACTCTTTCATCTTCATCACAGCCCGTCAACAGCACAGTCTTTGCCACTGCATTGGATTGCGGCGAGGCAAACGACATCCATCCACAGGCAAAACATACTGTGGGACATCGAGTTGCGCTCCAGTTGATGAAGCATTCGTATGGAGAAAAACTGGTAAGTGAGGGTCCTGTTCCTGTGAAATGTGAGCGTAAGGGCGGCACTATAGTCATTTCTTTCTCTAAAGAAACAGGCAAATTGCGCCAATTCGATGATGGCATAGCAAAGACATCAGGCGACTATGAACTCACCATCAACGTCAATGCCTTAGAGAAAGCAAAGACTTCTACCTATGGCATCAAAGGTAACACATTCTGTTATGCGCATGATGAATTCCCTCTCTGCACTATATATAATAAGGAGGGCATCGCTTCTGGCGCTTTCAATATAGATATTGAGTGATGGTTGTGGGTTGTGGGTTGTTGGTTGTTGGTTATATCCGCTGGTAACGCGGCGGACAAAGGGGCGGATATAAGAGCGGACCGAAAACCAACAACCGAAAACCAACAACCCACACTTAAATCACAAAGTAATGCGACGAATAATGCGCATTGAGGAGACTATAGCCTTGCCTTGCTCCACGAAAGGCTTTTGTTCCTTCTGATAATAGATAAGAGAAGTGTCGCTGAAAGGAAGAATACGAAGTTCTATCTTCTTACCTAATAAGTCAGAGACGCGCGCAAGGAAGGTCTTGCCATTCCAGAAATTATCAGCTATCAATCTGCCATCCGCATATATTCTGGCACAGTCGCCAAGGTAAGAAAGCTCGATAAAATCGTCGTTTTTAGCATTTTCCGGCAATTGAATCTCCCATATTGCAGCATTATCGAAATCTGAATCCACAGGCATTGCAGCCACCTTCTGCTGTCCCACCTTGATAATCCTTGGTTTGGATGCCTCTTTCACCTTATTATATATAATAGACATATCGGCAGAAGGGGTCCATACTTCCTCTACTATCTTACCATTCATCTTATAGACTATGCCGCCATTGCGAGCAAAGTGCATCTTACCATCAATCACATACGCTGTTTTTGCAGTGTCAAAAGAGAGTAGGCATAGCGTTCTGCCATTGACGGTAAGCGGACGATTTGGCTTGAAAGTGTAGCGTTTGCCATTGATTACGGCTTGATATTTCTTCAATCCTGGCACAGGAATGAAATAAAGTTGTCCGTCAGCCTTAGCAAAAGGCTGAATGGATGATGAAGTAATCTTCATTTTGCCCCATTCCATCCCGTCTGGAGTAACGCTGGCATGACCATTTTCATTGATTATTCTCACGTAATCATTACGGAACACAAACTGTCCACGATGCGCATAATTATCAGAAAGGGAGTCAACATCAGCAAGGGAGAGAGCATCTCCCCAGTCGGCAAGAAACTGATGGAACCATCTTCCTTCATGGAAAGAGACAGGATTTATTTGTCCCATCTCACCGAGAGGAGCCTGAAAATCGTATGACATTACAGGCATATCATTATAGTTTGTCACCGCAGAAGCCTGCGTCTCAGCCATAGTATGAAGCTGATTATAAGGGTTTGTACCGCCATGATACATATAATATCCCGGGAGATTACTACCAGATCCCACCTTACAAACTGCGAGCGGAAGCATTTCACGTCCACTAATGTTTATTCTGCGATGATATGAAGGCATCATTCCGCCACCAAGTTCGCAAGTGAGATAAGGGTATGAAAGGTCCGAACGCTCCATTTGCGTGTCCTGATTATTTCCGAAAGTCTCTGTAGCAATGACACCCGAGAGCCTTGTCTGCTTAAAAATAAAGGCATCCTTATACTCTCCTGGCATATCCGTAAGTTTTCTATCCCAGAATCCATCGGCATAATCACCGTATAAAGGCAGGAGCTTACCAAATTCAGCCTTGCCATTAAGCTTTGGCCAACCAGTACGAGTAAAGAAAGGCACATTGAAACCAGCATTTTCTGCCAGCGTTTTGAGTTTGACAAGATAGTCCCAAGGCCCTCTGCACTCATTTTCTATCTGCACTCCCACGGTAGGACCGCCATCTTTCCACATCAATCCGCGCACTTGTGCAGCGATATTATTGTATAATTTCTCTGTTTCTTCGATAAAACCAGGAGCCAGAGAGCGCAACTTATATCTCTTTGGATCCATCTGTGCCTTGCTGACAAGCCAGTCAGGGAAACCACCTTGATATACTTCTCCATGACAGAAAGGCCCTATTCTGAGCACTACGGGGATTCCTTCCTCACCACATATCTGCACAAATCGACGGAGATTGCGGTTTCCGCTCCAGTCCCATTTACCCTGTTCTCCCTCATGATGTATCCAGAATATATAGGTAGCAATGATGGAAACGCCTCCTGCACGCATCTTGCATATTTCCCTTCTCCATTCTTTCTCTGGCACACGAGCATAATGTATCTCACCCATCACAGGCAGAATGCGTTTCCCGCCCACGACGAATCCTTTGCCATCTACCTCAAAGGCAACACCTTGGGGATTGACATTCTCACCAAACTTGAATTTGACATCGGCATTTGAACCCAATGAAAGGGCAAAAAGCCCCAAAATCAGTAGTAGTTTTCTCATTTTTATTAAAATTGGTTAGTATTTAGGAAGGCATTTCATTTGCCCACCTTCTTGTAGCATAGTTTCGTCGGCAAAGTTAAGATTTTTTTGCGAAATATGCAACAAAACAACATTCATATAGGACAAAACCGCAACTATTTTGTTAATATTCCTTAATATCTAATAGGAAAACAGATTACTACAAAGGAAATAATGAACAAAAACATTACCTTTGCACCGCAAATTCATATAGTATTCAACGGAATAACAAGAAAATGAAACTGAAAAGAACAATCGTTGCGGTGCTTGCCGCTCTCACATTTACCACTGCAAACGCAGGCGGTTATCTTACTAATACAAACCAGTGCGCCGCTTTCCTCCGCAACCCAGCCCGTGAGGGCGTGATTGCCATCGACGGCGTATATAGCAACCCAGCAGGTGTGGCATTCCTCGGACAGGGCTTCCACCTCGGTCTTAATGCTCAGGCAGCGTGGCAGACACGTACCATAGACACCACTTGTCCGCTCTTCGCCCTCGGCAAGGAAAACAACGGCATGACTACCAAGCGCTTCAAGGGCGAAGCTCAGGCTCCTTTCATCCCTTCAGTGCAGGCTGCTTACAATAAGGATCGCTGGTCATTCCAGTTTGGCTTCGCCGTAACAGGTGGCGGAGGCAAGTGTGAATTCTCTGACGGACTCGGCTCTTTCGAGAGCGCTGTCGGCATGATAGCCAAGAAGCTCGAAGCTTTCGGGGCGGAAGGTTACGACGTAAACAGCTATATGCAGGGTCGCCAGTTCTATTTCGGCTTCACTGTAGGCGCTGCTTACAAGGTGACTGAAAACCTCTCCGTATATGGAGGTCTCCGCGTAATCTACGGTGACGCAAGCTACAAGGCGAAGATTTCCGACATAATGGTGAAGACAAAGGAGCAGTATGTGCCTTTCAGCAACTTCCTCGACGGTGTCAACGACTACATCACCAACAACCTTACCAGCATCGAGGAGAACCTTCCAAAGGTCAATGCAGGCATAGCAAAGCTGGAGCCGGTGAAGAACATGCCTGGATATAAGGAAAAATATGATGAGCTTGTAGCTACAAAGGCAAAGCTCGAAGGAGCAAAAGCACAACTCGAAGGCGCACGTCCACAGGTCAGCGCACTGGAGATTTACCGCGAAGGAGTTAACCTCAAGTCCGATCAGAACGGCATCGGCTTCGCTCCTGTAATCGGTATAGACTATAAGATAGGCAACTTCAACTTTGCTGCGAAGTATGACTTCCGCGTGAAGATGTCGATGAAGAACAACTCCACCGTGAAGGAGGCTATGGCTATTGAGGCTGTAAACCAGTTCCAGGATGGCACCTCAGTGCGTGAAGACAGCCCAGCTCTGCTCGCTCTCGGAGCACAGTGGAGCATCGTGCCAAGCGTTCGCGTCAGCGCTGGCTACCATCATTTCTACGACAAGCAGTCAAAGAAATATAACGACAAGCAGGACCTTCTCAAGGGAGGCACCGATGAATACCTCGCCGGACTGGAGCTTGACGTCACAAAAAAGCTCACTCTCAGCGGTGGTATGCAGATCACCCGCTACGGCAACACCGACGAATTCATGAGCGATATGTCCTTCACCACTGACTCATGGTCATACGGTTTCGGTGCAAAGTATCAGGTAAATGACAAAGTAGCCATCAATGCCGCTTACTTCAAGACCTGCTACGACAAATACACCGCGGAGAAGCCAGAAATCACCAATGAGTTTACACGTAGCAACCGCGTGGCTGCTCTCGGAGTAGAACTTACGTTTTAGTGGTTTAGTGGTATAGTTGTTTGGTTGGTTGTTTGGTTGTCTGGTTGTCTGGTTGATAGTCAAGCCACAAGCGAATACTACAAACAACAAAACAACCAGACCACTAAACCGCAATAAAAAGGTACTGTCTTCCAGACAGCCATTCTCTTCATGTCTATAATCCCGAGACGT
>SAMEA104315420__coassemble_528_pt1 | contig 23806 bp, 18 predicted proteins | sample SAMEA104315420__metabat2_high_PE_027 | metagenome-assembled genome bin SAMEA104315420 (sample SAMEA104315420) | gut metagenome | biome: Monkey gut; feature: monkey-associated habitat; material: faeces | place: China | collected 2013
AATAGTATTTTTATTGTACTACGATATCCACACACTTTTTCCAGTGGTCCGGATAGTTCCTTATCTTATGGAGTACTTGGGTTGTAGTCAACAAGAAAGGCAAGCCAAAGACCTGCCCAACATTGTCCTTTCCACCAAGTCGCCAAACAATCTCAACAAGATGGTCCAAGTAATGTGCAGACTCAGGCTTTCCCAGAAGTAAGATTGCCGCCTTAGTTATCTGTCCATTGACTGTAATACGTGCCTTATCCAAGAAAGTAGCCGTTGACCATCCATCAACTTCCTTCGCATATCTAGGATAATGCTCCTTGAAACCTTTTCGAGCTACAGCAATAGCTTCTTCATCCAAATCATCGATGCTTGCCTCTGGAATAACTTGCTTTCCCCAATCTTGGCGATGAGACTGAAATCTGATGTCATCATACTTCCCCATATCCAGTGCAGCCAGGCTCTCACCTCTACGAGCATAATAATGTCCCTGCCATGCTACTGGCACTCCATGAGGTGCTGCTGGAATCTGAAACAAAAGAACTCGCTTACCTTCCACTTCGATTGAATAGATATCACGGAAAGTGATATTATTGGTGGTATGCTGAGAAAAGTCTTGCTTCAACTTTTGCAAACTAACAGGACTATTCTTATAACTGGTTCCTATGATTTCACGTGTTTTGTCATGCACGCCAAACACCAACCATGCAAATTCATGATGATGTAAGTTGGCTTCATTGCTCAGAGCAGAAAAATACTTGCCCAAAGTATCGAAGTCGAAATTATTCTCGGCTTTCTTGAGCTCCACCGTCTCATTCTCATAATGAAAGCGCAAAGACTCGAATATGTCGTATATATTGTTGTTCATTTCTTATTTACTTTTAATTTTACACATTATGATTTTCATCATTTGTTTTTTACCACATCATCCAGCAGATTCACTGCTGCCACTTTCTTCTTATCTATAATCTCAGCATAAATCTGTGTGGTTCGCAGACTCTTATGCCCCATCAGCTTGCTTGTCGTATAGATGTCGGCTCCTTTGGTTAGGAGCAAAGTGGCGAAGGTATGCCTTGAAACATGGTAGCAAAGATTCTTCTCTACTCCTGCCTTGGCTGCCCAACGCTTGATGTCTGAATTGACTGTGGTATTTCTCGGCAAATCAAAAATCTGCTCAGAAGCATCCGCATCATCCCTCTCTGGCAAATAGCTCATTGCTATCTTAGGAACTGGATGATGAATAGGCTCGTCTGTTTTCTTGATTCTCTTTACGAAATACCAAGAATCACCCTCCTTCACCAAGTCCTTCCACACCATATTATCCACATCACTGATGCGAAGACCACAAAAACAAGAGAAGAAGAATGCTCGCTTTACCATCTCATTTCCACACGGAGTTTCTTGCAATCTCAACACTTCCTCCTCTGTCAAATAGACTCTTGGATCACCTTTCTTCAAGATAGGACGCTTGTCCTCCTTACACAACTTATCGGCAGGATTGGCAGACAAGTAATCATCACGCACTGCCTGGTTCAAAGCCGTCACGAAAGTATCATAGTAAAGTTTTGCTGTGGACGCAGCAAGTTTCTTGGGCTTGTTGCGACCTGTGGTATAGGCTGTGCTTAGATAATCGACAAAGCCAATGCAATAGGATTTATCGACATCACATAATCTCACCTTTTCACCTTTATATATAATAGTATGCAAGATGATATTGTTGACAGTAGTGGCAACACTCGCACTCTGACCATTCTTCAACTTCAACTGTTTGAAATACTCCAACCAATCCTTTAGGAGGGTTTTCGACTTTTTATCTGCCGAGAAGCCTGCTCTGCCTTGTTGGATTTCCACAAGGCGATTGGCTTGCATACTCTTTGCAAGCATCATCGTCTCCTTGTTCTTTCTCTTGTCCTTAGCAGTCTGCTCTGGAACCAAGAAAAGTTTCAAGGATTCAGTCGTTCTCTTACCATTATAGTTAATGTCAAGATACAAGGTGGTTTTGCCACTTGGCAGCAGTCTCTGTCGCAAGTGTACCAATTCTCTTTGAAGGATTGATTTCGCCATACTTTTTACTCATTTTTTTGTTTATGAGTGCAAAGTTAATAAAAAAACTCAAACTTACAACACTTTTGCAACAAATTTACAACAAAAACCGATAAGAATTGGCAAAAACAGCAAGAATAAGCAAACAACACAAAATTAGACTTATACTGATTATCAATCAGTTAGTATTTTAACACTTTTCACACTAAGATTTGTTGTTTAAGTTTGCATGGACAGGTAACCGTGAGGCTGCCTGTCTTTTTTATGCAATAGGAAAAATCGAACAAAAACATGAGAATTATGCTATCAGAAAGTGATAGCTATGATATTACTTTGTAAAAGCATAGATATTACACAGTAAAAGCATAGATATTACACGGTAAAAGCTTAGCTTTTGCAACGCAATATCTATACTTTTGCAATTTATTAACTACCAACACGTTACAAAGACACAAAAACATCATCAATGAAATACGGAAAAATCGAACAATTTTGCTTTGCTATGTATCTCGAAATAGTCTCTTTCGTGCGCGAGCGAACATTATTATTACATTTCATAAAATGGAAAAAGGAAACATCACAAAAAGCAACATCCACTTTACAATAAGACACAAAAGTATAAAGAATGCAAAAAATAATCTCTAAACTTTGCTTATTTCACAGAAATAATGTACTTTTGCAAAGTATAAGCGTGATTGTTACACTCTTACAGCATTCACGGTTTTCACTAAACTGGCATTAACAAGTTAGAAGAAAACAATATCTATTATTTACAAAACATTATAGAATTATGATTAACCAACCTATCGTGAAGCTCGGTATCGTAGGCGTAAGCCGCGACTGCTTCCCTGTAGCCCTCACTAAGGCTCGCTTAGCCGCTCTTATGGATGAAGTTCGTAAGGCTGCTCTCCCTGAAGTTTATGACTGTCCTGTAATCATCGAGAACGAAGTTGACACCATGAATGCCCTCAAGTGGGCTCACGACAATGGCATCAACGCTGTCTGCATGTTCCTCGGAAACTTTGGTCCAGAAGGTCCTACCACCATGTTCGTGCAGAAATTCCGTGGTCCTGCCATGATGATTGCCGCAAAGGAGGAAGGCAAGGCAAACCTCGCTTCTGACCGTGGCGACGCTCTCTGCGGTGTATTGAATTTCTCTTACAACGCTGGTCTCCGCCGCATCAAGGTATATATCCCTGAATATCCTAACGTTACTCCACAGGAAGCTGTGAAGGAACTCGCTGATTTCCGCAACATCGCACGTGTCGTTATCGGCATGAAGAACCTCAAAGTGTTCGGCTTCGGTCCTCGTCCTTTCGACTTCCTCGCTTGCAACGCTCCTATCCAGCCTCTCTATGACCTCGGCGTTGAGGTGCAGGAAAACTCAGAGCTCGACATGAAGTGCCAGTATGAGAAGGTGGCTTCACGCACTGCTGAGATTGCCGCTATCGCTAAGGATATGGAAGCAGAGCTCGGCGATCGCAACACATACCCTGAGATTATCAATAAGATGGCACAGTTGGAACTCGCTATCCTCGACTGGTACGAGAACAACAAGGGCGCTTGCAACTATGCAGTATTCGCAAACAAGTGCTGGCCTGCTTGGCAGCCTGTATTCGAATTTGAGCCTTGCTACGTAAACTCACGCCTCACAGGTCGTGGCATTCCTGTAGCTTGCGAGGTGGACCTCTATGGCGCTGTGTCTGAATATATGGCAGAATGCGCTACAGAGCAGCCTGCAACATTGCTCGACATCAACAACTCTGTGCCTGCTGACGTCATCCCTGCTGGCGCAAATCTCGCTGGTGCTGACCTCAAAGACCTCTACATGGGCTTCCACTGTGGTAACACTTGCTCAAGCTGCATGAAGTCTTGCTCTATCAAGTATCAGCTCATTCAGGCACGTCTGATGAGCCCAGAAATCACTAAGGGCACACTCGAAGGTCAGATTAAGCCTTCTAAGACCACTATGTTCCGTCTGCAATCCAACTCAGACTCTAAGCTCGTGTCTTACATCGCACAGGGTGAATTCCTCGACATCGACCCATGCTCATTCGGTGGTATCGGCATCGCTGCTATCCCAGGATTTGCACGTTTCTATCGTCACGTCCTCGTAGGCAAGCGCTTCCCACACCACGGTGCTTACGCTTTCGACCACTGCGGCAAGGTGCTCTTCGAGGCACTCCGTCTCCTCGGCGTAGAGGACATCAACACTCCTCTCCCTGCAGGTCAGCTCTACCCAGGCGAAAACCCATTCGCTCTCTAATCAGACGCCACTCATGCCATTGGCAATACAATGGCACTGAATACAATACGCCCCGCATCAGCTCTTTGCCGATGCGGGGCGATTTGAGTATATCGTTGTTTTGTTGTCTTGTTGTTTTGTTGTTTTGTTACTTGACAGTGAAGATATTTTTACAGACAAAAATAACTATTATTCTCAATCCACCAAACATCCATTCCAAAAAAATGTCATTTGTGTCATTTTTTTGGAATGAACATAGAAATATATCATCAAACTACATCTCAGTATCCTTGAGATATTCCTTAGAGTATTCCACGTAATGGGCTGCAAAACTCTCTGCTTGATTTGGACGAGTCTTCTTGATAAACTTGGCTGGAACGCCACCCCAAATCTCATGAGCGCCTATCTTAGTATTGGAAAGAACCAATGCTCCAGCTGCCACTACAGCACCTTCACCTACGTCTGCGCCATCAAGTACGGTGCTACCCATACCAATAAGGCAACCCTTACGAAGCGTACAAGCATGCACAGTGGCATTATGACCGATTGTAACGTCATCCTCAAGAATGGTAGGACCAGTGGTATTAGTAACGTGTACCACAGCGCCATCCTGCACATTGCAGCGGTTTCCCATAGTGATAGGAGCCACATCGCCTCTCACCACAGCGTTAAACCACACTGAGCACTCATCGCCCATAGTCACTTCGCCCACTATAGCAGCGTTTTCACTGAAATAGCATCCCTTGCCCCACTTAGGACAAAGACCTTTATATGATTTTATTATTGCCATTGTTATTTTATATTATAAGGTAGAATAAAAAAAGAAATGAAAAGGGTAAAAGCAAGAAAAGAAACGTAACTCCCATTCTTCATTCTTCATTCTACATTCTTCATTTAAAAGAATTAAGCGTCAAAAAACTGCATACCATTCACATCCTGAGGCCTTTCCACTCCAGGATATTCACAGCAGAAAGCATTCATAAGTCTGTCGATATAGCGCTTTGACTCATACTTAGCCATAGGAAGGTCGTGCATAAGGCAGTTGCCACAAGTGGCAGGAGTGGTGCCAGGCACTTCATCCTCATAATCCACTACAAACTGGAAAGCCTCAAGCATAAGACTGCGAATAGTCTCACAACTGTAAGAACCCTTGACTATAAGGTAATTACCAGTAAGACAACCCATAGGTCCCCAATAGATAATGTTCTCTTTCCATCCCTCACGGTTGCGGAGGAAAGTAGCCACGATGTGCTCAATCGTATGTATCGCCGCAGGATTGAGGCATGGCTCATGATTTGGAGCCGTCATTCGGATGTCGTAAGTCGTCACGGCAACACCTCCGACTTCATCCTGGCGAGAGATATAAATGCCAGGTTGTAGATTGGTATGATCTACAGCAAAACTTGGTATTAAGTCCATATTCTTATTTTTATATTCTGATTAAACTGCGAAATGAATGCAAACGCCCACATACGAGATGCAGAAAACGCCGTAATCCACTCCAATTTGCAAACTTACAACAATTCTTCCATTCCTACAAGAAAAAGTAAGAAAATAGTTGGCAAGTAGTACTATTTAGTTAAATAATATTAAATATTCACTCCTCCAACATCGTTATATTTTAATATATGCGAGAAAATTAGTACTTTTGCGGACCGATTATTACGGGGTACACTTAGAGCCCCACAAACGATGGTGTTAATAGTGAAGCGTTTGGCCGCGCTTACGGTTAGTGAATCCACGTTTGAAAAAATGTTTTTTAGTAGAATTTTTAAAAAGATTTTAAAGTTAAATGAACACTTTAAGTTACAAGACAGTCTCTCTCAATAAGGAGACTGCTAAGAAAGAGTGGGTTGTAATCGACTGCACAGATCAGGTTGTAGGTCGTCTCTGCTCTAAGGTGGCTAAGATACTTCGCGGTAAGTACAAGCCAACATTCACTCCACACGCAGACTGCGGTGATAACGTTATTCTCATCAACGCAGCTAAGGTGGTTTTCACTGGCAAGAAGGAAACCGATAAGGTTTACACACGTTACACTGGTTACCCAGGTGGTCAGCGTTTCAACACCCCTGCTCAGCTCCGCACTAAGGACAACGGTATCGACAAGATGCTCCGTCACGCAGTAAAGGGTATGCTCCCAAAGGGTCCTCTCGGACGTAGCCTTATGAAGAACCTCTATATCTACGAAGGCACAGAGCACAAGCAGGAGGCTCAGCAGCCTAAGGCAATCGATATCAATCTGTACAAATAATTTAAAAGGAAATTAGAAAATGGCAGAAGTAATTAATGCAATCGGTCGCCGTAAGAGCGCTGTAGCTCGTGTATATATGACAGAGGGCACCGGTAAGATCACTATAAACAAGAAAGACATAACTGAGTTCTTCCCATCAGCAATCCTCCAGTACGTTGTAAAGCAGCCTCTCCAGTTGCTCGACGTTGCTGAGAAGTATGACATCAAGGCTAACCTCGACGGTGGCGGTTTCACAGGTCAGAGCCAGGCTCTCCGCCTCGCTATCGCTCGCGCACTCGTGAAGGTAGATGCTGAAGACAAGAAGACTCTCAAGGATCAGGGCTTCCTCACACGTGACTCTCGTGAGGTTGAACGTAAGAAGCCAGGTCAGCCTAAGGCTCGTCGTCGCTTCCAGTTCTCTAAGCGTTAATCGTAAAGAGAAGCGGATGCAACCAGTCTTACATTATATATTATATTTAGGCAGACTGGATAGTTTAGTATCTAAACCCTTAGGACTTGCGGTTTAAAGTCGCGACTACCTTTGGGCTGATTCTAACAAAACAAATAGAATTAAAAAGAAAGTAAACAACCCGTACTGTCCATCATAACAAGGACGGCACAACAAAAAAAAACAGAAAAAAGACAATGTCAAGAACAAACTTTGACCAGTTACTGCAGGCAGGCTGTCATTTCGGCCACCTTCGTCGCAAGTGGAACCCAGCAATGGCTCCTTACATCTTCATGGAGCGTAATGGTATTCATATCATCGACCTTCACAAGACCGTAGCTAAGGTTGACGAGGCTGCAGAAGCTCTCAAGAACATCGCTAAGTCAGGTAAGAAAATCCTGTTCGTCTCTACTAAAAAACAGGCTAAGGACGTTATTGCCGAGAAGGCAACAAGCGTAAACATGCCTTACATCAACGAGCGTTGGGCTGGTGGTATGCTCACCAACTTCCAGACAATCCGTAAGGCTATCAAGAAAATGGCGAACATCGACAAGCTGATGAACGATGGCACTTTCAGCAATCTCTCTAAGCGCGAGCTGCTCCAGATTACACGTCAGCGCGCTAAGCTCGAGAAGAACCTCGGTTCTATCGCTGATCTTACACGTCTTCCTTCTGCTTTGTTCGTTGTAGATATCTGCAAGGAGCACATCGCTATCAAGGAGGCTCAGCGTCTCGGTATCCCTGTATTCGGTATCGTGGATACTAACGCTAACCCTAACGAGGTAGATTTCGTAATCCCTGCTAACGACGACGCAAAGGATTCTATCGACGTAATCCTCTCTGCTTGCTGCGCTGCTATCGCAGAAGGCCTGCAGGAGCGTAAGGTAGAGAAGGCTGACGAGAAGGCTGCTGGCGAACAGGTTGAAGAGGCTGCTGAGGGCAAGAAGCGTTCTTCTCGTGCTCGCAAATCAGAGGCACCTGCTGAGACTGAGGCACCTGCTGCTGAGTAATCATCACTCAGACGTACTGAATTTTAATTTATAAGACTATAGAAGTGAAGAGTTAAGATACCAAAGGATTAGTTTTCTCAATCCCATGATGTTTTAACTCTTTACTCCTTTTAGCAGAATATTAACCCCACAGAGGCAATCTTTCTTATCCATACCTTTATGGCATGACAGAAAAACATCGACTCTGTAAAAAAATAAAATAACACTATGGCTATTTCAATGGACGCTATCAAGAAGCTCCGCGCTATGACAGGTGCTGGACTTGCTGACGTAAAGAAGGCTCTCACAGAGGCTGAGGGCGATATGGACAAGGCTAAGGATATCCTTCGCCAGAAGGGTCAGGCTATCGCTGCTAAGCGCGCTGACCGTGAGACATCTAACGGTTGCGTACTCGCAAAGGTTGCTGAAGGCTTCGCTGCTATCATCGCACTCAAGTGTGAGACTGACTTCGTAGCTAACAACGCTGACTACATCAAGCTCACTCAGGAGATTCTCGACGTTGCAGTTGCTGCTAAGGCTGCTGACCTCGACGCTGTTAAGGCTCTCACACTCGCTAACGGTCTCACTGTAGAGGCTGCTGTTACTGAGCGTTCTGGTGTAACTGGTGAGAAGATGGAGCTCGACGGCTACCTCACTATCACTGGTGACAACGTAGAAGCTTACAACCACATGAACCGTAACGGTCTCTGCACACTCGTTCAGACCAACAAGCCAGCTGCTGAGCAGGCTCACGCTATCTGCATGCAGGTCGCTGCTATGAAGCCAGTAGCTCTCGACGAGAAGTCTGTAGATCCTAAGGTCGTAGAAGAGGAGTATAACGTTGCTGTTGAGAAGTCTAAGCAGGAGCAGATTCAGAAGGCAGTAGAAAACGCTCTCAAGAAGGCTGGTATCAACCCTGCACACGTTGATTCTGAGGAACACATGGAGTCTAACATGGCTAAGGGCTGGATCACTGCTGAGGACGTTGCTAAGGCTAAGGAGATTATCGCTACTACTTCTGCAGAGAAGGCAGCTTCTCTCAACATGAACATGATTGAGAACATCGCTAAGGGTCGTGTGAACAAGTTCTACAAGGAGTCTTGTCTCCTCAACCAGGAGTTCATCCAGGATTCTAAGATGACTGTTAAGCAGTACCTTGAGGCTGCTGACAAGGATCTTACAATCGTTGACTTCAAGCGTTTCTCTCTCGCTGCTGACTAATAATCATCGACAAGATAAAGAACATAAGCGTCAGTGCCCACAAGGCGCTGACGCTTATTTCATTTAGACACTCCGACATCTTTATCACCAGATAAGTAGGTAATCAAAATTATTTTAATGAATAGATAATAATATTTGTTTTTTCATTATTATAAAAATAATTCTGATTACCTACTTAACATTGTGATGATAGAAAGAAAAGAATAATGAATGAATGCCATAACGCATATTCATTCATAATAAAACTTGGTATATGAAGATATTCGCCGTGGGCATGAACTACCCACAACACAATAAAGAGATAAAAACAGCGTTATTACAACAGAGCGCATCTGACTCTCCTGCAGACAGAGAACCAGTGATATTCACCAAGGCTGACTCTGCTTTGCTAAAGGATCATAAGCCTTTCTTCATCCCTGACTTCATGGGAAGAGTGGATTATGAGACAGAGATTGTGGTGCGTATATGCAAACTTGGCAAGGCTATTCCTGAGCGTTTTGCCCATCGTTACTATGATGCTGTCACCGTAGGCATTGACTTTACAGCGCGTGACCTGCAGAAACGCCTTCGCGAAGAGGCGCTTCCATGGGAGATAAGCAAAGGTTTCGACGGCTCTGCAGTCATTGGCGACTGGGTGGAGAAAGAGAGATTTCTCTCTGTTCAGAATCTCCGCTTCTCGCTTGACATCAATGGCAAGACCGTTCAGGAGGGCAATACATCAGACATGATTTATTCCATCGACCGCCTGATAAGTTACATCAGCCAGTATTTCACACTCAAGACGGGCGACCTTCTCTACACTGGAACACCGGTTGGAGTGGGACCTGTAAGCATAGATGACCACCTCGAAGGCTATCTCGAACGCGAGAAAGTGCTCGATTTCAACTGCAAATAGCATCTTTTAGATTGAAATGAACAGACTATACACCATTATATTATTACTCATCATCACCTTATCCGCACAGGCACAGAAGCGTTTCTACAATCTGACTGCGGACGAAGTGAAGATTGGCTCCGTATTGCCAAAGACGGTGTATAGTCATTATCTGCCATCAAACTACGCCGATTCCACTTATTCCCTCGTGCTGAAATATCCTGAGTTTATAGATATGTCAGCGCGAGATGTGGCACTATACAAAGTTTTGACCAAAGGAATGAGACCGGGAACTATGCCTTCGGTAGATGATTTCATAACTATTGACCGCAGAAAGGCATGCTTTACTGCCACATTCTGTCCCGTTGTCTATCGTGATGGCAAATACAAGTGGCTCGTCTCCTTTATGGCAGAACTCGTTTCGTCTCCTAAAAATGGCATTGCAGCCAAGGCAAAAGGCACTTTATCCCAAAGTTCTACCGCCTCTACCCCATCCTCCAGATACGCAGCCCACTCTGTTCTCGCTACTGGAAAATGGGCTAAGATACGCGTTGCCCAAAGCGGAATACACCAACTTACGGACGCAACCATACGCAAGGCAGGCTTCTCCGACCCTTCTAAAGTGAAGATATATGGCTATGGAGGCAACCTTGTACCTGAGACTTTGACCGACTCTTACCTCAGAGAATACGATGATCTGAAGGAAGTAGCCACATGCACAGTAGGAGGAAAACGCCTCTTCTACGCAAAGGGAAGCGTGTCATGGAGCAGTAATACCGAAGTGACAAGGACTCGAAACCCATATTCTGATTATGGTTACTACTTCATAACAGCGAATGACAGCACCCCTCTCACCTGCTCGGAAGAGGAATTGCTTAGCATCGCCACTGCATCGGCAGACAATTATCACAGCCTTTATGAGAAGGATGAGTTCGCTTGGTATCAAGGCGGAAGAAACCTTTTCGATGGCACTTCCATTGCTGTAGGTTCTAAGCGTACATATAATCTCTCTGTACCTGAAGGCAATTCACAGGCAAAACTCACAGTTTCCACTACGGCAGGAGCGCCAAGCCGAGTGCAGATAAGCCTCAACGACAGCATCATTGGCACGCAAAATATCATCCTCTACGACTACGATAAGGGCAATGAAGTGGTCACTACATTCAATGTCAGCAACCTGAAGGAGAGCAATGCCGTTACTATTGAGGTGCTTTCTGGCAGTGCTGCGCGTCTCGACTATATCTCTTTTGCATTTGAAAAGCCTAAGAAAGCACCTGTTCTTGCTTCTGATGCGTTCCCAGCAGCGCAGTACGTGTACAACATAACCAATCAAGATCTCCACTCTGATGATGGCTATGACATGGTTATCATCATCCCTACTTCGCAGAAACTCCTCGCTCAGGCGCAGCGACTTGCAAGGCATCACGAAGAGAAAGACTCGCTAAAGGTGAGAATAGTGCCTGCTGACGAACTATATAATGAGTTTTCAAGTGGCACTCCTGACGTGAGCGCATATAAGAGATACATGAAGATGCTGTACGATAAGGCAGAGAATGGAGGGCAATCTCCACGCTATCTCCTCCTTTTCGGCGACTGCGTATTCGATAACAGGATGCTTACTGCCGAGATGCAGAAGTATTCTCCTGATGATTTCCTTCTCTGTTATGAGAGTGAAAACTCATTTAATGAGGTGTATTGCTTCGTCTCTGACGATTTCTGCACACTGCTCGACGATAATGAAAGCATGAAGACTGGTGATTATTACCGAGGTCTTCCTGACATCGCTGTAGGCAGATTCCCTTGCTCTAAAGCAGAGGAAGCAAAGATAATGGTGGACAAAACCATAGCTTATGCCACGCAGTCTCCGTCTGGCGACTGGCAAAACACTATCATGTTTCTCGGTGATGACGGCAACAACAATATCCACATGAAGGATATAGATGAAGCCGCTAACCAGACTATCGCAAACCATCCCGGCTACTATGTACGCAAAGTGTTGTGGGATGCCTACACTCGTGTGTCATCATCCACAGGACATCGTTATCCTGAAGTGACAAAGATTATCAAGCAACAGCAGAATGATGGTGCCCTCATCATCGACTATGGTGGTCATGGATCGGAGATAAGCATCTCGCATGAGGCTGTGCTCACCCTTTCTGATTTCGCCGCTTTCCGTGGCAAGAACTACTCTCTTTGGGTGACTGCATCGTGCGATATCATGCCTTTTGACGGACTGAAAGAGACTATAGGCGAGACTATGGTGCTCAATGACAAAGGTGGCTCGGTGGCTTTCTATGGCACAACCCGTACAGTACTGTCGTCATATAATCGCCTCATCAATAAGGCTTTCATGAAATATGTGCTCTCTTACGACACGAATGGCAAGCCTTTGACGATAGGTGAAGCACAGCGTATGGCAAAGAATGAACTCGTAAGGAATGGCAATGACCTTTCTGTCAACAAATTGCAGTATGCTTTGCTCGGTGACCCTGCTCTCTCTCTCGCCCTCCCTACCCTGTCTGTTGCCGTTGACAGCATCAACGGTAAAGCCATTACTGCCAATGATATGCCGAGGATTAAGGCTGGCGAACTCGTCAGAGTGGCTGGTCATATCGTGCGTAATGGCGAGAAAATGAAAGACTTCAACGGCACTATGAGCGCTATTGTCCGCGATACTGAGGAACAGATAGTCTGCAAACTCAATGACGAATCAAAGGACGGAGCCGATGTACCGCTGAAATACACCGACCGCACAAAGATTCTTTTCCATGGTTCCAACAAGGTGAAGGATGGTGATTTCTCCTTTGTCTTCGCTGTTCCGATGGATATAAACTATGCAGAAGGCAACGGACTGATGAATTTCTACGCCATTGATGACGACAAGACGTTCTCTGCACACGGGGCTTTCGACCAGTTTGAGGTCAATGGCTCTGTGACAATGGAGAATGATTCCATAGGTCCAAGCGTCTTCTGTTACCTCAATAGTCCGGATTTCACTTACGGAGGTGAAGTCAATTCCACTCCTTTCTTTGTAGCAGAGATAAGTGATAAGAATGGAATAAACGCTTCAGGCTCTGGTATTGGGCATGATATGCAACTCATAATCGACGGTGATATCAACAAGACTTATATTCTCAACGATTATTTCACATTCGACTTTGGGTCATATACTTCTGGGCAGACTTACTATGCAATTCCGCAACTGGAGCCTGGCGAGCATACTCTGAAGTTCAGGGCATGGGATATTCTGAATAATCCTACTACCTCAACATTGAAATTTGTGGTAAAGAATGGACTGAAGCCTAACATCAGCAATATCTCGGTAACGCCAAATCCTGCAAGCGAAAGCGTCACTTTCATCATCAATCACGATAGGACTGGAACGGAATCCGACTTTGAAATCGACGTGATGGACGCTTCGGGACGCCTGCTTTGGACAAAGCAAGAGAGCGGAACAGCTTCCGATAACTCATACACTGTGACGTGGAACCTCACTCTCGACAATGGTCTCCCACTCCAGACTGGTGTCTATCTCTATCGCATCCGCATGAGTAGCGGTGGAAGTTCGTGGGTTTCAAAGGCTAAAAAGATGATTGTCGTAAGGCAATAGGATGGTTATCTGAAAGCTATAGAATAGTTATACAGAAGCAAAAGACTGATTATCGGGAAGCAAGAAACTGGCTATCAGAAAGTAAAAATCTGATTATCAGAAAGCAAGAAGCTGGCTATCAGAAAGCGAAAGGCTGATTATCAGAAGGCGATAGTACGGTTATCTGTTGATGTTTCTTGATTGAACCACAATAAAATACAGGCATTAAGCGTTATAATAAGGTATGAAAAAGATTTTATCCATAATAATAATACTGCTTTCCTGCATTGCTGTCAAGGCGCAGGACAAGACCAATATGTTCAATCCTGTCAACTCTGCAGTAACCTCTCAGACCATTGCACCGGACGCGAGAAGTGCTGGTATGGGTGATGTTGGTGTGGCTACAGACCCTGATGCGGCATCCCAATACTGGAATCCTGCTAAATATCCATTCTGCATATCACGTGCAGGAGTGGCACTCAACTATACCCCTTGGCTGCGCCAGTTGGTAAGCGACATGGATTTGGCTTACCTTTCAGGCTATTATCGCATAGGAGATTACTCGGCAGTGAGTGGCTCTTTACGCTATTTCTCTCTCGGTGAGGTAATGCTTAGTTCAGGACAAGGCGAGCAGTACGACATGACTATCAATCCATACGAGATGTCTCTCGACGTAGCATATTCGCTTATGCTCTCTGAGACCTTCTCTATCTCCGCAGGGGTGCGCTGGATTTACTCCGACCTGACATACGATTACAACGAGGACACAGCGCCTGGAAGTGCTTTTGCCGCTGACCTCTCATGCTATTATCAGAACTATATCAACCTCGGACAGCGTGAATGCCAGTTGGGACTGGGCTTGAACATCTCAAATATCGGCTCAAAGATTACGTTCGGTGGCTCCGACGAGAGCGAGTTTATCCCAACAAATATGCGTCTTGGCGCCGCTCTGATGATTCCAGTGAATGAATATAACCGCTTTACTATTGCCGCAGATGCCAACAAGCTCCTTGTGCCTACCTATCCGAAGCAGAATGAAGACGAGCCAGACAATGAATATCAGGACCGCCTTCGCAAGGATTATTACGACGTATCAAGCATCTCGGGCATATTCAAGAGCTTCTCTGACGCTCCACGAGGCTTCAAGGAAGAACTGGAAGAGATACAGTGGAGCATCGGAGCAGAGTACGTTTATAATGACCAATTCTCGCTTCGTGCCGGTTATCACCATGAGTCAGAGAATAAAGGCAACCGCAAATACTTCACTGTAGGAGCGGGATTCAAGATGAATGTCTTCTCCCTCGACGCAGGATATGTCATTGCCACTGCAAAGAGTAACCCACTTGACCAGACACTTCGCGTCTCATTGACCTTTGATATGGATGGTATCAAGGACCTTTTCGGCAGAAGATAACGCTTTTCCTGCAGAAGATATAATAACTTTTCGGCTGAAGATGTAATAGCTTTTCGGCAGAAAATAACGCCTTTCCAGCCCGCAATCGTGGAACATAATAACAGAAACGGCTCGCTTGGGATAATTCCAAAGCGAGCCGTTTGCATTTGTTATTCTAATTATTCCGTGCTTCCCTTAATGGGAAAGCGTGGATATTAGAGGTTTGGATTCATTGTAGCCCAGTCCTTAACAGCAGGGATGATGCCGAGAGAGATAATCTCGTCGCGCATAGCCTGGAGGTGCTCATAAGACTTCTGGAGACCAGCCATCTCTTCTGCAGTGCCTTCAGGAGCTGTGAAGTGAACGCCAGTAGCGTCGATAGTGGTAGGCATAGCCATCATAACATTCTTGTAACCGAGCTTGTCGCAGTTTACATAGCAACCAGCAGGGAGAGTGAACTCAGCACCACCCATAGCGCCTTCGATCATCTTTACAGCCTGATAAGCAGGGCTCTGGAAAGAAGAACGTCCACGGAGCTTGATGATAGCAGCGCCACCCTTAGTAGTTACAGTGCGAATCTCAGCGAGACGCTCTGCAGACATGCCAAGCTCTTCGAGAGACTTGCCGTCAACCTTAACGTGAGAAGCGAAAACAGCCATCTGCTCACCGTGACCACCGTAAGTGTGTGCACCTGTTACCTTATCCTGAGCTACGCCATATTCAGCAGCGAGAGCCTCCTGGAGACGTGTAGAGTCGAGTGCAGCGAGAGAAGTAAGCTGGTTTGGCTTAAGACCAGAGTGGATAAGAGCAGTGAGAGCTGTAACGTCAGCAGGGTTGAAGATAACTACAACGTGCTTAACGTCTGGGCAGTACTTCTTGATGTTATCACCGAAGTCAGCAGCGATCTTACAGTTGCCTACGAGAAGGTCCTCACGTGTCATGCCATCCTTACGTGGAGCACCACCTGAAGAAATGATGTACTTAGCACCTGTAAATGCCTCTTCTGGATCTACTGTGTAAGAGAGGTTAGCGCCTGGGAATGCGCAGTGACACATCTCCTCATATACACCATGAACACCTGGCTCATAGATATCGTAGAGACATACATTAGGGGTAAGACCCAACATCAACACTGACTGGACCATGTTAGAACCAATCATACCACCAGCTCCTACTATGACGAGCTTTTCATCAGTTAAAAATGCCATTTCTTTGTGTTTTTATTAAGAATGAATAAATTTTACTACTACCGCTAAATGTGCCGTTTTTGCACTATTAGCATTGCAAAGTTATAAAAAAAAGTGGGAAAACCGCACGTTTTTCCACTTTTCTTTTGCTTGTCATAACAAAAAGATGTATCTTTGTAAAGTCTATTTTGCAATCAATATCTATATCTATGAACATCCCTGAAAAACTTTCCTCTCTGCGCCAGTTGATGCGTCAAGAGGGTATCGATGCCTTTATCTTCCCAAGTACTGACCCTCATAATGGCGAGTATGTGCCTGACCACTGGATGGGCAGACAATGGATTTCTGGTTTCAACGGTTCCGCTGGAACGGCAGTAGTAACTCTCAATGAGGCTGCCCTCTGGACGGACTCTCGATATTTCATCGCTGCGACAGAGCAGTTGGCTGGCACGGAATTCGTCCTGATGAAGGATGCCGTGGAAGGCACTCCTACCATTGCGCAATGGCTCGGACAGAAACTTGCCATGTCTGGAGGCTCATGTGTCGGCGTAGATGGTATGGTAATGGCTACGAGCGACGTGGAAAGCCTCATCGCTGACCTGCGTGCCGAAGGCGGAATAACGGTGCGTACTAACCTTGACCCTTTGGCTGAGATATGGAAAGACCGCCCTGTAATACCATTAAATAAGGTGGAAATACAGCCTGAAGAATTTACTGGCGAGAGCGTAGGCTCTAAGCTTACCCGCATCCGCAAGGAAATCAAGGCTAATCATTCCAACGGCATGCTGGTGACAGCTCTCGATGACATCGCCTGGACGCTCAATCTCCGTGGCACGGACGTACACTGCAATCCTGTCTTTGTCTGCTTCCTGCTTATCCGCGAGGATGATGCCACTCTCTTCATCGACGAGAGAAAACTCTCTGCCGAGGTGAGCGTATATCTCCATGACAATGGTATCAACGTGCTTCCTTACGATGCCGTGACCGAGGCACTGAAGAAATATAACGACTACAGCATTCTGATGAGCAGCGCCACTACCTGCTATTCTCTCTATAAGGCAGTGAAGGCAAACATCGTCGATGCGCCTGCTTCTCCTATCGCCGTGATGAAGACGAAGAAGAGCGAGGCAGAAATCAGATGTTTCCACAACGCCATGAAGCGTGACGGCGTAGCAATGGTGAAGTTCCTCCGCTGGCTTATCCCTGCCGTAAAGGAGGGTAATGTGACAGAAATCGGCGTCGATAAGAAACTTACTTCGCTTCGTGCCGAGCAGGATCTGTATCGTGACATCAGTTTTGACACTATCGTAGGCTATCAGGCTCACGGTGCTATCGTGCATTATGAGGCTACTCCTGAGACTGATATTCCTCTGAAACCGGAAGGATTCGTGCTCATCGACAGCGGCGCACAGTATCAGGATGCTACGACAGACATCACCCGTACAATCGCTTTGGGTCCTGTCACAGAGGAGCAGCGCAAGGTATATACTCTCGTATTGAAGGGTAATATCCAGCTTGCCATGGTGAAATTCCCTGACGGAATAAGTGGCACACAGCTTGATGCTCTTGCTCGTATGGATATGTGGCGTGAGGGCATGAACTATCTCCACGGCACAGGTCATGGTGTAGGTTCTTATCTTAATGTGCATGAGGGTCCTCATCAGATACGTATGCAGTGGAAGCCTACCCCACTCCGTGCTGGAATGACCGTCACCGACGAGCCTGGCATCTATCTCGAAGGTCGTTTCGGTGTGCGCATCGAGAACACTATGATTTTCACTCCTTACAAAGAGACCGAGTTTGGCAAGTTCCTTCAGATGGAGCCTCTTACCCTCTGCCCTATCGACACTACTCCTATCGTGATGGAGATGATGCGCAAGGAGGAGATAGAATGGCTCAATGCTTATCATCAGAAGGTGCGCGATGAACTGCTTCCTCTGCTCGACGACGAGGCTGACAAGGCTTGGTTGGTTGAGAATACTAAGGCTATTTAATGGTTATTGGTTGTCGGTTGTGGGTTATAGGTTGGTTTGTACTATACTACCAACAACCAACAACCAACAACCAACAACCAACAACCAATAACCCACAACCAATAACCCACAACCTCAAACAACAAAACACTATGAACATAAGAATAGGAATGGGCTATGACGTCCATCAACTTGTGGTAGGGAGAGACCTGTGGCTTGGCGGAATAAAGATAGAGCATACGCATGGTCTGCTCGGCCACAGCGATGCTGACGTGCTGATACACGCCATCTGCGACGCTCTTCTGGGCGCGGCAAATATGCGTGACATAGGTTATCACTTTCCTGATACGTCAAAAGAAACTGATGGTATAGACTCAAAGATTCTGCTTGGCAAAACCATAGACCTTATAGCTACAAAGGGTTATAAGGTGGGTAATATCGATTGCACGGTATGTGCTGAGAAGCCAAAGCTAAATCCTCACGTTGAGAAAATGAAGCAATGTCTTGCCAATATCATGGACTTAGACATCGACTGCGTGAGCATCAAAGCTACCACCACTGAGAAACTTGGCTTCACTGGCAGGATGGAAGGCATTTCTGCTTATTGCGTGGCGCTGATAAGTAAATAAGGAGACCCCCTCTTATCCCCCTGTAGTGGGAAGCTATATACGTTCTTCGATTGAGTCTCAAGTTGACAATACGTAACCAGCCTCCCCCTACAGGGGGATAAGAGGGGGTCTTCTTCTTCATTTAAGACGCCAACGCTTTCTTCCAAAGCAAGTAAGCAGCCTTATAAGCCTCAGTATCTTCCACTGGAGCTTCTGTAGCGATATGCTTTAATGTCTTGAAAGCATCGTCGGAATCCTTGTATATTCCAGCACCGATACCAGCACCGTATGCTGCTCCTACACTGCCGTCAGTCTCATAAAGCTCTATAGTGGCACCTGTCACAGCGGCAAGAGTGCGACGGAACAATGGTGAGAGGAAGAGATTGGCATGACCTGCCTTGATGGTCTTTATCTCCATACCCATATTCTGCATTATCTCAATACCGTAAGCGAAGGAGAATGCTATACCTTCCTGAGCGGCACGGATGATGTGTGCCTTCTTGTGGATATTGAAATTGATGCCGTGGATGGAAGCACCAGGATTCTCATTCTGGAGCACACGCTCCGCACCATTACCGAAAGGAATGATGCTAAGTCCATCTGCGCCTACAGGAACGCTCTCTGCCAAGTCATTCATCTCAGCGTAAGAGATTCCTTCTGGAGCGATGGTACGCTTCACCCAAGCATTCAATATGCCAGTGCCATTGATGCAGAGAAGCACTCCTAAGCGTGTGTCTGGCTGATTATGGTTGACGTGGGCAAAAGTGTTCACGCGGCTCTTAGGATCATAATTCACCTCACCGAGCACACCATAGACCACTCCTGACGTACCACCAGTTGCGGCAATCTCGCCAGGCTTCATCACATTGAGAGAGAGAGCGTTATTAGGTTGGTCACCACCTCGATAAGAAATAGGTGTTCCTGTAGGGATACCGAGTTCGGCAGCAATGGCTTCACACACACGTGACTGAATGGAGAATGTAGGCACTATCTCAGAGATAATGCTCTCATCAAAGCCGAAACACTGCATTATATCCTTGCTTACACAGTTGTTTTTGAAGTCCCAGAACATACCTTCTGACAGTCCGGAGATAGTAGTTTTCTTATCTCCACCGCTCAATCGCATAGCGATAAAGTCGCCAGGAAGCATCACTTTGGCAATCTTAGCGTAGATATCAGGCTCATTTTCCTTCACCCATGCAAGTTTTGCAGCGGTAAAGTTGCCAGGAGAATTGAGCAAATGCTCCAGACATTTCTCACTTCCGATTGTTTCAAAAGCCTTGTTTCCATAAGGCACAGCGCGTCCGTCACACCAGATAATGGAAGGGCGGAGCACATTACTATCCTCATCCACGCAGACCAGACCGTGCATCTGATAAGAAATTCCGATAGCCGAAACCTTGGCAAGGCAACCTTCTGCCTGCGCTTCGAGGCGAGCAGTGGCCTCTTTGAGTTCATTCCACCACATATCAGGTTCCTGTTCAGCCCATCCTGCTTGCTTAGCGATGATAGGAGCTTCTGTGTCTGGGAATTGGGCAGAAGCTACAGTCTGTCCTGTTTTTGCATCCACGATAGATGCCTTCACTGATGAAGTGCCGATGTCGTAACCGAGTAAATACATTGTCGTTTGTTTGTTTTGTTGTTTAGTAGTTTTATTTTCGTAATACATAGTATTCTGCAAAAGTAAGATTAAATTATGACATCTGCAAGCAAAATGACAGAAAAGTTTCTATCGAATGGCGGATTCGTCGTTTTCTGAAATAAATAACATGGCAGACAACTAAACAATCAAACAGCAAGACAACAAATTTCCCCACATTATTGTTGGAAAGAAAATAATTGATTACCTTTGCAGTCGTATGAAAAGACTGACACTAACCACACTACTAACAATTTGCTTTATCTTCTGTTTTGCAGACCAAAGAAAGATAAATTTCTGCAGAGACTGGCAATTACATTACCCAGCTTCTGCACATAAGTATGCCGGAACGACTAAAATGGTGACACTGCCAAGAGCATGGAATGAGGACTTTGCCTACAAGGTGGGCATAGCCCAACTGCCTGATGACACCTGCCGATACGTCAAGACATTCACTGCCCCGATGCAGTGGAAAGGGAAGAAGGTGTTTATCGAGTTTGAGGGAGTACGCCAGTGTGCCGAGGTTTGGCTCAATGGTCACCGCCTCGGAATGCACGAAAATGGCGTTATGGCATTCGGGTTTGATCTCACTCCATATATCATCCCTGGTAAGGAAAACCGCATCGACGTGCTGACAGACAATGACTGGGCGTACAAAGAGAAGGCTACAGGCAGTTCATACCAATGGAATAACAAGAATTTCAACATGAATATGGGAGGCATCGTCAAGAACGTATGGCTCCATGTCAAGGATGAAGTCTATCAGACGTTGCCTCTATTTTCCAATCTCGGCACCACAGGAGTCTATGTCTATGGCACGGATTACGACGTGAAAGACAAGCGAATGACTTGCAATGTGGAGTCGCAGGTGGTCAATGCTTCTGCCAAAGCCAGACGTATCGCCCTCATGGTGAGCGTGATGGACATTGACGGAAAGAAGGTGGCAGAGTTTCATGGCAAGGAAATGATGGTCGGTGCCGGCGACACCGTATCTCTGAGAGCACGCAAAGCCATGCGGAATGTGCATTTCTGGTCGTGGGGCTACGGCTATTTATATAAGGTAGTCACTTGCCTTGCCATCGACGGTAAGGCGCAAAGCGACGATGAAGTGGTGACTACGACGGGCTTTCGCAAGACAAAATTCGGCGAAGGAAAGATATGGCTCAACGACAGGGTTATGATGATGCACGGCTATGCGCAGCGCACCTCCAACGAATGGCCTGCCGTGGGCATTGACATACCGGCGTGGTTGAGCGACTATTCCAATGACCTCATGGTGAAGTCGGGAGGTAATCTCGTCAGATGGATGCACGTCACTCCAAGTAAGCAGGACGTGGAATCATGCGACAGGGTGGGACTCATCCAGGCTATGCCTGCCGGCGATGCTGAGAAGGACGTGGTGGGACGCCATTGGACACAACGCACCGAACTGATGCGCGACGCTATAATATACAATCGTAACAATCCTTCTATCCTCTTCTACGAGGGTGGCAACGAGAGCATCTCACGCGAACACATGAAGGAACTCATTGCCATTCGCGACCAATATGACCCTCACGGTGGCAGGGCTATAGGCTCACGCGAGATGCTCGACATAGACGAAGCGGAGTATGGCGGCGAGATGCTCTATATCAACAAGTCGGGAAAGCATCCTATGTGGGCAATGGAATACTGCCGTGATGAAGGCTATAGAATGTATTGGGACGACTGGTCTTACCCTTACCACAAGCATGGAGCGGGTCCTTTCTATCGCAACGCCCCTGCCGAAGCCTACAATCAAAATGCTGATATGCTCGCTCTGGAGCAGGTACGTCGATGGAATGACTATTTCATCGTGCGTCCTGGTATGGGAAAGAGGGTGTCATCTGGCGGCGTAAAGATTATTTTCTCCGACACCAATACGCACGGACGCTCGGAGTTCAACTACCGAGTAAGCGGTGTGGTCGATGCCATGCGCATCCCGAAGGACGCTTTTTATACGCATCAGGTGATGTGGAATTCATGGTGCGACATACAGCATAAGGCAAGTCATATACTCGGTCACTGGAATTATCAGGGCGGAGTGACAAAGGATATCCATGTCATTTCCACGTCCCCTGTGGTGGAACTATTCGTCAATGGAAAGTCTGTGGGAAAGTCTGACAAGGCGGAAGCATCATTTATCCACACCTTCAAGGACGTGAAATTCATCCCAGGCGAGATAAAGGCTATCAGTTATGCCGCTGACGGCGTGACAAAAGAGTCGGAAGCAAGCCACAAGACCGCTGGAGAGCCCCACCATCTCAAGCTCACACTGATAGATAATCCTGACGGCGGGATGAAGGCAGACGGCGCTGACCTCGCTATAGTGCAGGTGGAGGTGATGGACAAGGACGGAATGCGTTGCCCCCTGGACAACCGTCTGATACACTGGTCACTCGAAGGGCAAGGCGAATGGCGTGGCGGAATAGCCAAGAGTCCCGACCTCGACAATTATATTCTCTCTGAGACGCTGCCTGTAGAGGCTGGAATAAGCAGGGTGATTGTTCGCTCTACTACGGTTCCTGGACTTATCCGCCTTACTGCCAAGGCGCAAGGCTTGGACGATGCCATACTGGAATGGACTTCTACAGACACGCCTTGCACCACCCAAAAGAAATTTCTCGAAAGAGGCGAAACGCCGCTCACTCCTTCATATACTGAGAAGAAGCGCACTATAACCATCCTTTCTGCCGAAGCTGGCGCCAATCAGGAAAGCGCTAAATGTAGTTGGGACGACAATGAACTCTCGGAATGGAAAAACGATGGCAAACTCTCTACGGCTTGGATAGCCTACACTCTGGGCGAGAGCGTTGCCGTGGATGAGATTAGTATCAAACTGACAGGATGGAGAAAGCGTTCATATCCCATCGAGGTATATGCAGTTACCGACGATGGTAAAACGCAGTTGGTGTGGAAAGGCAACACTGAAAAGTCATTGGGATACGTTTCTCTCTGCCTGAAGAATCCTGTAAAGGCAAGGAAATACATCATCAAGCAGGTGGGAACAGCCACTGAGAAGGATGCTTTCGGACAAGTCACCGAACTTGCTGGGGGACCTGCCACTGAGCTCGACCTATACAAAACGCCTGGTAGCGAGAAGGTGAAAGGCGAGTTACGCATCGTGGAAATCGATTTCCTCAAGTGGAAATAACGATTGACTGGATTGCTGTCCAGTCTGAGTTATCGCCTGTCTGAAAAAATTAGCATAGTTATTACATCCTAATAACTATGCTTTTACCTCCTAATAACATAGTTATTACCTCCTAATAACTATGCTTTTACCTTCTAATAACTATGCTTTTATAGAGACCCCCTCTTATCCCCCTGTAAGGGGGAGGCTATATACGTTCTTCGG
>SAMEA104315420__coassemble_550_pt1 | contig 23165 bp, 17 predicted proteins | sample SAMEA104315420__metabat2_high_PE_027 | metagenome-assembled genome bin SAMEA104315420 (sample SAMEA104315420) | gut metagenome | biome: Monkey gut; feature: monkey-associated habitat; material: faeces | place: China | collected 2013
ACCAATAGTAAGGCTAAAAAGAAAGGTGCTCATTTTGAGCACCTTAACTATCATTCGTTGTCGATATTAATCGTTGTTTATCACGACTTATTTTCCGATGCAGAAGTGGGAGAATATATTGCCGAGGACTTCGTTTGTGGTGATTTCTCCACCTGTTATCTCTGCGAGATGGGAGAGACATTGGCGGAGGTCTTCCGCTATGAGGTCGCTCGGGATGCCGATGGACATTGCTTCTATTACTGCAGTGATGTCAGCGAGTGACTGGTCGAGGGCTGTCTTGTGTCGCAGATTTGTGATAAGGACCTCGTCGGTGGCGGATGGCTTGATGGTGGATCTGAGTTTCTGTTTGAGAGCTTCGAGTCCTGTGCCTTGCTTTGCAGAGATGTGTAATTCATCCGTTGAGGCTGTGATGTCTGCGAGATCAGACTTGTTTATGACGTGGATAACGTGCTGATGGTCTGATGGCATGATGGCAGGGTATGGCACTCCAGGCTCTGTCATGAGGATTATCACTTTTGCTTTCTCTGCAGCTTTGCGTGAACGCTCAATGCCGAGTTGCTCTATGGTGTCGGTGGTGTGGCGTATTCCAGCCGTATCGATAAATCTGAATAGGATGCCGTCGATATTGAGTGTCTCTTCTATGACGTCGCGTGTGGTACCCTGTATGTCGCTTACTATTGCTCTTTCTTCTTGCAGGAGAGCATTAAGCAGGGTAGATTTACCTACATTGGGTGCTCCTATTATTGCTACAGGGATACCGTTTTTGATGGCGTTGCCTTGCTCGAAAGAATTGCTGAGTCGCTTTATCTCTCGGCTTATGTCATTGGCGAGCGAGAGTAGGGCTGTGCGATCGGCAAACTCCAGGTCTTCATGGTCGGAGAAGTCGAGTTCGAGTTCGAGCAGAGAAGTGAGGTGGAGCAATCGCTTGCGCAATTCGGTTAGTTTGCCTGACACTCCTCCTCGCATCTGTTGCATAGCGAGATGGTGTGAAGCGGCAGAGTTGCTTGCTATGAGGTCAGCCACGGCTTCAGCCTGTGTGAGGTCGAGTTTTCCATTTAGGAAAGCACGCTGTGTGTATTCTCCCGGCATAGCCATGGAGCATCCGCCTTTGATAAGCAGTTGGCAGATGCGTTGTAGGATGTAAGCAGATGCGTGTGCAGAGATTTCTATGCTGTCTTCACCTGTGTAACTATGTGGCGCACGGAAAAGGGAGAGCATCACGTCATCTATGATTTCTCCATTTTCCGGGTCCTGTATCTTTCCATAGTGGAGTGTGTAGCCTTTAGCCTGGCTGAGCGTTTGTCGTCCGTGGAATATACAGTCGGTTATTTCGATGGCTTTAGGGCCAGATATTCTTATTATGCCGAGTGCGCCTCCATTAGCTGTAGCGATGGCGCAAATTGTGTTATCTTGCATGCTTTTTCTTGTTTTGTCAATGCAAAGATAGTCATTTTCGGTTTTAAATAGAAATTTTGTGTGAATATTTTTGTATAACAGGATAAAGTTTATAACTTTGCAAGGGTAAACCCCTGATAACGTATGAAGACATTTGAATTTTTGACTCTTGACCATCCGTGGCAAAAGGTGGGTAAGAGGAAGATAACGCCACATTATATGAGGTTGTCGCATAAGCATCTTTGTTTGCCTACGCGACTGGAGAGTTTTGTGGAGTTCGTGGATTTCGACGTTTATCAGAAGATACGTGCAGACTTTCTCCGTGGTCGTTTTTATTTCCTTGCCAATAGTGACGAGTATGCTTATATGTTGCTATTCGATTTGATGAATGGCTATCCAGACGATATGGCAGAACGTGATATGGAGAAGACGAATGATGAGCTTCGTGTACTTCGCAAATTGTCTCCAGCAGTGGAAAAGTTTTATTCCACTTACATGAAGAATGCGAAGTGGAAGGAAAGTCTCAGTTTTCCTTTTCGTGGCACGTTAGAGTATGAGCCTATAGACCGTGAAATCTTGTCGCGTGAGCATCATTGGTCAATGGTGGACACTGCCAGACCTTTGCAGATAGTTCGTGAGGGTGAGCCATTATTTGCTCCTCCTCCCACTCCTGTCGTGCGTGCATTGTCTCGCATCAAGGTATCTGGCGATGTGTTGGATGTGATGGAGCGTTGGTCGGAGACAATGCCTTACACTAAGATGCTTACGCTACTGGAGAATGCTGAGTGGAAAGAGTACCTCATAGAGCGTGAGGAGTTTCTTGCAGGGCGCTTCCGTGATTTGCATTATAAACCTGCCGTAGCTTTGCATTTGTATTATGACATCCTTGGTGGTCAGACACTTACAGATAACTCGGCTACTTATGAAGACCGAGTGCTCAATGAGCTTTGGGCGCTTGGGCAATGTCTGTGAAATTTGGTTGTTGGTGTTCGGCTGTTTTGTTGTCTTGCGGAATAAAATATCATTAAATAAAATAAATAAACTATAGGAATGAGCGGAATATTGCTGTAGAAGCGACAAAAATGAAAAAAAACTCCAAAAGTAGTGAGTTGTTTCAGATTTTATTTGTAATTTTGCCCTATAATTCAGAGTTCTACTGTGCCTATTATTGCTACACTATGGTAAGTAAAAAAATAGATATAGCAAAAACCTGAGCAACAAAACGGTTGCTTATAAAATATAAAAATAGTACTATTGCGAAAAGTAAATATTAAATGTAATAATATGAAAAAAACTACTCTTACTATCCTTATGACTTTCATTCTTTTTGCTTCAGGCTATGCTCAGAGCAATGAGGATGTATTTGGTAGCACTTACGAATTGGTAACAGGCTACTCACAAGTTCCTCCAGATGGAATTTATCTGATTGCGGGTTATTTATCAGAAAAAAGTGGTGGAAGTCTTTACCTAATGTCTTCAGACAGTCTAAACAATGGAGAAATAAAAGGTAAACTTCATGCTAATGTGACTACAGATGCGCCACCTGCAAAAATCGTTCTTGATGAAAGTTCTTATTCAAAAGAGATACCAGGATTGGAATATAGGTTTCTCTATCAGGAAACTGAAAAAAAAGAGCGCAAATTTTCGATACTAAATAATGGGCGCTATTTAACTAACGTTTCCAATAGTAATATTGAATTTCAGAGCACAAATAGTTTGTGGTACTTAAATTCTATTAGCCTAAACAATAACCGTATTCGTTTTTACAATAATGGTTATAAAATAGCTTTCATTACGAAAACCAAGGTGCTCAAAATTGCTAAATTCATTACGACCAGCCCCGACATCAACCTCTACCGAAAAGTCTCTCACGCAATAAAAATAGGAAAGACAGGCTACTCGACATTCTATTATAGCACCAACGATGCAACACTGCCAAAAGGTCTGACGGCGTACACATACAGCATTAAGCAGGATGGAGACGTTACGAAACTGGTTTCTACTCATCAGTTTAATGCTGATGATATTATTCCTGCTAATTGTGCGGTGGTAGTGAAAGGTAAGCCAGGAAACTACTCCATTGCTCTCTTGAAACCAACTTCAAAAGATAAATACGAAAATGTGCTCCAAGGGACTAATTACGCGAAAGTCATTGAAAATGACGGCAACAAACAATACTATATGCTCTCACTGGATAATAACGGGGAGAACGTGGGATTCTACTGGGGGGCTGCTGACGGTGTGGCTTTCACAAACAAGGCTCACAGGGCTTATCTCGCTATCGACAAGTCAGCAAACGGTAAGGTAACTTCTTTCGTTCTCAATCCAGAAGGGGAATGCACCACTGGCATTATGACGGTTAAGACAGACAGTAAGATGGCTTCCGCTATATACGACTTATCAGGCAGAAGGACTGTAAACCCTTCTCACGGTTTTTATATTATCAACGGCAAAAAATACTTGAAATAAAAATACTTGAAATGAAAAAGAAGAATTATATCACTCCGAACTTGATAATTGTGTCTATCGCTCCCGACTCGCTGGTACTCGCAGGTTCTGGCGGTGACTCTCAATCAGTATACAACTGTATGGGAAATGGCGAGCAGTTTGGTAAATACGGCAGTTTCGCTGATGATGATGACGATAATGATATGGAATGGGACTGGTAATGGTCGCTTCTATCTACGGATTATAGGATATCTATCTCATTGATTAGAAAAGAATTAAGAATTCATTACTTAATTCGTGGGTGATTTATGGGAAATCATGTTATGGCAGTTGGCTTTATTATCATTCGCTGCTACATGACTTCTCATGAATTGCCCACGATTGTTTTTTGAGGTTTAGTTGTCTGGTCGTTTTGTTGTTTGTAGAATTCGCATGCACTTTGACTAACAACCAGACAACTAACATCACGAATTACGAATCACCATCTCCATCTGTTCTCCAAGTCCGATGGTGTAGCCCTGTGAGATATGGATTACACGATTGAAGGTGTCGGAGATGATGAAGATAGGCGAAAGGTCTGGATGAGAGAGTTTCATGCCCTCTGCTATCTGCTTGCGGATGGCGCCGCCCTTGTCGATGCCGTAGATGATATTCTTTGGCAGACTCGGGAATTCTGCTTTGTCAAACTTCTTCGCCGCTGCCTCGTCCTCGAAGAGTATGACAAACGGACGTCCCCATTTGTCGAAGGCTGCCGCTGCCTTGGCTATATCCTTCAAAGCATGATTGGTAGGCTCCTGACCCACTCCTATGAGTCCAGTGACGAAATATCCGCGTCCTGTCTGCGAGAGAAGAGAGACTTCCGTGCCATCCAACTTATAAAACTTCGACTCTGCATTGAAATTGCCAATCACAGCGACGGCAGTAGGAGAGGTGCGAAGTTGCATTTCCACCTCCGTTGGCTTTCCCTTTGCCACATTGAACACTTGCATAGCTGACATTACTCCACCATTCGCCAAACGCGTGCCACTGACCAGAGCATACTGACCGACGTCGAGGTCTATGCCGTCCTTGAATGTGTTTCCCCATGTGATGTCTTCCTCAGGATATTCCAACAGAGAGGTGGAACCATCCTCACGGATGCGTGAGATGGAGAAATGACTGTAGTATTTCGGGTCATCGATGATGCCGTTGTCATGATAACGAAGTAATAGCTTACCCTTCTCTGCCACTCTCTGCACCGAGCCGTCGAAGTCGATATCCACCCATTGCCCACGCTCTCTATACTGTGCCTTCTGCGTCACTGCATCCACACGAGCCTCTATGCCGAGACTGCGTGCCACATCGACAAAGAATATCTTGCGAGAGCGAAAATCAGTCAGTCTGCTCTCCCATACTCCCACTGGTGTCTGGGCTATCATCAGCGCCTTGCTGTCAGGATTGAGACGGATATTCTGCTTCACCCAAGTCACCAGCTTGGCAGGATCACGACGGAAGGCGTCTGCCTCACTTTGGCTGAATGCTTTCTCGAAATAACGCTTGAAAGGATGGATAATCATCTCATTCTCTACACGTGGGCACAACTGACTACTGTCTGCCAGGAAACTATCTTCCAGTATCTCCATCGGCATATCGCGTAAGTCCTTGTCGCTTAGGCTGGAAAGCAGACTGACAGCACACATCAGGTTGTCTTTATGATTGATGAGAAACTGGATGATGACCTCGTGATTGCCTTGCGCCTTTACTATTATTTGGGCGATACTCTCTGTCAAGGCATCCATGTAGCCGTCAAGACCATTGTCCCTGACCACCTGTCTGGCTCTCTCCATGTCATAGAATGTGGCGAGATAAGCGTGACGGATAGAGTCTTCCTTAGCGAAGCGAGCATTATTCTCCTCTCGCTGTTGCTTGGAGACGAAAGGCAGATTAGGCTTTTCCGGTGGAGGCACTATATCGAAGGAGTCGCGATAGACCACAGCATTACCCTGAGCCACGGAAGCCTTATGGTCGAGACGGATAGTCACGTCGCTGTCTTTGCCAAACGATACCTTCTTGAATCCATACATACCATCATAAGAAGCCCATGCCATCATATCGCCTTTGCCGGCTGTGAGGAATGTCTTACCTGTGGCATCAGTGTATTTTGTCACTACAGAGCAGAATTCAGCATAATTATAAATCTTGAAATCCACTTTCGCCCCTTTCACTGGTTTGCCGTCAGAATCCACGACGGCGAAGTCGATGCGGGCAGTCTCTCCATAGTTGCCTATGAGATTTATCTCAGTGTAATTGGAAGTTCTCAGCAGTACTTCCTCTGGACCACGATAATCACCGAATGCCTTGGTGTGCATCAGTAGTGCTCGTGAGGCAGGAGCATTAAACCATCCAAGATTGAGTACAGGCTCTGGCTCGCAAGCGCCAAGGAAATACCAAGTGCCGTCAGCCCATGCCTCCACCCACGCGTGATTATCATCTGTGTGTGCCCAACGAGGGGTATAGACCTGTCGGGCAGGTATGCCAACTGAGCGGAGCGCAGCCACCATAAATGTGCTCTGCTCGCCACATCTGCCGAAAGCGGACTTCACCGTGGCGAGAGGCGCAGAAGTCCTTGCGTCGGAAGGACGGTAGGTCACTTTCTCATGACACCAATGGTTTACTTCCAGTATTGCGTCCTTCATGGAGAGCCCCTTGATTCTCTCTTTCAGTTCGTTGTAGAATACAGTGCGAGAATTGTCGAGATTCTCATTATTTACACGTATAGGCAACACGAAATGTCGGAACAGCAGTTCTGGAACATTCTTTCCCCATGTCATCTCCTTCTGTGCCTTCATGCTCATTCTGACATTATCGAGGAAGAACTGCGGTTGGTAGTCGGTTACGTCAGCCAGAGGCATATATTTGTACAGGAAGTCGATAGTTTCTCGCTCTTTAGTGGAAAGCCTTTTTAGTTTAGCCATTTTCTCCCTTCTGAGTTTTATTATTGCGTCTTCTTGCGTGGCGCTATTGTCCTTTATCTCTACTACTTGATTAGGATGGTGAGCGAAGGATGGTGCTGGAGAGGAGCAGAATATTAATAATGCTGGTAGGAAAGGGTATTTCATTGTGATTTAGTTGTTTAGTCGTTTAGTTTTATATGTCGAGTATTTTATCAACATTCTCAATGAGAAGAAGATCCTTCCCTTTCTCTTCTTCATTGAGGAGAGAGTAAGGGGTGATGTCTGCATGAATATAATTCTTCTTGTATTGTTTAAAGAGAACTTTATCCTGACGCACTGCAGCAGACTCGTTGATAGTCATAGGCAAGTATCCCATCAGCAGGCATGACATCATCCAGCGACGATGCTCCATCTCACACATCTCTACCACTGTGGCTGTCTGACTACTTCGTCTGCGCAAGCTCAATGCCATGGCGCAATATATACTGGAGAGCTTATGAGCCTCCGGTATCTTACGCCACGCTTCTTCTGCATCTATAGCCAGCGGATTATTATACGCTTTATCATAGAGGAAATTGACATTCTTACCATATTTTGCTCGATTAAGGAACCAGACATCCTGCATATCGGCACCAGGTCCAAATACACTAATATCATGAAACAATCGAGTAGTGTCAGCCCAATGCAGAATCTCTGCACATCCCATCTGATAGGCCGCGACTTTGACATCTTTCAGATCAAGAGGTAGATGGAGCACAGTATGAATAGACTCAGAGTCTGTATTCTCACATACCACAATACGCTTCACGCCATTCTTAGCAAACAAGCTCTGTATATCTACACTTGTGGACGTACCACAGACGAAATGCCAGTCTATATCCAAATAGTCGCCATACTGCAGGTCTGGGCAATGTTGCTCCGTAATGCCATTAGCATCTGTATAGCTCCAATTAGAAAGTCTGAACAATCCGCGATGCGAAGCCATGAAGTCATCTGCCCATTTCTTTATATCTTCAGAGACAATAGTTATCCTACTACGATGCTTAGCATCATGAAAATTAGGATAGTGAGCCAAATGAGCCAATGTGTGGGCAACAGCTCGCGTCATAGAGTTTGCTCCAAATATCACAGCATCAAGATGTGTATCGTCTTTCTTAGTAATATAAGGCATAAATTCAGCCTTATTGTCGTAAGCCATAAACTGCTCTGCCTCATAATCGTGCAGATTGATATAATCTACGGATAGCGCACCTTTCTGCTCTGCATTACGCACACTGCGAGCCATCACCTCTGTAGTGACATCGTCAGTAAGCATCACATAAGCAGGAATATAGATATCATTAGCCGGACATAGTTCATAGAGCATGTTAACGCAACGGACAGAAAGTGAATCATGATTATCTTCACCATCTTCTCCTAATACATATATTACACTTGCCAGATGAGGATAAGTATCCTTTAGATCACCTTGATTGACACGACGTCCACGATAAATGGTTAGTTTGTTAAACTGACTCGCAGATAGTCCCAGCTGTCCGATTTCCTTACGCAGTTCGTCCACGTCACGGTCTGTCAATATGACTATCTCCTTTTCGCCTATGGCTGACGTATCCTGCAACATATCAAACAAATGCCTATGCGATCCAATGATAAGGATGTGATTTCTATGACGGTAACGAGCATGACCGTTCGTCCAACTATCGCTCACATTATCTAAGATGTTGCTAAATACAGACACCAACAAAGCATTTAGGGTAAACATACCTATCAGGGCAACAATGAGACGAAACAAATCATGATGTCCCTCTTGACCACCAAAGCAACCTGGGTCTAAGTACAAAGCCATTGTCTCTTGCCAGCTCAAATCGCCAAAGATGATGCAAGCCAATGCAAAAAGAAGAGTAAACAAGATAATACACAAGATTGCAAGCAGAATGAGTTGCCTGCCAGTGCCTTGTGACAATATTCTATCTATATATCTTTTCATTGTTTAAGTTGTAATCAAAAACTATTTTTTATTACTCAATTCACCCCACTGCCACTCTATAGAAGATGGTTATGGGAAGTTTAAAAAAACTAACATAAATAGGCAAGAAAAAAACTATTCACCTGCTTATTATAAGGTAGGTTAAAATTTTGGCACAAATATAGCAAAACATAGTAATATTGCTGGCTTTGTGCAGGTTAAAAAATACTAAAGACTTGCAATATATAATAAAATATCATATATTTGCACCTAAAAAATAGTATTATTATGGGATTATTTGAAAAAAACGAAAACAATGGGATTTGCTATTTGAAAAAAATAATTTATGAGAAATTAAAAAAAACTCTCAATAAAAAATCTCATACAAGCAAAGGCGATGATGATAATCTGCAGAATCAGCCTAATGCCCCAAAAGTCTCCAGTCTCGGCGTGGGAGCATCCCCTATGATGTCTTTCATGAAAAAGGTTTTAGAACGTATATACGATGGTCTTAAAAAAAGCTTGAACAATCTAAAGAATATACTCATTATTGCAATCGTAATATTTGGTGCAGTAAAGATAATTCCTTACATTCTCGACAAAATAAACTCTTCTGACACTCGCTATACATTTGCCGAGTCGTCTATATTCCGTAGTAGTCCTTTCATCCAGAAGAATAACGTAATAAGCAGTTTGAGTTATGGACAAGAAGTGAAATACATTGAAGATAAAAACGCAAAGTGGGCATCTGTCAGCTATTCTAATAGAGATGGATACATATCTTCTGCTCTTTTGATTACGAGAAAGGAGTTTCTACTGTTGAATAGTATATTTGGAGGACAGGAAATGGATGACACTATGGCTTTAGCTCGCAAGATGATTCCTGAAGTGAGCATCAGAAAGGCTTTGATAGAATTCTACATCTCAAAACAGTACCTGGGAAGGATGACTCAAGAAACTGCTCAAGAAGCAGGCTTTGACTTCGCACCAAATGAGGACAACCAATGGATTATCACGAAAAGAACTGGTAAATCAAAGCGTGTCAACGTGTTACATTCTGATAATAATATTGTGGGCATTATTATTCAGAATGTTGCTACAGGAAAGCGTAAGTCGCTGGTGTTTTGTAATTCGGGAGATAATCAATACAAATGCTTCTATACTGAAGATGCTCCTCAAGAAGGTGGTATAGTATCCGTACGTAGGATGTCCGACCATGATTATAAGATTTCTTATAGTTCTAAATCTGCAGTAAAAGAACTTATCAAGAAATATTCTTCCGATGTGGTAATAGAAACAAACATTCCGAACAGTGTTAAGGAACAGCCAGAAGAAAAGGTGCCTGAAAAAGAAAATGAAAAAAATGTCATTGAGACCAAATATGGATTTAGATTGGTAGAAATGGAATAGTTTTGTTGTCTGGTTGTTTTGTTGTTTTGTTTTTTTGTTGTCTGGTTGCTGTGTTGAAAGTCAAAGTACAAGTGATTTCTACAAAGCAACCAGACAACAAAATAACAATGCCTACATCACAACATGAATTCTCCACGATTTAATCATGATTTTTATTCTTCTCTTCTTGCCAAGAAGATAAAATTACAACCCTTACTTAGGGAAAAAATATTCGGCTGGCGCAATACGCTGCACAATAATATTTTTAGCTAAATCATGATAGTGTCGGTCGAGCATTTCTGAAAGTTCTACTTCTCCACTATTCTGCAATACCTTTATAGTATATCGAATATACTCAGCATTGATTATGGCATAATCACGACAAGAGGTAACTACATCTATCACAAAATCAATAGTCTGCTTTGTGTGACGCTTGATGTAATCGTAATCGGCTCCAATAGAAGCTGATGCAAGGGCTAAGATTTCGCCCAGTGCCTTTTGCTTATATGCAAAGATGTCGCCAGGATTGTTTTCTATGGCTTTATTGCAATGACTTAAATACCTAATCAATTCCACCTTAGGATAACAACCCATCGAACATGCAAACCTTATCTGTTTTTCAAGATTGATGACGAGGCTATGCAATTTCTGTTCGTCATTTTGATTATTCTCATAGTCTTTGGCAAAAAGAACATAAGACTCTTTCAAATTCTCAAGAGCATACTCCATATCATCTTTTAAAGCATAAGCCTCGGCTTTGTAATCGAGAGCAATGGCATAGTAACGCAATAATTGCGGATTGCTTCCTTCTCCCTTCAGATGCTTTTCTATCAGTGAATCTACTTTCTGGATTACTTCATCGTAATTCTTTTGATATTTGCTCACCATCACGCCATTCAGAAGAGCCATGAGTAAATCCTGGATGCTACATTCATTTTCTTGATAAAACTTATCAAACAAGAGTATAGACATCTCATTACGATGCTCCATCAAAGACGGACAAAGCATATAAGTGCTATCCAATGCAATCGCAAAACCACGGGTGATAATAGGATTTTCAGGACAAACATACCACATACAACGACGTATGCGCTCATTTGCACTCAGACACAGTTGACGGAGATTGTCATCCTTATCCTGCATACTTGCCAGATATCCAGTGATACTGAAATACAATGACTCTCCCTCATAACTGACAAGGTTACGGGAAATGATAAGTCGAATCTTTGATGTTGCACGTCGTAATAAGGTATGCCATTGATCCAATACTTCTAAATAGTTCTTATCGGCACCATGCACATTCATATATTCCACCATATATTGCACTTGGCTACACCAAAGATAATATATGACTTGCAGACATATCTTATTATCCCATGACGGTTCTGCATCGTAAGCCTTCAGCTGATTATTAAAGGTGAGATAAAAATCTTGTTTACGGTCTAAAGAAAGCGCAGAAAGATGAGGCACGGGGTCTTCGTCTATAGCCAATAGTTCTTTCACCTTCTCATTGTCGAAGCAAGACAATGCAGCCATTGCTTCATCCCGACATAATGCCGCAGCCACCGTTTCTTCATTATCCTTAAGAATCTGGTAGGTGCGCATCAGACATTTACTTCTTTCTATAATCTGATAAAGTGAATCATCTATTGACACTTTCTCGAGGGTAAGCGCTTCTGTACGATTAGCAAAAAGCATCGGATAGCGCATGAAAACTCTGTCAGTAAAATTATCCAAATATAACAATGGTGAAAACTCCTTGAGCACACTGCGCAAAGCCATCTCGCAATTAGGCAAGTGCTCTGAGATTTTATCCCGAAGTTGACGGATGTCTGAACACTTCTCTGCAGCTAATATCACTTCATGAGCCACATTGTATTGCCCTTCAGAAGTAAAATAATAATCCAACCAGTAGATCAATTGTTGCACACTGGAAGGAATTGCACGCACTCTATCCACGAAGAATTGCGTTATCTTATCCGCTTCATCAGACGCGTCTGCTTCGCGCATTTCTTCATAGTCTTCCACGTCAATGTTTATCAAATGATGAAGCAGTATAACAGTCCATAAAGGATAGGTCATAGCCACATAATTATTACCTACCGTCCTCTCTGCAATGGCATTTATTACTCTGCGCGGCAACGATTTATTGTAATAGTTGGTATATCTATCTATCAGTGCTAAAGACTCTTCTTGGCTCAATAGAGGCAAGCCGTATAACTCCCCTTCATTGCAGAAATCCTTTATGTTGACCTCTCGATCAGAAGTAAGGATAATACTGACGCGAGAGTACAGTCCGGAATAAGAGAGTATCTCATTCAGACCTTTAAGATATTGCGCATTATCAATAATCAGTACTATCTTTTTTCCTTCATAATAATTAAGGTTTTGCAAGAATTGATACAATAAGCCTATTATGTTTGCCTCCATATTCAAGTGGCATTTGCCTTCTATCGTGTCTTCCATTATCCACAACCATTTCTTGAGCATTACCATACCATGAGACATACCATTATTCTGCTCCGTAAGATGGATAAATGGCATATATTCATCTGGATTTTGCAATAGAATATCATACAGACGGGAAACAAGAGCTGTCTTTCCACAGCCATCCGGAGCGACTATTACTATCGGAGTTTCACCTTTGTTTATTCGATAGAGTATAGCGTTCAAATAGTCTGTTCTGCCCACAAAGCGCGACACCTGCTCTCTTATAGTCTGATTTTCTAAAGAGATAAATAAGTCTAACTCCGTTTTGTACGAATTTTCCTGCTTTTCTTTTAAGAGTATAGACTGCACTATACATTCAGCCACTTTCCCCATCGTAGCTTCATTCACATACATACGCTTCCCATCCCATGTGCAATTATATTCCATGAGATTATTCTCGTATCCAGTAGATTGGTAAGAATTGAAAATCTTGCTCTTTAATAATTCCAACTTAGCAAGCGATTCTTCATCTGAATCACAAAAGCGATTGTGCGTCGCTGAATCCATCGTGGCATAAACATCTGGATTTCTGAAAAGGAAAAAGCTGTTAGCCAATGAGTCTTTTCGTTTCAACGCCCCAAAAAGTATTTCTAACTCCGTAACACTTTTCACATCGTTTACTTCATCGCCCATCATCGTGAGTTCATCGTCAGAAAGACCTTCTATCACCTTTTGCCAATGTTTCTTTGGCGGAATCCATCCATATCTGGCACCAATGAAACCTATGAAATATGGTTGTGAATTTCGAATATTATCTACACACTGCCTCAGCACCTTATTCTCACGTTCTTCTTCTGGAAGATCTTGTGTGTTGACACCCCATCGTAAGTCTATGATTTCTATCGTTTTAAAGATGCCATATTGGATTAATTCCTTCTCTATTTTTTGCTTTACGAAATTATTAACCATATCTCGCTCAGCATCCATATCTTTAAAAGTACTGCTAATAAAAATCTGTATTCTCTCCATATCTCTTAGTTTTTGGTGTTACTATGTTTTGCTTAGTTTGCTAATATATGATTTTTCTATCGAATAATATATTAAATTCATACATTTTAACTCTTAAGTAAGTGGTTTTGTTGTTTAGTGGTTTTGTTGTTTAGTGGTTTTGCTGTTTTGTTGTTTAGTGGTTTTGTTGAATCCAAAATTCACTTGTAGTTTTACTATCAACTAAACAATAAAGCTACAAAACCACAAAGCAACCAAACAACGATGGCAAAGGTAGATAAAATAAGTCAGAATGAAGAAGAAAAGAGGAATAATTTGACTTATTTTCTACCTTTTTAAAGAAAAAGGGAGTCTGAGAGAATAAAAACTGGTGTTTCCTGTTGGTTTTTCGCTATTTATAATTACCTTTGTCGATTAGAAAATGAATCGTAAAACGGATTATTATTCTAAGTAGGTGATTGAAATTATTTTTATAATAGCTATGCTCTATTGTGATGTAGCTACGTTCTGTAGAAGAAGGAATGATGCGGGCATCATGACTGATGAGACAGAACGTAGATGCGCACAAGAGAGTATAGATATTATAATAATGAAAAACAATTATTATTATCTATTCATTATCAAAATAATTTTGATCACCTACTTACAATCGCACAATGAAGATCATGAAGTCAAAACTGACGCACCGCATCTCGCAAGAAGAAATAATGGAGTTATGCGCTCTCACCCAAGGCAAGCAAAATGATAAACTGAAAGAGGAACTCTACTGCCTGACTATGGATGAAGACCATCGCGTTGCCACCAATGCACTTTGGGTGTTCACTCATTTTGATTTGGCAAACAACGAATGGCTCTACTCCAAGCACGACCATATCATAGACCGATGCTTGAGGGAAAGCGATGTTACCAAACAACGCTTGATGCTTAATCTTCTGCTCCGTCAGCCATTCGATAAAGAGAGTATCCGAACGGACTTCATCGACTACTGTCTTGAGCGACTTGCAGACCCAGATTCGTCTTATGCCGTCAGGGCACAGTGCATCAAACTCGCTTACGAGCAGATGAGGCATTGGACAGAATTACTTGGTGAACTTCGTCTGAGTCTCGATGCTTTGTCGCGTGAGCCTCTCTCGCCAGGATTGCGGTCGGCAAGGAATCAGGTGATGAAGAAGATGTCAAAGGATTAGTTATTTTTGTTGTCTTGTTGTTTTGTTGTTTTGTTGTTAGTAAAACTACAAGCGAGTTCTGTAAACAACAAGACAACAAAACCACAAGACAACAAAACCACAAAATAAAGAAAGGAGTTCAACTATGAATGAAATCAAATTAAGCAACGGTGTGCTGATGCCACAAATGGGCTACGGCGTCTATCAGATAGAGCCAGAAGACTGCGAAAGATGCGTGATGGATGCCATCAGCGTGGGCTATAGGATGATTGACACAGCACAGGCTTATCTCAATGAGGAAGCCGTAGGAAAGGCATGGAAGAAAAGCGGAATCAGACGTGAAGACCTCTTTCTCGTCAATAAGGTGTGGCACTCTAACTACGGCGAGGGACAGACCATGAAGAGCATCGATGAGAGCCTCCGCAAACTTCAGACCGACTACATCGACCTCATGCTCCTTCACCAGCCATTCTGCGACCGCTATGGTGCCTATCGCGATTTGGAGAAAGCCTATAAGGCTGGCAAAGTTCGTGCTATTGGAGTGAGCAATTTCTTCCCTGATCATCTCGTGGACCTCGCAGCAAATATGGAGATTGCACCTATGGTCAATCAGGTGGAGACGCACGTGTTTGACCAGCAACGCGAAGCACGCAAATACATGGACGAAATAGGCACTCATATCATGTCGTGGGCTCCGCTGGCAGAAGGACAAAACAATCTCTTCTCCGACCCTGTACTAACGAAAATCGGAGAGAAATATGGCAAGACCGCCGCTCAGGTGGCACTGCGCTGGCTGTTGCAAAGCGACGTGATAATCATCCCTAAGACAGTGCACAAGAGTCGTATGGAAGAGAATCTCAACCTCTTCGACTTCACCCTCGATGCTGACGATATGGAGGCTATCGCGTTGCTCGACACAGGTCACAGTCTCTTCCTCGATCATCACGATGGAGAAGTGGCTAAGCAGTTTATGGAATGGCGCGCTGTAGTGAAACCTACAGAATAAGAAGATTACCGTCAATGTAATTACTACATAGGGTTTATTCCTTTACGGGAGTGAGCCCTATTTTTCTGCTTTTTTCATTCGTTTCACGTGTTTTGAGGACAAAAAACCAATTTTTTCTGCCCTTTCTGCCATTTTTTCACCTTTTATAACTACCTTTGCCGTTCGTATGTTTATTCATTCCACATCAAAAGCTAAACTTTAAGTGATGAAAAAAATGAATGATTCAACCCATAAGACAAAGAAATAGAAATGGAATTTGAAAAAGAAAACATTAGACCTGTATGTGAACACAATCCTGCAATCGACTGCCCTTGCACAAAAATATGTGCGCGCCACGGAAAATGCTGTGAGTGCGTGGCGCATCATCGCCTACATGGTAACCTGCCTAAATGCCTGAGAAACCTTGAAACAAAGTAAGATCATGATGAATAATATCTACTCTTTTTCTGCCTGGATAGCCGCCCATATCACTTTTGTAGTAGTGGTTGTCAGCGCAGTGGCACTAATCGTTCCTGCCTCATTCTCATGGATAGGAACGTCAGCAATCACTCCAATGCTTGGCATCGTGATGTTCGGAATGGGACTGACACTGAAGCCCTCCGATTTCAAGCCAGTGCTGCATCATCCTAAGGACATCCTGATAGGCGAATTGGCACAGTTTATCATCATGCCATGCCTTGCCTGGACGCTCTGCCAGATACTATCCCTACCGCAGGAACTCGCCATCGGAGTAATCCTCGTGGGCTGTTGCCCTGGTGGTACGGCAAGTAATGTCATCTGCTATTTGGCAAAAGGCGACATAGCCCTTAGCGTGGCAATGACGGGAGTCTCCACGCTCCTTGCTCCTGTGGTCACTCCCGCACTCGTCTGGATGCTCGCAGGAGAGTCCGTTGACGTCGATGTGGCTGGAATGTTCTTGAGCATAGTACAGGTGGTAATAGTGCCTATCGTATTGGGATTGACCATCAATCATTACTTCCAAGAGGCAACGCAACGTGCAGTACCATTGCTACCTATGTTCTCCACATTAGCCATTGCTTTCATTATCGGCATCATTGTAGCGCACAACTCTGCCAATATCCTCTCATGCAGTCTGATAGTGGCAGTGGTAGTCGTTCTCCATAACGTCTTCGGACTCATCCTGGGCTATACCCTTGCTTCATTGACAAGCAGCGACAAGAGCAAGCGGTCCGCCATTGCCATTGAGGTGGGAATGCAGAATTCAGGTCTCGCCACGTCCCTTGCCGCCACCCATTTCGCCATGTTTCCTATGGCTGCTGTGCCGGGCGCGATGTTCTCCGTATGGCATAATTTCTCTGGAAGCATTGCCGCGCAGATATTTCGGAAATGGTCTGGAAAGAAATAGTTGTTTTTTTGTTGTCTTGCGCAATAAAATATCAATAAATAAAAACATATAAAAATGGTTGTAGATTGTGGGTTGTTGGTATTTGGTCGAAGATAGTAAATTACCTAACACCAATAACCCACGACCAACAACCAACAACCAAAACTGATTTCTAAGTCGTTAAATCCCTTGGGTGGATTACTCTCAAGAGTATACCTAAAACACGTCAGAATCGCTTAAACATAGGGAAATTTGCTATCATGTCAACCAAGTCGCGGGTTGCAAACTCTGTAAAGTGGCTAAAAGGGAAAGGCCCCCAAAAAGTTATAGTTAGTCCCTCTCTCTGTTTTTCGTGTCAGATACTATGGCACGATACGATTCAATACTTTTTTACAATCGTTAAAACTGAGAAAAAATGCTCCGTCTTGACAATCTAAAAATATGTTAACACAGTGCTTTTGAAGGGAGAAAAGTACGTATTTTTTATAAGTAATTGAGAATGAGATAAGTTTTTATCTCATAAAAAGAAGAGGTTACGAATTGGAAATAAACAGAATGTTGCATCCTGCTGTGATTTGCATAACCATCCAAAGAACTCTTTCGTTTGCAAAGGTACGATATTTAATCGGGGATAAAGAATGTTTTAAGATTTTTTCCCCTTACTATGATAACAACAAGGAGATATCCATTACAACAGATTGGCTGACAGCATTTTAAAGTCATTTTTGCCTTAAAATATATCATCGCCTTTATATCCATTGCTATGGAATCCAGTGCCTGTCAATCTCTGTGATCATTCCATTCTTGATGGTAACACGTGTATTCAACTGGAAGAAATCCTTTCTACCATTCTTCAAGTTCTCAATATATAGTTTCTGCCCAGTGCGGATGGTGTCAGAAGGTTCCTCTGGAAATTCTCCACAGTCGATAATCTTGAAATCCTTGGCAAGTGCCACTTCAGCTTTGCCCAGTTTGGTGTATGTGGCATGGTCATCCCATATTCTTGCAACGTATGTGCCATCTTCGTTTCCGACAAGGTGGCAACCGCCTTCCTCTATGTCTCCATTGATGTCGATGCCTCCGCGTTCTTTCGTTAGCTTATTGACGACCATAGGATTACCGTCATAGACGAGAGTGTCGCCCACTTGCATTTGCTGAATCTCAACTGCATCGTATAAATCTTTGTTGTACAGGGTTATAGCGAGGTTGCCTCTCGTCCAATCGAAATTCTCTGGTGTGAAAGATGCGGGGAGCGTGCAATCTTGTAGCTTTCCAACTTCTATATTTGCAGGAAGAGGAGCAATCTGTTTCATTTCAGCCATTTGCTTGTTGCCAGAGCAACTGCACACCAGTGTTGCTAAAGCAAGATATAGTGATGATTTCTTCATATTTACTTAGATGTTAATTCCAAACCGCAACACCGCCAGGTGTCAGCCATGCAAAGGTAGCAATTATTTTTCAAAACTAACTATTTATGCCGATTGTTTTTTAGCAATGATATACTTTCAGGCATAAAATACCCCCAGTCCCCACTGTCTTGGGGAAGTGTAAAATATCAATGTTGAATATTGTGGTTTAGTTGTTTAGTTGTCTGTCAGAAAGACATTAGCACACGATATGCTCGCTCGCCTTCGGCTCTCTCGCCATGTTCAAAATCAATCACGGATAACCCGAATAACTAATAATCACAAACGATTAGTAAAGCTGCTAATTGGATAAAATAGAATGTAAATCATCACTTACTTTCTTTATTTGCCAATATGCGATATCAGCTGTGACTTCATGCAATAGAACATCTTTAGTGAAACTGACATTTATACCATGGCATAAAATTATGCCCATACTCCGAATCATGTTAAATAAGTTGTGACCCCTTACATGAAGATAAACATTATCTTCTGTTATACCAAGTTGCTTCATCCTATTTATTGTTGGTATAAGGTTGCAACTGTTCTTCATCGGTATAGTTGTTTCTATTTTACTTTTTATGATTTCCAACAGTTTATCTCCATTATTATTTAGCCATTCATGCCTTACCTGAGAAGGCAAGCAACCAAACACGTTCTTCACCGTTGCAGAAACATTACCATCTACGTTACATTCGTTATATATAACGTAAATAAACGGTAGAAACAACATTTTTGAAAGTCTGTCTAAGAATAACTTAAAATCAAAAGGGACAATCTTTCCCTCTGCCTGCATGACATTTTCAAAACGGCGTTGTAATCCGTTTGCCTCACAATAATGGTTTTCCCAAGAGTATGTATAAGTTTGAGCCACAAAATGCTCACTGTCCAAATTTGATTCTTGTAAAGGATATCTCAAGTCACTATCAATAGCTATAAAAAAATTCTTTGACAAATATCCATGATAATTCAGACATTGTGCACACCCTGTGGTCAGCTTGCCTTTCTTGCTCCTACTACTCGAAACGAAATAATATTTGCCTGGTACAACATACTGAAGTAACTGGTTCCAAAACAACTTATCCTCTTTGTCTTCCAAGTGAACACTTGCAACATATTCTCCCAACAGAGAAATGCTGGCATAATATTTCGCTTGACTTTCATAGGTGTTGTCCATAGCAATTATATATTGTTGGTGATTTTATCCATATAAATAATATTATCCCCCCAACCATCGGCAAAAATACCAGGAGAATGAGTAGTAAGGATAAACTGAGCATTCGGATTTAAAAGTGTCAACATCTCTATCAATTTGTATTGCCAATCTATGTGAAGTGAAATCTCAGGTTCATCAAGAAATACAATATAATCCTGATTATTCTCAAGCAACACTGTTAGTAAGATAATCAGTAATTGTTTCTCTCCAGCAGACAATGCATAACTATTGATTGTATGTCCGTTATCAAATCTGAATGTCAATTTTCCTTGGTCTGGCACTAAAGCTTTTCCCGTTTTTGAGAACGATTCGTTAATGAAGCGTATCATCAGATCTTTCTGACAATTAATTCGATTCAGTTCCTCTTTAGATATACTGCCTTCTTTATTGATGATATCAGTCATCTGCTTAGCAAGATCTGACAGATAGTAAGAGTATTCACTCTGCAATTTGTCCAATATGTTGTCAAGCAACGTATGTTTGTCGTCCTCAGCTTTAGACTTTATATCAAATGTAGATATAAAGTCCGTCTTTATCAATTTCTTGAATACATCTTCTGTACTACCCTCACCATTATGCGAATATCCATATTGTTCCATTCCTATGATAATATTCTGGATATCATCCATAGAAAATTTCTTTTGAATTTTTTCTACCGCTTCAGCAATCGTGGGTTCGTTTTTCGCTTTTTCTTGAATATCTGCAATTGTTCCTTCAAAAGAACGATAAACTATGAAATCCTCATTTTCATCAAAATGAATACTAGCATGCTTTATATTATATACGCCATGTATTTTCTTACTCTGCAACATATAATATAAAATATATAACAACGTAGATTTAAAAGACCCGTTGTTACCAACAAGGATATTTACATTCTCATCAAGCTTCCCTTCAAAGGAAAACTGATTGTGTAATCCTTCTATTTTATATCTATTAATTTTCATGTTGTTTTAATATTCATTTAACTAAAATCCTTTGATACAAATGTCCTGCAAAATAATGCCACACACCATCATAGGAGATATGTATTCGCAAATTTACATCATTTTGACGACACTTACAAATTTTTTAGCTAAAATCTTATTGTAAGGAAGAAAAAAGATTACAACTCTTCCCCAGCAAACTTCACCTTGAATCCAAGTACCGTAGCGAAAATCATCTCGATATCTTTCCAAAAGGAATAGTGGCGATAGTAGTAGCAATTTAGAACTTATACACTTGTCTAAGTATTTTTTATCACTTTAAGTAGGTGATCAGAATTATTTTTATAATAGTTATGCTCTATTGTGATGCAGCTATGTTCTGTAGAAGAAGGAATGATGCGGGCATCATGACTGATGAGACAGGACGTAGATGCGCACAAGAGAGTATAGATATTATAATAATGAAAAACAAATATTATTATCTATTCATTATAAATAATTTTGATTACCCACTTAAGATATGGTAAATCCAGAATATGCAAGCAAAAGAAAGGGAGGCAAAAGAATAGCTATTACAACGTAATAACAATTCTTTTGCCTCCCAGCAAACATATTTTCACCCTGTGCAAAAGCTAAGCTTTCACAATAGCCTCCTTGATGCTATCCACAATATAGCGGACATCATCATCCGTAACCCAAGGACCAGCTGGCAGACAGAAGCCCACCTTGAAGAGAGCTTCCTCTACACCATTGGTATATACTGGAGCACCTGCATAGACAGGTTGCTTGTGCATAGGTTTCCAGACAGGACGACACTCTACCTTCTTGTCGAGCATAAACACACGCAAAGCCTCAACATTATCGTTTGGCTGGCAATCTGTTACGGCAGAGTCAACTGCATGGATTACACCAGCAGCACCACCGACGGCAGTCTTTATCACCTCCTTATAGGCATTCTCCTGACCCTGTATCTTCACATCGGCATCCAATGTAGCCGCACAAAGCCAGAAGTTGGCATCATAACGAGGGTCTGTAGGCTGCTTATGGATATGTACGCCAGGAATATCCTTCATCAGTTCCTCATAGAGTGACTGCACATGCTTATGGTGAGCAATATGATCATTGAGCACCGTCATCTGACCGCGACCAATACCAGCACATACGTTCGACATACGGTAGTTGTAGCCAATGGCAGTATGCTGATAGTAAGGATAAGCGTCGCGAGCCTGTGTAGCATACCACATCACCTCATTGGCATCCTCCGCATTGCGACAAATCAGAGCGCCACCACCCGAAGTAGTAATCATCTTGTTGCCATTGAACGACAGCACACCATATTTGCCGAATGTACCCAACACCTGACCGTCAAAGCGTGAGCCCATACCCTCAGCAGCATCTTCCACCACAGGAATACCATACTTATTGGCAATAGCCATAATCTCATCGATGCGGTAAGGCATACCATACAGAGCCACGGGCACAATAGCCTTAGGCAGCTTGCCCGTCTTCTCCTTACGGTCAAGGATAGCCTTCTCCAACAAAACAGGATCCATGTTCCATGTTTCGTTCTCCGAACCTACGAATACAGGCTTGGCACCAAGATATGTAATTGGGTGACTCGAAGCACAGAATGTAAAGCTCTGCACCAATACCTCGTCACCAGCCTTCACGCCACAACCAATCAGTGCCAAGTGAACAGCAGCAGTACCAGCCGACAGACAAACCACCTTGCGGTCAAGCGGCTCTGTACCATCACTCTTGCTGTTGGCAAAAGCCTCTAAATCCTTTTCGAAAGCATTCACGTTCGGACCCATTGGTACCACCCAGTTGGTATCGAAAGCTTCCTTCACATATTTCTGTTCTAAACCAGCCTCACTCATGTGGGCAAGGCACAAGTAAATTGTTTTTCTTTCTTCCATTTGTATATTGTATTTAAAGTTTATTCATTAACTATCACTCTCTTATCCCCAGATGGCAACCCATCTACCCCAGGCGGTCCCAGCCCGCAAAAACTGGCGAAGACCTTTGATGGTCCGCCAACCTTAGAGCGAAGCGGTTCCGAGCACCGAGTAGGGCGGTTTTCTCCCTCGCTCCTGAGGTTTCTGTCCCCCGCTAACGGGGGAACTGAAGGGGGTGTAAAGACCATTGAAGAGGGCTGGGGTGAGAGGTGGAGCCTTCCTTAAGGGTAAGGAAGGACGGGTAGGTTTTCGAAAAAAATCGTTTTTCTAAAGAGAGCCAGAGAATTTCGAAAACAACCTTCTTTTCCCTTTAAGAATTCCTAGGAATCCCAAATATCCTAGGAATGCCCCCACACTATTATGCATTACATCATCCGTTTCACAAAGCCCTTTACAAAAGGCAAATTGTGAAACCTCAATAATCCCCGATAAGCAGATTCCCGACAAGAGAACCTTCTTGGTTTTAAAACCAAGTCCTCCAAGCAGCAATCCTATCGGCACGAAGAGTGCGATAATCAACAACACTTCTATCAAGTCGGCAGGATAATCCACCCGATTCCAAATATCGGAATA
>SAMEA104315420__coassemble_567_pt1 | contig 22393 bp, 21 predicted proteins | sample SAMEA104315420__metabat2_high_PE_027 | metagenome-assembled genome bin SAMEA104315420 (sample SAMEA104315420) | gut metagenome | biome: Monkey gut; feature: monkey-associated habitat; material: faeces | place: China | collected 2013
TCTATTGATATTTTACACTTCCCCACGGCAGTGGGGACTGAGGGGCTATTTATTGCTTGCGAAAGTTGAGCTACTTAGAACATTACTTGCTGCCAGGAGTCCAGCAATTAAGGAAACGAAGCACTTTAGTCTCACTGTAACTGCTGCCTTCTTCCAGGAAACTGGAGTCCTGAATGTGAATCACTTTGCCCTCAGCATCTAATATTACGAATACAGGAAAACCGAAACGAGCAGGATTATCAAGGCGCTTCATCAGTTTGGCAGCCTTCTGCTTAGCCGCTTCATCACCAGCCTTGCGAGGATTATAATTGACGTGGAGATAGACGAAATTATCAGCAATCACTTTGCTTACAGCCTCATTCTTCACAGCAAAGTCAGCGAATTTGAGACACCAAGGACACCAGTTGCCACCCAATTGGCAAATCACGAATTTCTTTTCCGCCTTTGCCTTTACTATGGCTTTGTCTATCTGCTCCATTGGGTCGATGGTTTCATCATAGACTTTCTTTAATGTCGTCTGTGCATTTGCTATTGTCACGGCCAATACCATTAGAATAGTGATGATAAATATTTTTTTCATTGTATATAGATTGTTGTAATTATGTTTGAAAAAAAAGTATTGGAATAGTGTTAGACACCGCTCATTAGATAGTCTCGATGATGTCAGCCATATCCTTGCGATTCTTCTCCATGCGTGGGCAATCATCGGCTATATGTCCCAAAGGGATTATTGCCACAGCCTCGAAATCATCAGAAGGGAAGAGTTCGCGCATGACGTCAGTGTCGTAATTGCACACCCAGCAAGTGCCAAGTCCGCGCTCCGTAGCAGCCAGACATATATGCTCTGTGGCAATCGCCACGTCTATGTCACCATGCTTTTTGTCGTCTTTGCGTCGAGTCCAGCATTCGGCATTGTTTTTCATGCATACGATATAGAGCGGTGCAGACTGAAACCATTCCCTGTCGTAAGCCTTACAAAGGCGTTCCCTTGCCTCTTTGCTGCGTACGATGATGAATTTCCAAGGTTGTCTGTTGACAGCCGAAGGCGCCATTCTGGCGCACTCCATTATGTAGGCGAGGTCTTCATCGCTTACAGGTTTGTCGGTGTATTTGCGTGCCGAGAAGCGTGTCTGTGATAATTCGAGTATGTTCATCTTTCTTATTTTATATAATGTGTGGGCAAAATTACATAAAAAAAAGTAATTCGGGAAGAAATATCAAAAGAAAACGCATATTCATGCAGATTTAATTGTTTTGGTACAGGTATTATTTGTATCTTTGCACAAGAAATAGAGAGCCAACAATGACTCCTGAATATAATTCGCCTAAAATAATATTTACAAGAAATGAAATTGTCAGAACAACGTAGCAGTATGCTTCATGGCGTGATGCTAATAGCCCTCTTTGCCTGTGCCGCCTTCTATGTCGGTGGGATGGACTGGGTGAAAGCATTGTCATTGAGCCCTATGGTCGTAGGTATTATCCTTGGAATGCTTTATGCCAATAGCCTTCGCAACAACTTGCCAGACACGTGGGTGCCAGGTATCAAATTCTGCTCAAAGCGCGTCTTGCGCACAGGTATTATCCTTTATGGATTTAAACTCACATTCCAGGACGTCATGGCAGTAGGCATTTCAGCCATCGTAATGGATGCTATCATCATCTGTGGCAGCCGCGTTACCGTATGATATACCCCCAACCGAAAACCCCCAACCCCCAACCAATAAAACTATGACAAGAGAAGAAACCGTATTGACATACTTGCGTGAACATGACATCCCGTTCACATGTTACAATCACCCAGAGGGAAAGACCATCGAAGAAGCCAAAAGATGGTGGAAAGATGATGGAAGCGTGCATTGCAAGAATATCTTCATGCGCAATCATAAGGGCAACCGCCATTACCTCGTATGCTTCCATTGTGATCATGACCTTGACATCCACGACTTGGAGGCACGCCTTAAGGCTTCGCTCACGTCGCAGGGACTGCCATCCTGTGGCAAACTCTCTTTCGCTTCGCCAGAGCGCATGATGCGTTATCTCGGACTTGAGCCTGGCAGTGTGTCGCCTTTCGGACTTATCAATGATACAGATCACCACGTACATCTATTCCTGGATAATCACCTCAAAGAGGCGGAGACACTCAGTTTCCATCCCAATGACTGTCGTGGCACGGTGGTAATAAAGCGTGAAGACTTCGAGCGTTATCTCTCTATCGTGGGTAATGAATATGAGTATTTAGACTTGTATTAAAAAAAGTTTTTCCCTTTTCTTGCTGAATAAAAAAAAAATAATTACTTTTGCAAAAAGCAGAAAAAATGGTTTTCGGTCGTTGGTTTTCGGTTGTAGGTTAGAATGTGAATGCCTATTGCAGGTCTATCTCACTATAATACCCAAAAACCGATAATCCATAACCAACGACCGACAACCAAAAACCGACAACCAACTATGGAGAAAATGACATACAAAGACCTGAGCATGAAAGAATCCCTAATCCTGAGATTCTTTGAGATAGCCGCCACTAAGACCTACCGCATACTTGGCGGAGGAAACGGAGGCGTATATACCAAGAAAGGCGTGCTCCATGCAGCATGGCTCTACAGAAAGTATCTCGTATCATTGCCTGCCGACTTCCCTTTCCTCGAAGATTGCTACATCAATGCGGAGAATGGAAAATCATATACCGTACCGCAGATACAGGATTATTTCCTCCATGCCTTGATGAAGACAAGCCTGCGCAAAGTGGTGATGGGAAGTATTGCTGATGGAGGACTCTTCTATCAGGGATTAAACTACACCCTCGGTGCATTGGATTGGAGCGTTGGCATTACCAGTCTCTTCAGGAAAGAGACGTGGCACTGGAAGAATGACCTTACGCTCACGCAAGTAATGCCAGGCGATGCGGAAGGCAAGGAGCAACTCTTCGTGCATGTGGAGTTTCTCGATAAGCCAAACCAGAAGCCGGTAATCCTTCGTCGTATAGGTCCGTTCACACGCTACGTCTATCGTTACTCCGAAGCATTCGATGCTGAAACCTTCGAGCCTGTGGATATTAGTCATATCGAAGTGGCAAGAATGCGTCCGCGTCCTGCCAACGATCGCGAGTGTGACAGACTCTATTCTTAATCCATCAGGAATAAGTAGCGGAGTCAGAATCGTTTTGATTTCCTGCTTACAACAGACATCCTTGATTTAGACAGAGGAAAGTGTTCTCTGTCTAATATCTATGATATTGCAAAATAAAAGCATAGCTATTGTCTCCCAATAGCTATGCTTTTACTTTTTATTGGTTGTTGGTTGTTGTTGGTGGAATAAAATATCAATGCTTATTATTGTTGTTTAGTTGTTTAGTTGGTTTGTGATTTTGTGGATGTATAAGTAATGCAATCAACTAAACAACCAGACAACTAAACAACTAAACAACCAGACAACCGACAAGCCCCAACTTACTTCTTCAGCATCTCAGCGAATTTGGCATATTCGTCAGCGAAAGATACTTGTCTTACGCCAGCTTGATTGTCGGAAGCTTGCTGCTTCACCGCTTTAGCGTTCACGCCTTCTTTCTTCTTGTTTTTAGCCTCTTCGTTCTTTAGAGCCTTGGCACGCTTTGCAGCCCACAGAGATACTTCCTTGCGAACCTTCGCATCAGTGCAACCTTCATTGATAGCTTTGAGCAGATTGCAAGCGGCGGCATTGCCTAAAGTGAGTTCCTTAGGATAATTCTTAATCAGGTTCCAAAGTTTCTGATAGTCCTTAGCTTGCTGAGCTTGGCGGAGACGCACGTCAATAATGATCTGTGCAGGATTCTCTACGCCTTCAGATTTCATGGTTTCCAGATACTGATTGAGACCCGCTTCATCGAGTGCAAAGTTGTGTTTGCTGTCGATGTATTTAGAATAAGGATAAGTCATCCATGCACGTTCCATATTTCTTACAACGTATGCGCCACGCTTTTCCTCCATTTGGTCACGGCGTTTCCATACGTATCTGAAAGCAGAACTATTGACATCAGTGACGTAGATGAAGTAGTTACAGAGAGTATCATTGGTGAAGACGAGGTCCTCACGGCCCTTCAGGTATTCCGCCACTACGTTAGAGAGGCGCTTAGTGTCGTAAGCCTGAGCGAGCCTGTCCATATATATCTTCATGAAAGCTTCGCCTCGCTCACCTTTTCCGTATCTCTCATTCATGGAAGCGATGCTCTCCCCTGATAGGGTCTCATTGAGTTTCTTGATAAATTCCTCAGCTTTGCTTCCGCCCACCATGCGAGCTTCTTCCTTTACGGTATTAGGATTGATGATGAGCATAGTAGGGTAGGCATTCACTCCGAATTGCTTTCTGATGGTCAGTCCTTCCCCTTCCTCCATGTCAAACTTTGCAGATACGAAGCGAGGGTTGATGTAATCGCCGCAAATCTTGGAAGGGAACACGTCGCGAGCCATCATCTTGCATGGTCCGCACCATTTAGTGTAGCAATCGACGAATAGCATCTTGCCCGTCTGCTTTGCGCTGTCCACGAGTTGCTGGAAGGTCTTTCCTTCAGCAAATTGTACGCCCTGCGCTGATGCAGGGCTAACTGTCCATGCTGCGAGCACGGACAGTAGAGCCATAATTGTTTTTCTCATTAGTTGTTATACTGTTATTTTATGAATTATCTTTCACGATAAGTGACGTCTTTGATCTTGCCGAATCCATCATATTCCTTCATGAGTGTAAGTGAGCCAGAAGCTTGATCAAACTTGTAGAAGCGAAGTTTTCCGCCTTTACCAGTGGTATCGCCCTTCTTATAAGAACCTACGATGAGGTAGTATTGCTGTTCAAGGAACTTCTCGCTCTTATCAGAAAGACTGCTTTCAGGACGCATGAAAGTGTTGAATTTCAAGAGAGTAATTTCTTCGCCTGGAAGTGTAAGAGGTTCGCTTACGGCATCGGTCATGAGTTGGTATGACACGACTTTCTCACCGTTGTCATAGAACATATACGGATACTGAGAGTGGAAAGCAAACTGTGTAGCAGTGTTGAAACCTTGTGACTTAATTTGCTTGCCGATAGTCTGCTCGAAAGCACCACCAGAAAGGTTAATTCCATAGACGTAACGCTGTCCGTCAGCATTCTGAAGGATGGAATATACCACGCCACCAGAGAATTTAGTGTTCTTCATGTCGATTATGTCCATACCAGTCTGGAAGGAGAATAATTTAGTGGTAGGGTCATCGAGAAGCTGACAGTTGCCAGCGCCAGTAGCTTCATCCCATTTCAGGAATCGCTTATTGTCATTGTCATAGAAAAGGGCTACATAGTCGCCTTGTCCTAAAGGACGATTGTATGATACGCCTACGAATGGAGCAACGCGGAACTCTGGATTACCTTCAGGAGTGAGAGTATTGATAGGGTCTTCAAACATAGCGTTAGCCATATAAGACATCTTCACGTAGAGGTTGCCTTTGTCAGTTACTGCGAAGTTCTGACTCATATAGAGTCCGTCCATCATTACGACCTGTTCGTCGTAATTATTGAAGATCAATTCGTTCTCTATTACGTTGTAACCGATGTTCAGTTTGTTGGAAAAAATGGAGTAAGAACCCTCCTCTGTGCAGTACCACAACATATCACCTTTAGCATATTTAGGCCAAGGGTCGAGATAGATGTGCTTACCATTCTTGAGTTTTGGAGTCTTTTCTCCGAAGATGTTACGAACTCGGATATTTCTTCCGTCAGCGAGCACCGAAATCATGTCCATGCTGGTATATCCCTCCATGTCGTCGCAGAGCACCATCCATCCTTCGTATGTGGCAGAAGTTACCTTTACAGGGATTGCGAAATTAGTTACCACGTCAGTGCGCTTATCTCTTACGGTGTACCATGCAGTGTAATCACCCTCATCTACGGTCATGAAATAAGAGATGTCCTTGGAATGCTCTTCGTTAATGTCTATTTGACGTTTACCATTTGACATAAGTCCTGAGTTTCTCCATAATACGCATCCGAATTCGAAGTTAGGATTATTGTCGATGATTCCATCAATGGAAGAGGTGAAAGAAGGCTTGATTTCAAGGCTCTCAGCATTCTGAACTACGCTAATAGACTCAGGAACACCACTGATGGTAATTTCAGCCTTTTCATCGTATGTATAGTTGCCTTTGTCCTCGTAACATCCTGTGAATGTGAAGGCGAGGAGGATAAAGCATAATATGGATTGAATATTTCTACTCATAGTATTTATTGTTCTTAAGTAGTTGTTCAAAAAAAAGTATAAGAGTAATAAAGTATAAGGCTTAATGATTATGCCCACTTACTTTTCATATTTAGAATAATCTACCTGATAAGGAGGCATCAACTGCATGAATGATCCGTTGTCATCCTTGACAGGGTTGCCCTCGTCAGCCTGCTCTTGCAGATATTTACGGAATTTCTTGGCAGCATAACCCATCTGTCCGTACGCCACTTTCCAATTTTCCCAGTCTCTGTGAGTCCATCCCATGAGCTCATTGAGGAGTTTTTCTTTCTTGACAGACCAATCTCCATAGAATGTCTTTCCATAGATATTCCACCAAGTGGTCTCGGCATACTTATCGCTGAAGATGATTTTGTATGTAGAACCACAGAGTTCTTCGCCCTGTGTCTTCCAGTCGGTTACGTTCTTGTAAGACTCAAGTTCTACAATGAAATTAGCATTATCCTTGAGAGAAAAGACAAGTCGAGCGGTTTCTGTAGTGATGCGATCGCTACGCTTGAGCACGAGTCTGACGGTCTGCTTGGTCTTTCCTGCAGGAATATAGCATGCAGTGTCGCTGAATTCATAGTCTTCCCCTTCGATGGCTGTAGATTTTTCTTTGTCCACTACCAATGTAAAAGGACGGTCATAATCTGTAACATCACCCATTATACATACAGGAACTGCCACAGGATACTCCTTGATATTGGCGGCATAAGAGGCGAAAGAGATAACCAGAGAGTCGCTAAATCCTAATGGTGTGCCATTGATATCTGTGGCAGAAACTCTCTGCAAGTATATTCCTGCTTTGTTTCCTTCGTAGGTCATGAATTCTTCTTCGGAGCAAGAAGCAAGTGCCAGTAGCCCAGCTACTGCTATACATGCGGTCTTTGTTATATTCTTGATATTCATAATCTTATTTTTTTATTAGCGGTTTTCTAATTCATTGGAAGGCAATGGTAATACGTAAGTAGAGGCATTCGCGGTCACGTTGCCGGCAGCGGCTGCATTGTATTCCTTTGTAAGATTCATAAAGTTACGTTTGAACATGAAGAAAATTTGTCCCTCACCCCAGAATTCTCGGATGTACTCATTGTTGAGCGTCTTCATAAAGTCGGCGTATGACGCATCTGGTGCGAGTTCTGTCTGTCCGCGTGCTTTGAGAATGGTGTTAATATAGCCAATAGCGTCTGTCATATTCCTGGTTCTTGCCTTACATTCAGCAGCAATATAGTATGCTTCGCTGACACGCATGAGAGGAATCATCAGAGCATACAGTGGCACATCGTCTTTATTATAAGTTATTCCTTTATACTTTATGAAGTTATAATAACTGCCGTTTCGCTTCCACCAAGACTGATAGCGATAGTCCGCCTGATTGGTGAAGAGTTCTTCTATATAGCCTATACGTGGCTGATAGATAGCGGTGGAAGAGAGGTTTGCACCGTCGAAATATCCAGTGAAAACATTGTTACGGTTAGAGTCATAGAAACCGAAGATTACCTCTGTAGAGAATACTCGGTCAGGGTTGGTGTTGTTACCGAGCAGACGGTCAGGGTTGACGAATGGGAATAGTTCCTTGACTTTTGCATTATCAGTGATTTTCTTAGCCTCTAATAGCGCGTTGTTGTAGTCTTCAGCCCAGAGATAGATGCGGGATTTGAGCAAAGCCACAGCATAGTAATTGAGGCGGAGCTGGCGATAGCGACGATAGTTGTCGCCATTATCATTATTGGAAGCCAGCGGTCCATCTTTTATTACAGGATCTACTTCTTGAAGATATTCCTCAGCCTTATCGAGGTCAGGGATGAGATAATCATAAACGATAGACTTAGCCGAGCGTAAATCGTGTGCCATTGCTTCTGAGCTATTATTGTAAGGAATGACAGGAGTCTCATTGTCTCTCCAGTAAGTATTTCCGAAGAGGCGGAGCATGTCGAAATGCAAGAATGCTCGGAGAGCGAGGAGATCGCCCTTGATGAGTTTTGAATCTAAATTACTCAATACGCTTCCATTCTGCTTATCGATATTGTCAATGATGACGTTGATATTCAGGATGTCCTTGTATGCAGCTTTCCAGATGTTTCCTATCTCAGAGTCCAGGAAAGTATATCGGCTGTTTGACCAGTTGTATTTTGTAGATGTAGCCGATGCAGAACCTGGCTCATAGCGTCTTGCCATAAGGTCTATGGCTCCGTAAGTGAGGTTAGAACCATACAGAGTCGCTGTGGTGATATTATTATATACGCCGTTGACAGTAGAGTAGTATCCGGCACGTGTGGAGAATTGCTGTTCGGCTGTGGTCTTGTCTGCTGGTTGGTAATCGAGCCAGTCAGAGCAACTGCTTACGGTTGTGGTCGCAAGTGCCAATGCAATTATATATGTTTTATCGAATAGTTTCATAATGATTGCTGTGAATTACAATGTTACAGAAAGTGCGAAAGAGAAACTGCGTGCGAACGGGTAAGAAGTACCACGCTCCTGCTTGATGTTAGAGATACGGAAGATGTCGTTCATATAAGCACTTAAGCGCAGGCCAGAAACACCAAGATTGCGTGCTAACTGAGGTTCAAACTCATAGCCTACCTGGAGAGATTCCAGTGAGAGAATGTTTTCTGTCTGTACGAAGCGTGAAGACATTGGAGTGTTTTCAGATGCTGCGATGTTCTTAAACTGAGCGTAATCGCCAGGCTTCTGCCAGCGGTCGTAGAGAGCTCGTTTGTCCTGATTGTAGTTGAGTGAGGACATGCTGAGGTTTTCCACCTTATTAAATACAGACGTATTGAAAGAGTCAGCTCCGATACGGTAGCGGAAGATGGCTCCGAATGTGATGCCATGATAGCCAAAGTTAGTACCGAATGTTCCTTCTGCATCAGGGCGTGCATTTCCTACTATCACTTCGTCAGCATATGAGAAGTCATAGGTATAGGTGCCATCTTTCTTGATAAAGAGTTCACGACCTGTAGCAGGGTCGATACCTGCAGAGCGTACTGCCCAAATGTCGTCAGGGTCAGCTCCATCAAAGAATCGCTGTGTACTGCGGCTCTGTCCGTATTTGTTGAGAGTCTCGAGAGTATTGCCGATGCCGTTGAGCTCATTGCTTTCCATTCTTACAGTTCCACGAACTGACCATGTGAGGCGTTCCTTCAGGTTGCGGAGCAGATAATACTGTACTGTGGCAGTGAATCCTTTAGATATCTGTTTTCCGAGGTTGGTATTGTAAGATGTAGTGTAAGCACCGAGACTGCTATTGTATTTCTCTGCCAGGCCAGAAGATGCAGGAAGACCGATAGCGATGAGCAGAGGGTCGGTAGATTTGTGGTAATAATCAGCTGTGATGTTGAGGCGATTATTAAGGAGGGTGAGGTCAATACCTACGTTATAGTCCTTTGTAGTCTGCCATTCCAGGTTGTCATTACCAAGGTTTCCGAGTACAGAGCTGAGTCCGAAGTAGTTGTAAGCCAGGTAAGAGTAACTGAAAGTGGTGAGTGAAAGTGCAGAATCATAGTTCTGATTTCCAGGGTTACCTACAGATCCACGAATCTTCATATAGTTGATGAAAGGAAGGTTATCCTTGATGAAATTCTCATTGTGGATATTCCAACCGAGACCGAGTGACCATGTGCTGATAGTACGCTTGTTGGCACCAAAGATAGAGCTGCCGCTCATACGGTAACTGGCATCGAGGAGGTAGCGGTCAAGGAATGAATATCCTGCACTAAGGTACGCACTTGCAGAGCGACTTACGCTCTCAGAGTATGTAGGGCGTCCGCCTTCAGGATAACCATTTGAGAAAGAAGGGTAGGTGAAATCTCCAGAAGGGAAGCCTTGCGCGGAGTAACCATTGATTGTAGAACGGCTTTCTGCAATGTTTCCACCGAGGGCTACATTAAATCTATGCACGTCATTGAGCACTGTAGCATAGATGGCAGTAAAGTCACCTTCATAATTTGTGGTTTTGGTGTTTCCGTGATTGTATAAGCCTCGTTTTAGGATATTGTAGTTTTCGAAGCGAGTATCGTCAGGAGAAGTAAATTGTTCGGTATTTCTGTCGTAATAAGTAATACCGAATTTACCTCTGAGCTTTAAGTCTTTGAGAGGGGTGTATTCTGCTATGAAGTAGTCGCTGAGCATGAGTTGAGCGCCTTCATCGCGACTGTTGAGATTATCATTATACATCGGGTTGCCGATGGTTCCCTCATACATATTGTTTGCCAGATATTTGTTTATCTCGCCGTTTTCATCATATTTCTTGAAATAAGGGTTGGCGGCGGCATAATCGCTGAAACTGACAGTAGGATTCTTTGTGTTTGTCTTCTGTGCTGTAGCTTTGTTGCTGAATTGCAATTTGCCTACGCGGTATGTGAGGTCGAGGTTAGCACCATAGACTTCACGGTTTGACTTTTTCATCACGCCATCCACATTATTGTAATTTAAGCCGATACCGAAGAGGAAGCCGTCAGCACCACCTTCGAGATAGAGTTGGTGGCGATGGTTGATACCAGTGCGCAGAGGTTCTGAGAGCCAGTAGGTATCTACACCACTTGCTACGTCAGCCATGCGTTGCTGGTAAAGGTTATCGAGTTCCACCATCATATTGGCAGGATAATCGGTGTTGATATATTTACCAGCCATCTTTTCGAATGCCAGTTTTTCCTTGGCATCCATGAGGTTATATCCGTTCAGGTCAGGAATGGATATGTCAAGCGAACCATTATAACTGATTCTTAGTTTTCCGGCTTTTGGCTTGATAGTTTCCACTACTACGACTCCATTAGCAGCCTTCGAACCATAGATGGCTGTAGAGGCAGCGTCCTTCAGGAGGGTCATGGAAGCGATACGGTTGATGTCAAGATTATATATGGCTTCGAGAGAAGATTCGAAACCATCGAGGATAAAGAGAGGCTGGTTAGGGTCTTCGCTTAATTCATCACGCATACCAAGAACGCTGGATTTACCTCGAATCTCAATGTTTGGCATACGGTTAGGGTCGGAACCGAAGAGATTATCGTCCATTACATTGAATGCAGGGTCGAGAGCTTTGAGCGCGGCGATAGGATTTTGCACGCTTACAGATTTCAGTTCTTCTCCAGAGAAAGAGGAAGAAGAGCCTGTGAACGTCTCTTTACGCTTTGTAACAATACCAGTAACGACTACTTCATTGATTTGTGAGGCATCTTCTTGCATTCTGATTACCACGTTTGCATCTTTCTTTCCATTGCAAGCATAGGTCTCGTTTTTCATTCCGATGTAAGAGAATACCACGGTAGAAGGTTGTCCTTTAGGTAATGAGATGGAGAATTTGCCATTAGCATCGGTGACGACACCAGTGCTTGTTCCAGTCATCTGTACGGTTACGCCTGGAAGAGCGTCTCCATTAGTGTCAATTACTCTTCCCCTGAGCACGATAGTCTCAGCAGGATTCATTGATGCGGCGTTCGATTCAATAAGTGTTGCCTGTTCTGTCTCGATAGTAATACCAGCGTAGGATGTAGCGCCTACAGGTACGGACAGGGCAAGAAGAATCGGGAGTGACATCATTCTTGTTCCGGAAATTTTCATGACGTTCAGTGTTTTTTGTGTGTGTAAAACGTATTGTTATGATATAGTTGATAATATTCCTATTTTATATTTTTCATAGTTTGATTCATATGAAAATGAATTTTGATAAACTGTATTGTTTAGGTGTCGTTGTGCAAAGATAATCATTCTAATTCTAAACTGCAAATTTTTGTAAAGATAAATGTAATGGTAGATTAAAAATATGTCTTTTTGCTAAAAACATTGGCATTTCCGATAATTTTCGTAACTTTGCATTATGAAAAAGATATTGTTTGTCTGCCATGGGAATATCTGTCGTAGTCCTATGGCTGAGTATATATTCAAGGATATGGTGGAGAAAGCGGGCAGGGAAAGCGAATTTGAGATTGCCTCTGCCGCTACGAGTACAGAGGAATTGGGTAATCCTGTCTATCCGCCTGCCCGTCGTATTCTTGCCGAGCACGGTATTGGATGCAAAGGACACAGTGCGCATCAGATTACTCGTAGGGAGTATGAGTATTATGATTACATTATCTGTATGGATCATAATAATCTCCGCAATCTGAGATACGTCATTGGCGACGACCGTGACGGCAAGGTGTCGTTGCTCCTCGACTACACTGACTCTCCGCATGATGTGGCTGACCCTTGGTACACTGATAACTTTGAGGTTTGTTATCGTGACATCCTTATGGGATGCCAGGGGTTGCTACGTTTTCTTCTTTAGTGAAAAGTGAAAAGTGAAAAGTGAAAAATCGCGCTGACGCAATTGTTAAATGAAGAATTCTTAAAATGAAGAATGATGAATGAAGAATGAAGAATTCGGATTACGTTCTTCGCTTTGAGGTTCTTAGTGGAATTTCTCAAGCAAACAAGACTAACTTCTATTCTTCATTCTTCATTCTTCATTCTTCATTTTTTCCTACTACTAACTATGAAAAGAAGCATTAAAAGAAAGATAATCACAGCCCTTTGTCTGGCAGTCTGCTGTCCTGCACTTGCGCAAAAGCAGGAAAATGGCGTGACGCAGGCGCATTATTCGGGCACTACGCTGGCAGATCCATATCGTCATGATGGAGGATTGATGCCAATAATAGGCGTGCACAATATTCAGATAATGAGAGCGTTGCGAAATAATGGCAATGCAAAGGGAAACATATTGCCTTGGACTTACAATCATCAGCCGATGCTTTCCTATTGGAAGGGCCGCTTCTGGGTGAACTATCTCAGCGACCCTGTGAGCGAGCATGTGCCGCCTTCTGTCACTTATATGCAGTCTTCTGCTGACGGAAAGGCATGGACGGCTCCAGAGATTCTTTTCCCAGAATATCCAGTTCCTGAGTGGTATGCCAAACCGAAGGATGGAAAGAAGAGCAAGGAAGCACCGAAAACCTTTGACCGCACCATGCTAAAGGCTGTGATGCATCAGAGGGTGGGGTGGTATGTGTCGTCGGAAAAGACGGGCAAGCGACTTCTCGCCATAGGCAATTATGGCGTATGCCTCCATCCCAAGGACGATCCGAATGACGGCAACGGTATAGGAAGGGTGGTGAGAGAGGTAAAGCCTGACGGCTCTCTCGGACCGATTTTCTTCCTCTATCTCAATCATGACTTTGTGGGAAAGCAGACCCTCTATCCCCTTTATTCCAAGTCCAAGGACAAAGCTTTCCGCCTTGCCTGCAAGGAATTGCTTGCCAATCCGACCTACTGGATGCAGTTTGTGGAAGAATGCGACAGAAATGACCCGCGCCTTCCGTTGGCTTCGCCTTACAAGGCTTTCTCTTATTACACCCTGGCTGACGACACCACGATGGTGGCTTTCTGGAAACATGCCCTCACATCGCAGAGCCGTGACGGAGGAAAGACGTGGACGCAGCCTGTCAAGAGGGCGCAGGGCTTCGTCAACAGCAATGCGAAAATATGGGGACAACGCCTTTCTGACGGATCTTTTGCCACGGTATATAATCCTTCGGAATACCGATGGCCACTGGCGGTGTCGGCAAGTCGTGACGGAATAGACTACACCACGCTAAACCTTATTCAGGGCGAGGTGCCGCCAATGCGCTACGGAGGCAACTATAAGAGCCACGGTCCGCAGTATGTCCGTGGCATACTGCCAGGCAATGGACTGCCTGATGACGGCAATATGTGGCTGGCATACTCGATGAATAAGGAGGATATATGGGTGGCAAAGGTGCCAGTGCCGATGCAGACCGTGGAGCTGAAGCCGGCTGACGATGATTTCTCCGACCCGCAGACCATCGACAGATGGAATATCCATTCGCTCGTGCTTGCTCCAGTAAGCGTGGAGAAAGGGTGGCTCAAGCTCGCTGACGGCGATGCTTCCGATTATGCCAAGGCTGAGCGAGTGATACCAGCGACGCGTCTGCTGACTCTCGATTTCGACATGAGAGCGGGGCAGAATGACTCTGGCGAACTGCAGATGGAACTCATGGATGCCCACGGCACGCCTTGCACCCGACTGCAATGGCAGGCTGACGGCAGAATGATGGTAAAGGTGGGGGCAAGATACAACACCGTGCTCGCACATTACGAAGCTGGCAAGACCTACCATATCCGATTGCTGGCAGACCTTGCAAACCGCAACGTCACCATCTGGGTAGATGGAAAGAAGTATGGACCGAAGATGCTTTTCTCACCGTTGGAGAGCATCAGCAGGATAGTATTCCGCACTGGCGCACAGCGTTTCACCCCCACGCCCGACACTCCTGCCGACCGTCTGCCGGGCGAAGACATGACAGACGAGCCTCAGTCTGCCGCCTTATATTATATAAATAATGTACGCACGGGCGAAGGAGAACCATTTGCCGACGTGCGAAAGAAGATGCACGCCTACGTGGATTACTTCAACTCTATGGAGGAAGAGAATATCATCCAAGCCATTCCCAATGCGGAATCCAAGGCTTGGATGGACAGCAATATCCCATTGTTTGAATGTCCTGACAAGCAGATAGAGGAGATGTATTACTATCGCTGGTGGTCATTCCGCAAGTCTATACGGCAGACACCGCAGGGATATGCCATCAATGAGTTTCTCGTGCCACGCTCGTATGCTGACAAATACAATATGATAGCATGCGCATTAGGTCATCATATCATGGAAGGGCGCTGGCTCCGCGATACGTCTTACGTCAATCAGGACGTGAACCTATGGCTTCGAGGCGGAGAGAACGGCGGTCCGATGCGTCGTCTCGACACATTCTCGTCATGGCTTCCCTATGCCATGTGGCAACGCTCGCTCGTACTCGGCACGGCAGAATGGATGAAGGAATACGATGCCGACCTGCAGGCAGACATCAGAAGGTGGGAAGAAAGCAACGCCTATGCCGACGGACTCTTCTGGCAACGCGACGTCAAAGACGGCATGGAAGAGCAGATCAGCGGAGGAAGGAAGGTAAGCAATCGCCGCCCCACCATCAATAGTTATATGTATGGCAACTATCGTGCTATGCAATGGCTCAATGAAGGCACCGCCCTGGCAGACACATTCCGCCAGAAGGCAGACCGTCTGAAAGCACTTGTAGAGATGAAACTATGGGACAGGCAACTGAAATCCTTCGGCACGCTCACCATGACAGACTCCCTTGCCAAGGTGAGAGAACTGATAGGCTTCCTGCCTTGGTATGTCAATATGCCTGACGATGACTCCCTACGCTATGCTCCAGCGTGGCTGCAACTGCTGGACAGCAAGGGTTTCGAAGCACCTTTCGGCATGACGACGGCAGAGAGGCGCCATCCGCTCTTTCGCAAGAGATACAAGCCTGGCAAGCCCACCTGCGAATGGGACGGTGCCATCTGGCCCTTTGCCACGAGTCAGACGCTCACAGCTCTTGCCAATGTCTATGACAGTTCGCCACAACTTGCCGCGGCATTGCCAGACACCATGTTTTTCCATCATCTGAAGAAATACACCGAGTCGCAGTATCGTCGTGGACGGCCATACATAGGAGAATACCTTGACGAGAAAGACGGACAGTGGCTGATGGGCGACAGAGAGCGTTCCCGCTATTATAATCATTCCACGTATTGTGACCTCATCATCACCGGACTGTGCGGACTGCGTCCGTCCATGTCGGCAGAAGTCACCGTCCGTCCGCATATCCCAGCCACATGGGACTACTTCCTTCTCACCGGAGTGCCTTACCACGGACGCCTCGTCACCATCATCTACGACAAGTATGGCGACCGCTACCATCTGGGGAGAGGGGTGAGAGTTATTCTTTAATTCATAATTCATAATTCATAATTCATAATTCATAATTCATAATCTTTAGTTCATAATTCATAATTCATAGTTCATAATTCATAATCTTTAGTTCTTTAGTGAAAAGTCTATTAAATGAAGAATGAAGAGTGAAGAGTGAAGAATGAAAGTTAGTCTTCAATCTCTGGGAACCGTAAGCAGAAGAACCATACTCAGATTCTTCATTCTTCATTCTACATTCTTCATTTAAGTTAAACAACAAGACAACTAAACAACGAGACCTGTCTGGAAGACAGTACCGAGCGAAGCGAGAGTAACCCGGGACGAAGTCTCGGGATCCAGAAACATAGCAGGACGGCTGTCTGGAAGACAGTACCAAATGAAACTTGTTGTTTTGTTGTTAAATGAAGAATGTTCAAAATGAAGAATGAAGAGTTTATTAAATGAAGAGTGAAGAGTGAAGAATATGAGTCAGTCTTGTTCTCTTGAGAATGACGCAGTTAGAAACCTCAAGGCGAAGAGCGTAACCAGGATTCTTCATTCTACATTCTTCATTTAACAAATTCTTCATTCTACATTCTTCATTTAACAAATTCTTCATTTAACAAATTCTTCATTTAACAAATTCTTCATTCTTCATTTTAAAAGCATATTGTCAAACAAAAGTCCAAATCAGTGACTCTTTGCATTCTTCTGGTCAAGCGAGAATCGATTATTTGGAAAAAGAAAGGAGGGGACAAGCAAATATTGAAATTATGCTAAAATCGTAAGTTGTTGTGCGTTAGTGATATATGAATTGATGCAATGCCGTGGGAATAATTTTAGGCAGGGAAAGCATAGTTTTAGCACAGAGAAAGCATAAATATTGCTCGATAAAAGCATAGATATCAGGAAGTAATAACATACCACCAGATAAACTCAAATCGGTCATTAGAAAATAAACCGTGGACGAAACTCATTGCAGAGGGTTCGTCCACGGATAACGGAAAGAAATGGGTTTGACTTATATTACTTTTATAAGAGCTGATTTACTTGGATTCCGCAATCATAGATAGGGGATTCACAATTGTCTTGTGTCTCATTCTCCAGTGCATCGAAGATTGCATTCTGAATCTCGCCCATATCATCGCTTTTGCTTCCCACGATGGAGACGACAAATCTTTTTGTTTTCATACCTGTTGTTTATTTGGATTGTTATTATTACTGTTTCTTGCTTTTAGCCTTAATCATCACACTCTTTTGGCGCAGTCGTCAGGTTGCGCAGTTCAGGGGTAATGCACAACATAATCTTTAGGGCTAAGAGGTTCTGACCGGATGAATGGAGAATTTTGCACTGGGCCACTATGGCCTTAATTGCATTGATTTCTTTTATCGACATAGGCGTTACTTGATTGTTATCATTATAGGTTCTTGCTTCTGCTCTGCCTTTTGGATTGCATCGCATATCAATCGGATATAGTAGCGAGAGTTGAGCACCATTCCGGGCTTGGTGTTTTCGCCTACGAGGATGCAACCTCTGGTGTCCTTTACCGTGTTGCCTTCGTGGATCATTATTCCTGCGAAGCCTGGAACCTTAGACAGGAACGGGCGGCGAGCCTTGAACTTGGATGATGGCGACATCGTGACTGGGTAACAACCTGTGGGAATGGCTGTTGTGCCGTATGCGTGCGCACCCTTTTCTGCCGTGGCATGGAGAGCGACGCGACGAAACTCAGCAAGGCGGTCTGTCTTGCTCATATCTATTGCGAGGTTACGGTCCACCGGCTCAAGGGTGTTGCACAGTGGCTTGGTGTCATTGAGGTAGAGGTTACCTATCGTGTAACCCTTCTTCTTGTATTTTCTTTCTATTGTTATTTTCATTTTTTGTGGGTTGAATGGTGTGGGGTGTGTCTAAAACGTATATGATACATGATACGGTGTACGCTATAACTTTTGAAAAACCCCATTTTTAATTCTTTTTATTTTACCAACTTCGCAATATCGTGAAAGAAGAGCTCTAACGTTTTTGCTTTGTCCACTTCTTATTCGTTCATCTATGAATTGTTTTGATGTAAATACTTGTGGCATCTTATCAAGAATAGGCTCAGCCGTCTTGCGATGATCACCCTTTGCATTGACAAGTTCTTCCGAGTCGAGGATATTATTCTGCACGCGCTGTCCGAATATCCTGCACATATTATAATGCGCGGTCTCGCCTACCCAGCGTGCAAAGGCGACAATCTCGTTTGTCTCCTTGCCATACAGAGCGACAAGTGGGATTGCGGCTCTCATCATGAACTCTCCGCAACGGTGGCTGAGGTCGGCTTCGGCTTCGGTCAGCTGTCCGTCATTGTAGCGTTGCTCCAGTTCGTCAAACCAACTGCCGATGGCTCTGCGTGTCCTTGGCAACTGCAACAGCTTGGTGTTGTCGCCCAGCGCAAGGTCCTGCTGATAGAGCTGGAGCAGAAGTGCGTCACGCTCTGCGAGTTCTTCGCCTTCGAGATGATTCATGACAGGCGGACGGAAAGTCCTCTCCGCCTTGGGCACAAGGACGGGGATGCACCTCTGCATGAGTCCGCCTTCACAATTGCTTTCGGAAAACATTCTTTCCAGCATCGCCTTGGGCGTGCCTGCCATCAGCAGGGAGATAGACATCTGGGTATAGGTGTTGCACGTCGAGTCCGACATATAGAACTGCCTGTGCATATCTCCGTCCCATCCTTTGCGGAGCAGGACGCTGATGTCGGAATACGCGGAGCGAGAAGAGGAACTAAGTCCGTCAACCTCCGAGAACTGCCCGAGAAGCATTCCGTTGCCTCCGAGATTGGTCTGCAATTCCAGGATGGACGATTTTGACGTCGTCTCAAAGAGTCTGAGCTTCGGGTGGTACTTGGGCGGACGCACCTTGGCGTTGGCTTGCTTGTCTCGCAGTTCCGCATTCTCCTTCACCTTTGCCCACTCCTTCGTGTCGTTGTCCTGCAGAGTGTGCTTGGTCATTTCGCGAAACAGGTCTGTGCAATTGCCCTTGCCCGAGCCAGACGAACCTATCACGGCTACATACTGCTGTGGACCTATCATCTTGCCGTTGAGATAGACGCAACGATAATGTGAGGCATGAGCGGAGAGCACAGGCAGTGCGGAGAGCAGGAGCATTTCTCGAAAACGCTTGTCGTAATTGCCTACTAATAGTTCCAGCAGTCTTGGCAACTTGCCTGGCAACTGTGGAGGATCCCACTCCTGCGTCAACGCTTCCATCGTCTCATCGTCCGTCCTGGCTTCCTGCGCTGCAAGCTGTTGCGCCTTGGCGTTTATCTCTCTGAGAGAAACGGTCATGTAACCCTTGTCGGCAGTGTAGTTATCATAGAAATAATCTATCAACCTACGGCATTCCTCTTCTTGCGCATAGGACGGCATTCTCTCTCTCACCGCTGATTCCAATTGAGGACGACTCACAAGCTTAGGCAGACCGACAGACAATATTGCCATGAGGTTACTATGCCGAGAGCCTTTCACATCGAGTGCTTCGACTGTCAATCCTGCTTGCTCCACGCATAGGTCGAAGGCGTGACGGGTCGTGGCTGTGCATTCTTCGCATGCGGTAGTGGGTTGTTGGTTGTCGGTTGTCGGTTGCTGGATGGTTACAGGCGGTTGTGGGTTGTCGGTAGTGGGTTGCTGGGGCGCTGGCGCATTACATTCCGAATTGTCGAAAAGTTCGTCAGAAAGATACAGGATGCGGTCGCTTGGCGGAGTGAAGAACACTCTGGTGATGTCCTTGGCGCCTTTGTCGAATTCCACGCCTAACACCTCGCTTGCCCATCGTAGGTTTTCCTCCTGCGACATTTCGGGATGGCGACGGAAAGCAAGGTGATAACCCTTGTTGGCACTACGTTCCAGCATCAGCAGTCCCAATTCCTCCTGCTTGGCAAGAATGAGATTAGGCGCATCATTCATCTTCTGCTGGTAGTCTGGCGACTTGGGGTCGAAATCCACGTCCATGCCGACGCTGTTGCTCAGTCGGGTAGCGCCTTTCAGCGAGTTGTCGGGATTAGGCAGGCAGGAGTAGTTGAACTGCACCATATCCTTTTTCTCCGCCCGCTTGTTGCGCTCCGAGTCACGGATTATCTTGTAGTCGGCTTGTCTTTTGACGGGAATCATGTATTTCTTTCCGTCCGAGCCGTATTGTATTAAGTGAACACTCATAATTTAAGGCAATTTGCTGATTGTCACCTCGATAGAGGTGTCATGTTGATAATTACGCACTGCGTCAGCAGCGTTCAGTGCTTCCTCTACTATTGCGTTGCCGTAGTCCACGTTCTCGGAATCGTAGATCTTAAGCGTGAGCTGTACGGCATTGTCGATGGTACGGCTTACTCTGCCGTGTGCCAGCTTCTTGATGAGCTTGGAGCGTGCTCGCTTGTTGCGACGTACTACGAACTCGAATGAGCCGTCGCTCATCTGCATACCTGTTCCGGCAGACTTGTGTTTCTTTACCCGTCCAGGCTTGGGGTCGTCCGGGCAGAATGTGAATATGTCAGTATTGATAACTGCAAATCCTGATAGGTTTTTATCTTCCATATATTTGTGATGATGTTAGGACATGGACTCTTGCGCGCTTTACCATGGAATATCCTCCACATCACGTTGATACTGCTTGTTTACGCTATTCTGATGATGCGTGCATCATTGGAATAATGCGTCGCTCCGTCCTTGTCCTTCCACTCACGTGCGATGAACGACATCTGGACTGCATGAGCGGACGCTGGGTCGAAGGTACGGCTGGCGATGCTCTTGGCATAATCGCCTGTGGCTTCGGCATAGATGGTGTCTATGCCATCGGTGAGGAGAAAACCTCGAGAGGTGAAGACAGCCGGCTGACCGTTGCGGTCGGTGTAGCTGCGTTCCTCTACGGGGGATACCTTGGAAATAAACATTAACTTTTCCATGTTCTTTTCTTTTAAAAATGATTGATTGAAATGGTGAATACTAAAGTCGTCCTGTGCGGTCGAGATAGATGAGATAGACCATCAAGCCGACGAGGGCGAAAGTCATTGAGATTGCGAGTGTCTGCATCAGACTGCGCTATTGCCGTAAGCACCGTTGACAGACAGGGAGAATGAAAGTCTCCAGATTTTGATTGAAAAATAGATTGACATGATTACTTTGATTTAAATTGTTTATGAGAAAAAAAAATAATTGCACCGTCAAAGAGACTGATGAATGTCTGATTGACGATGCAAAGGTAGGAAGAAAAAAATATCCCCGACGAATTTTCATCCATCGGGGTAAAGTTGCGTAAAGAAAAACGTAAAGTTGGCACTAAAAAACGTGCCGAGCGTAAAGTTACCGTAAAGTTACCGTAAAGTTACCGTAAAGTTAGGAATACAGTAAATCTCTAAAAGTCTGCGCTATTGTCTCATAATCATTATACACCTTTGGGCAAGGCGATTTCTCACGCGTCCACTTGGCGAGCGGACGTGCGAAGCACATCACATTAAGTCTGCGGAGGTCGTCCACATCAAGAGCGTGGTCAGCGTGTTGCGACACGAGGTCGATGAACGTAGTCCAGTCCGATTCATAGATTACGTTTTCATCCACAAGGACACGATAGACAGCAAACCATTTGCGCTTCGTGTTTATCTTTTCCGCTATCATTGACAGGGCATTGTGGAGCACATCATCAGTAATTACTTTGTTTTCCCTGTGCTTGTATTGTTCTATTATTTTTCTGCTTTCGTAACTGCTGGCACGCAGATTGTCATGGATGATTCTCCTCACCACGCCAATGATGTTTGCATCCTTGGCAAGGAGCGGGAGGATATCGGCAGAGCGAGACACAAGATAGCAATCGTCCCTGTCACGATAGTAAGCACGCACAAGGATTTTCCCCTCATGCTCGATCAGCACAATGTCGTCAGTGCGTGCGGAAGATTGCAGTTTGACAAGGAGTTCGTCACCGTCGTGGATGTCGAAATCCGCCATATCTTCATTTTCCACACGCACAAGTATGTTGAGACTGTGCGCCAGCGTGCGAGGAAGGGCAATGTTTTCATACCCTTCCATTGGTTCATTTACAAACATCGCAGCGCACTCCTCCTCTGCTTTTATCATAGCGCACTCCTCCACATTAAATCCGTGAGCACGCAAGAGGTTGAGGATGCGTTCGTATTCCTCCAGACAATCGCTTTGCACAGCGCTAAAGTTGCTCTCCATTCCCAATTTTGTCGTACACTTTCATTGTGTCCCCCTGCCTGGCAGTGGCACAGGAAGAAAGACAAATAATCATTGCGAAAAGGATTGCAGGAATGGCGAGACGCGCCACACATTGCATTGACGGAGGAAGCAGAAGTCGGTTGCCCCCCCCCTGTAAATGCTTGATAATCATAAACTTAGATTTAGGAGGGTTGTTGTATTTTTGGTTGTTGTCGTTTTGTACG
>SAMEA104315420__coassemble_587_pt1 | contig 21791 bp, 16 predicted proteins | sample SAMEA104315420__metabat2_high_PE_027 | metagenome-assembled genome bin SAMEA104315420 (sample SAMEA104315420) | gut metagenome | biome: Monkey gut; feature: monkey-associated habitat; material: faeces | place: China | collected 2013
GCATCTACAATTCTATAGCCGAAGCTCTGATATATTTTGATGCCGACAGTGATGGCACGGTACGTTTCGATTGGTATGCAGCTTGCGGTTCGGCTAACAAGGCATCAATATACAAAGTAAACAGCCAAGTCGATACTGTAGCCTGGGAAGTCGATGGCTATAAGACAGGTGTATATGATGCGACAGTCAAAAAGGGCACAAACTTCATAAGAGTCTGCTATGAGAAAGGTGAAAAGAATACAGATGAAGACAGATTGTTTATCCGTGTGCTTGATACCTCAACTTCGAGACGTATATGGGTTGTAACGGAGATACTCACACCTGACGGTGAATATGCAGGATGGTCAGACCCTGTGCAATGGACTGGTAATGACGGAAGAAATCTGACCAAGGTGACTAATTACTACAAGTGGGGAACAAGCGGTAATGAAGCACCAAGCGGTGAGTACACACCGGATGCTATACCTGAACATGTTGAGGGTCTTGATTACCTGTGGAATTATGAGGTGTGCAGTGACGATAATGGAACTACTATCTCTCAGTCTGGCAAGACCTGTATCGGCTATTTCCCCAAGAATGGTGAGCCTGGCAAAGATGGCAAGGGTATCAAAAGTATTACAGAGTACTACCAGGTAGGCACAGAGAAAAAGCCTACGAAAGGCATTACAGTCAACAGTAATAATGAGCTCGACACGACAGGATGGAGTACTACTATGGAGCCCACCACCAACGAAAATAGGTTCGTTTGGAATCAGGAAGTAATCCAGTTCACGGACGGAACGTATAGCATATCGGTTATTCATCTGGCTGGTGCACAGGGCGACCAAGGCGATAAGGGCGAAAACGGAGCAGATGCAAAAATCCTATCTCTCAGATGTGATAGGCAAGTAATCAACTGTGATGAAACAAGTAGCCCTTGGGATGATGGAAATATAACAATAGAAGCGGTATTAGAGAATCTATCTGGCACTGTAACATGGTCTATCGACTGGGATAATGCGAGTGGTGAGGAGATAGAAGATACAAGATATGAGATAAGAGGTAATGTGCTGGAGATTATTGATACTTATTACTTCACGGGAATGTGTTATAATATCTATATCACCGCAAGACTTGGACAGTATTCAGCAAAAACCACTATTGTTGTTGTGAATGACGGAACAAACGGCAAGAACGGTGCAAATGGCAAGCCACTTGTTGGTCCGACGGAGTGGAGCAAGGATGTCAAATACTTGTCAGGTAAGTCCAACGAAGCATATCAGAGCATCGTAATCAATCCGAAGTACCCGAAGCAGATGTATCTGTGCGGTTATACTCATACCAATGTAGAGCCATCTGCGAGTACATCTGTATCAAGCGTAAACTCCTGTACGTGGACGAAACCGTGGGTGCAGGTCACCTATCAGGATTTCGTGGCTACAAAGGTGCTCTTTGCCGAGCGTGGTAAGGTAGAGAATCTTGACATTACGAATGCCACGATACAGGGAACGATAACGGACATGGCGGTGAAAACGGAGGCGGAGTGGGATGCCATTACCAATTCTCTTGTGCCTAAAGAGGAAAAGGACTATGTAGAATCCAAGCGAAACTTCCAGATAGTTGACCCTTCCAAGGCTGGCTCTTACTTCATTCCGACTTTCGACCCGAGAAGCAGAGAATTGAATACTCAGATTGTATTCCTGCCGACGTACAATCCATCTACGGATTACGACATCATAACGTGCAATACCACGCTAAGCAAAGTTAAGAAGAGGTATAACATACCGAAGTACCAGATTGCAGGCACACATATCCGCATAACGAAGGGAGGTGCGCCACTACAATATTCACGCTGGGCATATCTGGAAGATGCTGAATATGATAGACTGTGGACGAGCAATAACACTATCAACAGGGAGACTATTCGCGATATATACAACATGGGTACGCTTATATGCGCAGACCACAAAATATTCAAGGTCACGGACGGTAACGGCAAGCACGGTCACAATATAACAGGTGCATGGTATTACGGTGACAGCGATTATAAGCACGGAAGACTTAGCGTGAATGGTACGGTGGCAAGAATGCTATGGCTAATGCCTGGTCAGACTGTGGAGCTGGTATCACAGATTGAGGAGATTAACAACACTAAGTGCCTCGTATGGTCGGTGGTCAACGCAAGTGACTTTACGGCAGTAAATATCAATGCAGACGTGGATAGGATACGAGATTCGAATAATGATCCGAATTTCGATAATCTCAGACCTATTGAATTCCATGGTGAGTCGGGTATTCTTGCCCCAGATTTAGCAGGCAACGCGGACAACTGGGCGGACAGTTTCATTGCGCACAAGAAGATAGACAACCTATTGCTGAATGGAGAGACGAAGGAAATACCAAGTCTATTTATCAAACGCACCGGTTTGGCAGAGGAAAATGACTATCCAAGTGCAGAGTTTTATTTACCATAATTAAATAGCTATGAGTAAATTTATGATAACACTTATTGTATCCTTACCTCTGACAGGAGTTGTAGAGTTTGTTAACACATACATATACAGCGACTGGGAATATGCAAAGTCTATCTGCGTAATGGTTGTTATTGACACGATTATGTCGATAGCAAAGCACATAATGCGCAAGGATGCATCCAGCGAGGCGTTCTGGAAGGGATTCTCCAAAAAGATATTCATATACATCATGCTGATGACGACGGCAGACAGACTGCTCAATTATACTGTTCATAATGAGCAAATCGGCACTACGGACTGGATTGGTACATATCTATGTGTGGCAATGATGGTGCGAGAGGTTTTCTCCATAGTGGAGAATTCCAACGCCATCATGCCATGGTTGCCTAAGCAGTTGCTGAAGAGACTGCGTGATTTCAACGATAACGGTGAATATATAAACAAGAAATAATATGATAAAACTTAGAAAATCAAAGCGCGACATCAAGCGCATCATCATTCATTGCACGGCGACACCGGAAGGCAGGAACGTCACAGTAGAACAGCTAAGGGATTGGCATGTCCGTGGAAATGGATGGAGTGACATCGGTTATCATTACATCATTGATATAACCGGGGCGGTGCATGAAGGCAGAAATGTAGATTTGGCTGGAGCACACACTAAAGGCTATAATACTACGTCGATAGGAATAGTGTATGTCGGTGGTTTGACAGCTGATGGTAAGAAATCAAAGGACACAAGAACTCCTGCGCAGAAAGTAGCATTGAAGCAACTCGTCGAGGATTTGCGCAAAATATATCCATCTGCCACAGTTCATGGGCATAATGAATTTGCAAAGAAAGACTGTCCATGCTTCAAGGTTTGGGAGGAATTTGCGGTAGCAATACTTGCGATCCTTCTTTTCGGATCATGCGCTTCTCCCAAAATAATAGAGACACTAACAACTAAAACCGTTGCTGAAAAGGAAATAGCAAGAGATACAGTCATAGTCCGTGACTCCATTATCCGGGAGACTACGACTCTCATCAGAGAAGTGGACTCTGCCGCGATGGCGCAATATGGCATTACTCTCCGGAACGATATGAAAGCATTTCTCGTCCGACAAAACGAGCTACTAAAGGAGAGTAATGAGAAGAATGAGATAGCAAAAGTCACCAGGGAAATACATGATACAGTGTATGTGCCACAGAAAATACCTATCGAGCAGGCGAAACAGAAGAAGGCAAGCTTTTGGCAGGGAATAATGAAAAATGTAATGTATATGATAAAAATCATTATTTGCTTAGTCATCATTGCAATTTTGATAAAAAACTATGCAAGAATCAAAGATTTCTTCCTGTTTATTAAGAAAATCGTCTGGAAATGAGTATCTTTGTGAAAAACAGATACCATTATGATGATAAGCTACATATTCACCCCTTGTCCTCTTTGTGGAATAGTGATATTATTCATATTTATAATAGCCGGCATAAAACACGGCTTTAAGAATATGGCTAAGGATGCGGAGGCTTACAACAAGAGACATGGGAAACAAGAGGGGGAAAAATGTGAAACAGGAATGGCTGATAGAGAATTGATAGATATACCTAATTCCTGGTCTGAAGGTGGAGTTCATCTTGCTATAGCTTCCTATGACAGAAAAACAAGACTGTATCATGCGAAAGTAATTAACGGTCGTACATATAATTCGGTATATATAGTTGGAAGAAGCAAGAAGGAAATCGAAGAGAAGATAGATGAAACCTTTAAACAGTATGACAGCAAGAAGAAAAAGAAGGGAAAAGTGTAGTATTTTCATAAAGATCATTAAAGTGGTATATTTGCAGTAAAAAGCAAATATACCACTTAAATTATGTCAAATACTGAAAAATACGATGTCGTAATCAATATCAATGACCGGAATGCATTAAAGAAAGTCCAGAATCTCAATGCAGAATTGGCAAGGAACAAAGAGGCACTGATTGCAATGACACGCGAGGATTCACAGGCTTCGAAGGAAGCCATAGCTGAAACTCAAAAGCGTATTAAAGAGTTGAATAAAGAAATCGACAATCAAAAAAAAATAGCAGGTGTCCTAAATGTAACCCTTGGTGATTTAAGCAAAACATCCTACAAGGAGCTGAAAGAGACTGTCAAGGCTCTTAAAAAAGAATTGCAAAGCGGAGAGATTGAGAAAGGTTCTGAGAAATGGAAATTGTATGCAAGCAAAATCCGTGAATGCAAGGAAGAGATGAACAAGTTCTCTGAAGCCATGAGAGGAGATTCTGTGAGTAAGGGCAATTTCTGGAGCAAACTAAATAAGATGGCCAATGATTCCTGGTTTACCATCCGGGGAGTCATTGACACAGTAACTGGTCTCTCTACCACCATACGTAAGTCCGTTGATGACTATGCAACTATGGAACAGGAGATGGCTAACGTGCGAAAGTACACAGGTCAGACTGCGGAAGAGGTGGAACAATTAAACGAGATGTTCAAGAAGACAGACACAAGGACGTCGCGCGAAGAGTTGAATCAACTTGCAGGAGCTGCAGGTCGTCTCGGTATAACGTCATCCAAACAAATTTATGAATTTGTCGATGCCGCTGATAAAATCGGTGTGGCTCTCGGTGACGATCTGGGCGAGGAAGCTGTGGATACCATCGGCAAACTGGCTATAGCATTTGGGGAGAGTGACCGTCTCGGACTGAGAGGCGCAATGCTTGCGACAGGTTCTGCGCTGAATGAAATAGTCCAGAATTCAAGTGCTCAAGCTCAACCTGTAGTGGAATTCACCAAAGCTCTGTCCGGTGTAGGTCAGCAGGCGCACATGACTCAAGCAGAAATCATGGGCTTTGGTTCTGCCCTTGACCAGAACAACCAGGAGATGGCTACATCATCCACAGTGATGAGTCAGTTGATAACGAAGATGTACCAGGATCCTGCCAAGTTCGCATCAATGGCAGGACTCGAGGTCAGCAAATTCAAGGAACTTGTAAAGACGGATATGAACGAAGCTTTGATAAGCTGGTTCCAGGCTTCTCAGAAACTCGGAGATATGTCTGTTCTTGCAGGTGCCTTCGACAACCTCGGTATGGACGGAACCCGCGCAGTCGGTGTCCTGTCCACGCTTGCCGGTCATATCGACCAGGTAGTCGAAGCTCAGAATGTAGCGAACAAAGCATATAATGAGGCGAATTCTGTAATCAATGAGTTCAATGTGCAGAATGAGACAGTACAGGCACAGATGGATAAGGCAAAGAAGCAATTCAAGGAAATGACCATAGAACTTGGAGAGAGGCTGCAACCCGTTGTGGCTTACACTATCAGTTCTACGGCATTGATGACGAAAGGTCTTGCCATGGTCACATCTTTCTTGATGGAACATACTACTGCGCTAATATCATTGGCATCTGCATACGCCTCTTATGTAGTAATATCAAAAGCGGATATTGCAATGACATCGACAATTACTGGAATCAAAAGTGCCTATGGAAGAGTCGTAACGTGGTTAACAAGACAGCAAACAATTTACACGACGGCAATGGTACTGCAAAGAGATGCTGTTGTAGGTTGCGCAGCTGCTCAAGGAAGGCTGAGCCAGACGATGGTAGGAAGCAATTTTATAATGAAGGCGACTGTTGCAACTACATCCCTGATGAAGGCTGCTTGGTATGCATTGACATTCCAGTTCACAGCCGCAAAACGTGCTTTGGTAGGCTTCAATGTAGTGATGAGTAGCAATCCGTGGGGCGCAGCAGCCACCATCATCCTCTCCGTCGTGGCAGCTGTCGTGGCTTATATTAAGATTACGGACAAATCGAGCAAAGCCCTTTCCGAGCAAGCCAAGAAGATGAAGGAATTGACGGAGGCACAGAAGGCCATCAAGGATGTCAAGAAAGAAGCTAATGACTCCATGGTCAAAGAAAAGCAGCGTTTTGACGAACTCAACAAGGTGATACATGACAACAGGCATTCTATTGACGATCGCAAGAAGGCGATATTGGCGATGCGTAAGATTGTTCCCGATTACCACGGTTCGATAACGAAAGAAGGAAAACTGATCAATGACAACACTGAAGCCCTGAATAAGTATATATCCAAACTAAAAGCAGTTTCAACGGCTCAGGCTGCTTTTGATAAGCTAACAGAGCTTAATAGAGAGAAATTGGAAGCAGAATTGGAGAAATCCCGTAAGCAGACCAATGTCAATGCTGTTAATAGAGAAATAGCCAGAGGAACTAAATCTGGAAAATATCGACAAGAAACCAAATACTATTATTCTGCATTTGAACAGACTACCGGTGTTGAAGACAACGATGCTTTGAAGAAGAAAAAAGAAGAATTACGCATCCAACAACAAGCTCTCTCAAGTGCTGATGAAAAGCTACGTAAGATAAATAGCCAGATAAAAACAGTAGAGAAATTTGTGCAATCATCTAAAGAATATAAGGAAGCTTACACAAATCTCATAACTGATAAAGATGAGACAATTAAAACTGTAACTCCAGGTTATTACAAGACGGAGCAAGAAAAAAACGCGGAAAAGACGGAGCGCGAAAAAGCTTTGAAGGAACAGGCGGAGACTGCCAAGGCGGAACGCGACAAGCAACTTGCAGAGGAAATGGTAAGATACCGCAAGGGTGAGACTATGTATTCCGATTTTCTCGATGCTCAGCACAAGATTACTCTGGACTATTACGAAAAGATAAAATCCATCTATGGAGAAAACAGTAAGGAATATAGCAAACTGCTGGTCGAAAAGGAGAAGGAAGAGAATAAATATCTGAAGGAGAAAAATAATCTCAAAGCGAGAGATGAAAATGCAACGATTGAGCGCATGGAGCGTGATCATCGCCTGCAAATGGATTACCTCGATGCCCAGAACAAGACTACTTACCAGAATGACGAGATTCTGAAGGAGTCCTTGTTTCAGTCCGAAATCGACTACATGAAGGACAAGCGAGACTTGTACAATCAAGGATCAAAGGAGTGGAATGAATGGAGTCAGAAAATCGAGGACACCGAAAGGAAGCACAAATTAGAACTTGAAGAAAACTACATGAAAAAGCTTCAGGACTACCGTAAAGAATACTCGCTCATGAGTGCAGAGGAACTGGAGGCTATAGAACTGCAAAGTGTGCAGACAATGTACGAAACCTTGAGCAAGCTGGGAAAGATGTCTGAGGAAGAATATCTCTCCATTGTACAGAACATCAAAGAACATTTTGCCGAGATAAAGGTGGGCAACGGAGCTGATAAAGAAGTGAAGGACAAAGGCACAAAGGCTCTCGACATTGCTAAGAAGGCTTCAGGTGCAGGAGATAAAGACAGTGGTAACGATATCGTATCATCTATTGGAGAAATGTTCTCATCTGTAGATCGTCAAGAAGCAATCAATAAGCAACTGAAACTTCTGTACGAACAGGGTGCGATAGACTATGCTACCTACGAAGAGGCAAAAAGGCAGAATAGTAAAGAGACCGCAGAGTTGATGCTGGCAGAAGCGACGAATGCCGCGGGGCAGATAAGTCAGATGCTTGGAAGCGTATCATCTTATATGCAGGCATGTACAGACATTGAGACAGCGAAGATAACCAAGAATTATCAAGCACAGATTGATGCAGCAGGAAATAGCTCCAAGAAACGGGAGAAGCTGGAGAAAGAACGTGACGAGAAGATAAGAAAAGCCAAAAGTAAAGCCAACAAGAAAGCTATGGTAATTGAAATGGCTCAAGCAATGGCTTCAACTGCACTTGCAGCCATCAACGCCTATTCTTCTGCAGCAAAGATACCTGTGACAGGATGGATAATGGCTCCTATTGCAGCTGGCATGGCGACGGCAGCCGGAATGCTACAGATAGCCACAATCAAAAAGCAGCAGCAAGCTCAAGAAGCCGGCTATTATTCTGGAGGTTATACTGGAGGTAGGAACTACAGAAAAGAAGCCGGTGTTGTACATGAAGGAGAATTTGTTGCCAACCACAAATCTGTAAACAACCCGCAATTGTTGCCATTCTTTGACCTTATCGACAGAGCACAGAGAAACAATATTGCCGGTTCCCTTACTGCACAAGACGTGACAAATGTGATGGGAGGTCCTGCTTCTACAGCAGTAGTCCCTATTGTGAACGTACAGACGGATATGGCTGAAATCAGAGAGAATCTCAATGCGGTGAGTGAAGCCGTCAATATGCTCAACGAGACTCTACAGGTTCCAATCAAAGCACAACTCTCTATGCAGGAATTGGATAAGGATTACAAGAGATACCAGAACCTATTAAAATCAAAGTAGCATGATACAATTGTTTCTCAACGGTACAGAAATAGTGCCTGACAGTTCAACGAATATCAAGGTAATAAGGGAAAATCCTTATTTCACCTTGTCAGATTCTTATACGCTGGAAATATCCATTCCACTTGATATATATGGAAATAGAGTGTTTTTCGGTGATATAGGAAGAACAGAGAAAGCGAAAAGTTATGCAGAATATGATGCAAGGCTCGTTGCGGATAACCGGGAGATAATGAAGGGACAGGCACGAATAACCCAGTCCTCTAATACTGAAGTTAAGATACAACTTACTACTGGTGTGTCAGCCCTCAAAATGACAGCAGTCAATGGAGATGTCTATATCGACGAACTGGATTTAGGAGACCTAAAACCTCAGTCCTATTTCAATGATCGTATAGATATTGGACATTGCCACAACGGTGAAGATATAATAGGTCCTTATTCTATAGAAGGCTGGGGAGTGCCGTTGAGAGATGAAACGAATGGGCTACAAACTAATGTTGCATCCTCTATCTATTATGGCATTGTTATTTCCACCAATCATACATATATAGCAACCTGTCCGAAGTTGCTTGACGTTGCGAAAGAAATAACAAGCAAACTCGGCTTCCGGCTAATTACGTCATCCCTTCCACCTGCTTGTCACAGCATATATATAATCACAGGATCAATGAGCTATAAAATCGGGAATAAACTGCCACATTGGACGGTGTCGGAATTCTTCGATGAACTTCAGAATTTCTTCGGATGCACAATAGAGGATAAAGGAGGCAAGGTTCTTGAAATGGTAAAACTGAATTCATATGTCGAGAGAACAGTGAGGGAGGTAAGTTTGGTGGACGATTTCGAAGTTGACTATACAGAAGAGGACGATGCTAAAGGTGTCATAAACTCCAATTTGGAATTTTCCATAAATGCGTCTGATACCGAAACGGTACAAGATGATATCATCGACAGTGCCAAGGAAACTCTTGAATTCGCTGATATTGGTTCTGCCATGAATGATTTTCTGACAGATCCGAAAATGAAAATGAGAACAATATATAATGTTGGAGGTCTTATATATATAGGATGGGAAACGGATAAAGGATATTCATTGAAGAGAATAGCGCCGTTCAATATGCTGAAAAGGTACAAAGATGCTCAGACGGTCTCTCTCAAGATATCTCCTGTACATATTATTGAAGATGAGGTATGCGAGATAAGATGGAACACAGGTGTGGGAATCGGTTATGACAAAAAGATGAACGTCATGCTTACAATGCCCGCAGTGAACAACAATCAGGGCATCATCGAAAGATTATTTACTGGAGGTAACGAAGAGAATGCTGAAGAGCATACATTGCAGTCTCTCATAGAAGGTGATGAAGAACTGAAGAAAAATGAAGACAAGGAGGATATAATAACCGTAGCTTTCATTGACAGTAATGACTATATCATTGATGAAGTGAAACAAACAAACTCCGTCAAGCCGATTGATGGCAAAGTCAGACTCGCTTTCACGGATTATGCATATAAAGTTCCAATACAGGAAGGCAAGAGAGAACGCTGGAGCTTATCACTTAAAAAAATAGATAATGTGGATTTTTATTTGGGACAAATGCACGCTTTGGATTGGCAATGCGCACGCAAATGCAAGTTGAAAGGAATGTTTGAAGCTGACGACATTCCTGATCCAAAGAACATATATCTCATAAGGAACAAAAGGTATGCTTGTGAGAAAATAGAAGCAGATTTGAAAGATGGGAAACTCAACAGGCTCATGACAGGTTATTTTTACGAGATGAGATAGTAAAGGCAAAAGCGACACCACATCTATAGAATAGACGGTGGTGTCGCTTTTTTGCATGCTTGTTACTATAAGTATCCTTCAAAATCAGCAAGGACATCATAGACCTTCATGCCCTTACCCTTGAGGTACATATTGGTGGTCTGGACACTACTGTGGCGAGCCTGTTTTTGTGCTACTTCGATACCGACAGAATTGGCGATATCTCTCAAGCCACTGTCCTTCAAACTATAAAACATATATGATTTGGGGAAATTGAGAATCTCTCTTACAGCATTGAAAGTATGGGTGAATGCACGAGGATCCTGACGTGTTTCCGATGGAAGGAACCCTTTACCGAACAGATAGCAGTCATTGTTATGTGAGAAGATATCCAGCTCGATCATAAGCTTTATAACTTTGTTAGGCAATTTTATTTTGCCGTCACGCCGATTCTTGCTTATCTGACTACTGACGAATACGCTTCCTTCCTTTATGTTAATGTCTTTCAATTTTATATAACTAAGTTCTGTCGGTCTGATTGCAGTATTGTACTCCATCATGACAGCTAAAAGGAAAGGAAGGTTGTTCTCACGCAAATATTTTCCGAGTCTCTCTAAATCTTCATGTTCAAGAGGCTGTCGGAACTTAGTATGTTCCGGCATCTGACGAATATACTGTATAGGATTGTCTGCGAGATAGCGTTTCTCGACAAGCCATGAACAGAAGGTAGAAGACCATGTCCTATAGTTGTTTCTTGACTTTGCAGAAAGGTCTCTATCGACAAGAAGATAATCAAAGAAATCCGTCCAGAAAGCCTGGTCAAGTTGATGGCATACCCTAACAGGCACAACACAATCTCGGATGTACTCTTCAAGAACTCGAAGTCTCGAGCTATAGTCGTAGAAAGTCTTTTGCTTCAAGACTCCTTTTTTTTGAATGTTTGTAATGTAAGTTCGATAACGCTCTATAACATCTGCAATGGCAGTGTCGCTCCGGTTAGTGTTGGTCGGTGCCCATACATTCCATCCGTGCAATACCTTATTATATATATTGGCAATAATACGGTTAGAAGCGAAATCACGTTCCTTACCTGGCTTGAATCGGTCAAGCATGTATTTCTTGCGTTTCAGCCTTCCTGTCATAGGGTCTATCTGCGAGAACCAAATGTAAGAATTCTTACCATCATGTCGTTGAGGAGGGATGAAGTCGATAACTTGTTCCCTGTCAGGATGAAATTCAGGTTTTAATTGAGAAAACATTTTTTTTACGTTGTTCGGGATTTCGACCAACGCATACGATTAAACGTCCGGATTGTGTCCGAGGTATGAATATCAAACATCCGAAACTGCTGTATTTCAAGCAATTTCGGATTGATGGTTGCGGAGGCTCGACTCGAACGAACGACCTCCAGGTTATGAGCCTGGCGAGCTACCAACTGCTCCACTCCGCGATGTTAATATGTTATCAGCATTGGATTGGTGCCCTAATGCTGTTGCTAATTTAGAAGAAGACTTACATCAAATAAATATTGACGTGTCGCCTATTTCTGAATTGCGAGTGCAAAGGTACTACTATTTTTTGGATTATCCAAATTTTTCTACTACTTTTTTATCTTTTTGGTGTGATATTCTTGTTTTTTGTCAATTATTTCTACAGTTTCTTGGTTATTTTGTATATTTTTTCTACCTTTGCACACAGATGAGGCACTGTGCCGAAATCAAAATATGAAGCGACTTATAAACCGCCAATAAACTATGTCGATAAGTAAAACAGAACGCACTTTCGTAGATGTTGCTCGCCAACTGTTTGCCAAAAACGGACTTGAGGGCACCACAATGAATGACATCGCCGTTGCATCAGGCAAGGGCAGACGCACTCTTTATACCTATTTCAGTAAGAAAGAGGATATATATTCCGCTGTCATCGAGTCAGAACTGGAGCGCCTGTCAGAGAAACTTGATGAAGTGGCGGCACGGAAGATACGTCCTCAGGACAAGATTATCGAACTTATCTACACCCATCTCAGCACTATTCGTGAGACAGTGGTCAGAAATGGCAATCTCCGCGCTGAGTTCTTTCGCAATATTTGGATGGTGGAAAAGGTGCGCAAGAAGTTTGATGCCGACGAGATTGCTATTTTCCGAAAGGTCTATGAGATCGGAAATCTGTATGGGGAGTTCGACATTGAGAATGTGGATCTCGTGGCAGAAATCACTCATTATTGCATCAAGGGTCTTGAAGTACCTTATATATATGGTCGTCTCGGACAAGGACTGACTGATGAGACCAGCAAGCCGCTGGTTAGAAAGTTTGTCTATGGAGCTTTAGGAAAATTCATGTAACCCCGTAATCAACGCAGAAAAAGAGGAAATTTCCGTCCTGTTTTTCTGCAAGAAAACGGCAAGAAAAATAAATATCACATAAACTATTGATAATAAAAGACTTAAAATCACAATGGGATTATTAACAGGTAAGACAGCACTCATTACAGGTGCTGCACGTGGCATCGGTAAAGCCGTAGCCATGAAGTTTGCCCAGGAAGGTGCAAACATCGCGTTCACGGACCTCGTACTCAATGATGAAATGGCTGAAGGCCTTGAGGCTACACGCAAGGAAATCGAGGCTCTCGGTGTAAAGTGTAATGCATACGCAGGAAACGCTGCTGACTTTGCAGAGACAGAGGCAGTAGTAGCTAAGATAAAGGAAGACTTTGGTTCTATCGACGTTCTCGTCAACAATGCTGGTATCACCAAGGACGGACTCATGCTCCGTATGAGTGAGGCTCAGTGGGATGCCGTACTGAATGTAAACCTCAAGTCAGCATTCAATTTCATCCATGCTTGTGCTCCTATCATGCTTCGTCAGCGTGGTGGTTCTATCATCAATATGTCAAGCGTAGTGGGCGTTCATGGCAACGCAGGTCAGTGCAACTACTCTGCTTCTAAGGCAGGTATGATTGGTCTTGCAAAGTCTATCGCTCAGGAACTTGGTCCTAAGGGTGTACGTGCTAATGCCGTAGCTCCAGGCTTCATCGAGACAGCCATGACTGCACAGTTGCCAGAAGACATCCGTAAGGACTGGATGAAGAAGATTCCTCTTCGTCGTGGTGGTCAGGTGGAGGACATCGCAAATGTATGTCTCTTCCTCGCTTCTGATATGTCAAGCTACGTATCTGGTCAGGTTATCCAGATTGATGGCGGCATGAATATGTAATCCAATTCTCAATAATAATTATACATCGAAAAAGGCGTACCAAATTGTTGGTATGCCTTTTTTTATTGTAAAAAAGAACAGATAGTTCTTGTATTTTCAGGAAATGTGAACAACAATTAAAATTTAATTGGATTTTTTTTGCTTTTTTAGATATATTTCATACCGTTGTAGATAAATATAACAAATTAGAGTAAAAATCATTCAATTACTTACAATGAAATTAAACAAATTATTAGTATTTTTTTCCATGTGTCTGACACTTGGAATAACATCCTGCATGGATGACGGATACGATCTCGACGACGTGGATATGACTTTAGGCGTCAAGACCGATTTGACATTGCCTACCAGCAGTGTCGGTGACATTCTCTTGAGGAATGTGATGAATCTGGAGGAGGATGGCATCGTAGCTCTTGTTCCGAGTCCTCTTAATCATAATGACTCCATCTATGTGGTAAAACAGAGTGGCACGGCAGACATCAAACCAGTGAAGATCAATGAGATTAGAATTGCTGCTCCAAAGGTTGATGATTTCACCTCTGATGTATATCTGAAGGAAGTACTCCATTCCTCCGCGAAGGCGAAAGCAAGCAAATCATTGGCTTTTTCCAATGCTTTCACTATCAAGGACGAGACCTATAAATATGTAATAGAGGAAAACCAAGCCAAGCAGACCATCAATACTGCCAAGGCAAAGAATATTTCAGAGGATGTCGTTTCTATCGAAAATGTGAAAATCGACAAGACAAACATCATTATAACCCTAAATATCAGCGGTTTCCCATCCCACATCAGCAAGATGCACCTTGACGGTCTGTCACTGTCTCTTCCTGAGGATTTGCATGTTAGCTCATGTCATCTCAATGGCGTTGCTGCAGAATCCATCAAACCAGGGCTTATCAATATCACAAAGGCTGTAGATAGAGCACGTTCCATCAACGAACCTCTCGTTCTGACATTGGCCATTGATGGTGCAACTACAGGTGACGATTTCGTCTTTGATGCCAACAAACATGAGGCTTCGCTGTGTGGTTTGTTCAAGACAAACGGCACATTTCGTATCGAGACAAGCGAGATGGACAAGGAAAAGATTTCTGCCATCGTGACTGATTATCTGACAAAGCATCCTGATATTCACGAAGTTAAACTTACAGATGTCGCTGGCATTGTCCCGAAAAAACTGAGTTTCACGGGTAAGACGTCATTCGACAAAAATCTCCATATCACTCATGTATCAGGCTCATTCCAGCATGAAGTCGGTGCTGTGGAACCACTCATGCTTGATGATATTCCTGACTTCCTCGATGACGAGGACGTAGTGCTCGATCTGGAGAATCCTATGGTATTTCTCAATTTCACAAATAGTCTTCCAGTAGATGTAAAAACGAATCTTACATTTACCAGTGAGACCGACAACAACACTCCACGCTCTACAGACGAGATGAATATTGCCGGCAACAGATCAAGCTATTATTATCTTGCGGAAAAGGAAGAAAACAGATATCTTCCAGCCGAGCACAGCAATGCTGAATGGAAGAAAGTGGAAGGACTGCCTAATCTCATAAAGCGCATTCCCAAGAAAGTGAATGTCAATATATCTAAGGTGAGTATGCAAGCTACAGACCTTGACATCACCAGAGAATATCCTATTGAGGCAAGTTACGACGTATATGCACCGTTAGTGTTCGGTCCAGATTTCTATCTTACTTATACGGACACCGACAATAACTGGGACATCGACGACGACCTTGGCAAAATGAATGCTGAAGCTGTCACGGCTACTGCCACTATCACCTCAAACATTCCTGCGGCAATGACCCTCTATGTTGACCTTATCGACCTCGAAGGCAAGAAAATAGACATAGTGGAAGACATCTCTGTCGCTTGCTCTGCAAATGCCAAGAATGAGCCTATTACCATCAGTATTAAGGCAAAGAGTGGACATGAGCTTCGCGAACTGCTCTCTGGAAAGGATGTCAACGGTAACAAATGTCAGAAATTGGACGGCATGCGTTATAGAGCTGTCCTCAACAAACCTTCTGAAGGTCAAGCCCTCAATGGCGAATCAAAGATTCTCATCAAGGACGTGAAAGTATCTCTCAAGGGTGTTGTCACCTTTGATGCTAACTAATTATAACTACCAAGCAAGATGAACAAGAACATCAAATATACCCTTGCCGCAATGGTCTTCGCCTGCTGGGGCAATGCTATGGCACAAAATCCTTATGGTGCTTACTTTATGGACGGCTACGCTTTCGGTCATCAGATGAATCCTGCAAAGGAGTATGACCGCAGCGGATATTTCTCCACTCCGCTCTCGGGCAATACCAACATCGCATTGAGAGGAAATCTCAATCTGAAGGATGTATTATATACCAATCCGAATGGCAAAGGACTCGTCACATATCTCCATCCGAGCATCTCTGTCGATGAGGCTATGAGCCATTTCAGCTCCGACAATAAATTGATTTCTGATTTCCGTTACGACCTTTTCAGTGTAGGTTTTCACGCTCTGAAGGGCTACAACACCATCGGATTAGGACTGCGCATCAACGGTGGTGTCAATATTCCTTACGGACTGCTGGACCTTACCAAGAACCTGCAGAACAAGGACTATAGCATCAGCGACCTCGGCGTTTCTGCCCAAAGTTACGCAGAATTGTCCTATGGCTACAGCACCAATGTCACTCCTTACCTCCGCATTGGCGGTAAAGCAAAGGTGCTCTTCGGTCTGGCCTATGCAAAAGCCAAGATGGATGACCTCACCCTCAATCTCAAAGACGAAAACCAATGGACCGCCACTGCCCACGTCAGAGCTGAAGTTGGAATCAAGGGATTCACATGGGGCGAGCCCAAGGTGAAAGAATACAGTGATGCGTACAAGGAAAACAATCCTGGAGCCGACACATACGAGTCTGTTGACTTCGACAATGCTGACGTTGACGGATTCGGACTCGGTGGATTCGGACTCGGATTCGACCTCGGTGCCGAACTGGACCTTGGCAAGCTCGGTCTGGTTGACGGTCTCAAGGCGAGTGCTGCCATTCTCGATGTCGGTTTCATCAAATGGAAAGATGTCGCTGTAGCACAAAACAAGGGCGCTGAATTCAACTTTGACGGCTTCCAGGATGTCAAAGTGGATGATGGTAATGGTACCAAACTGGATGATCAAACCGATGATATTGGCGACCGTCTCTCTGACCTCTTTGCTATTGAGGAAAAAGGAACTGAAAGCGCCACTACCACTCTCGGCGCTACTCTCAATGTAGGCGTGGAATACACTCTCCCTACCTACAACAAGCTTTCCTTCGGATTACTCAGCACCACCCGCATCCAGGGTGAATACTCATGGAATGAAGAGCGCCTCTCTGTCAATTATCACCCTGCCAAGTGGTTTGAAGTAGGAGTCAGTGGCGGTGTAGGTACTCTCGGTACAAGCGTGGGATGGGTGTTCAACTGCCATCCTGCTGGCATCAATCTTTTCCTTGCCGGCGACCATATCCTCGGCAAACTCAGCAAGCAGGGCATTCCTCTCAACAGCAATGCAGACATTTCCCTCGGCATTACAGTGCCGTTCGGAAAGGCTAAGAGTAGAGATTAAGTGAGGTGGTTGGTTGTTGGTTGTCGGTTGTAATGTTGCAGACAAACATACTTACAACCTATAACCCGCAACCAACAATCTGTAACCAACAACCGACAACAGCAATAAGCCATTGGAATAATCAGAATACCAGTCTGTGAAATATGAATGTTCTGAATAGGCCGGGTGTCTATCACTCAGTGGGATAAATGTTAAAATAAGGCTGTTTTTGCATTTTTAACATTGATGGACGGATAGTTTACTATGCTTTTTTATAATTTTGCATCAAACTATAAATTATTTCATCCCTACACGTCATGAAAGTAAGAGGACTTTATGGAATAGTTTTCTTTCTATTCCTTTTAATGCACGCATTCACCGCCTGCAGCGATGATGACCCAGAAGATAATTCAAGGGAAATCAAAATGTCGGTTTCGCCGGAAACGGGCATCATGTATAGTTCTTCAGACGATAAGAAGGAGCACCCTATAGAGTGTATGCTTGTCATGTCGGAAGATGCTCCTGGAGAGTGGAAACCTTTGGCTATGAACAGTATCGAAGGCTTTACATACGAGAAAGGGCACGACTATTACCTGTCAGTAAAGCGGACTATCCTACCAACTCCATCCACAGATGGCTCTGACCGCGTATATTCGCTAATAAGCATCCTTCAAGACAGACTCATAGCAGAACCAGACACTACTGTCGGAAACGAGATCATGTCAGAGACAGACATTGTGTATAATGATTTATGCCCTTTCAGAAAGTATTCCATCTGCACGAAATTCCTCGTCAATGACAATGGAGAAATATTCTATGATGGCGGACATAAACTGCCTTCCTACAGCAAGTCAGCACGCATCTGGCTGGAGAATATCCTCGACAAAGGCGATGCTAACTGGTTAAAATTCCAGTCAATACCTTATCAGGCTTATTATTCGTTTGTCCTTTCTCCTTTCACTGACAGACTGAGTATGGTGTATAATAATTCTGATGGTCCGATGTTCAAGGACGTTGTACCAGAAGAAGAATTCAATCATATCAAGTCCATGAAGCAGGGAGAACAAGTCCGTTACTCCATGATTCTCGCAAACATATACAAGAAAGGACTTCAGAAACTCGAATTTGTTGTGGAAAAGAAATAAAATCTCTAACAGAGCGTTGAGCAAAAAAAACGGTTATGAGAAGTTGAATAATCCGCGGATGAATCAGTAACGCGATGGCAATTAGTTGTTTGCAAAATCATTTTTCTGATGGCGGTCATTGGGAAATTCATTTTTTATAAATAATATTATCAAGCATTTTCACAACTACTCAGGTCGGTAGTTACGGATTTTCTATTGAAACTCCCAAATGAACAAAATTAACTCAAATATACTTATTTACAAAACTTCCCTATAAAAATTATACTTTGGCTCTCGAAGGTGGCACTTGTAGAAAATGGAGATGACCACGGCAGACCGTAATGCATTTGTAAGGAAAAGAATCCTTCGTTATGCTTAGGGGGTAAACTCGATGAACCTTCGCTTCCTGTTCGCTTATAGAACGGAACTTCATTGAGTTTATCCCCTTTGTTATAGCTTAGGATTAACGATTGTTCTTCCTGTGCAGACTCATGGAAAACTACTACAGAACTGCATCTGCTACAATGTGTAAGTTGTCAAATGCTTACGGAAATCTTTTATACAAACTGACTAAAGTGGTCTTCAAATGATCTTTATCGCCACTCGAAGACCTCTTTAGTCTCAAAGGATCTAAATTATTGAGCCATTTTTACTGGCAATTCCTTAACGTAATCAAACTCTGTTATAGCAAATGGAATATATGGTGTATTTACTTTAGGGTGATATTCTCTGGTTAAGCCATTAGAAAATAATATTTGACGATCAAATTGTACAAATACGCTTTTCATCTGTTTCAATCCTTCATTTGCAATCCAACTTATCTTCGCAGGTAATATTATTTAAAAACACATAGTATTCCCCATAAACTTGTTGAAAAAACTTATAATATTTACCGTCACATATAGAATATGCGTTCCATTCAAACTTTTTATTATGCATAGAATCCGTAAGTAATAAATACCAATATATTGGAGTATAAGAATCCCTACGTTTGATGCTTTTTTTAAATTTATTTTGCTCAAGAGAAAACAAATCAGTCATAACAGTATTATCTATTGGGATTTCTTTATGTTTCACTTTTGCATTCCCAATTCTATACCCATAGTATAATATATATGATTTCTCTTTTTTGACAGTAATTGACCACAAATTCTCATAAAATAAACAACAGAATGGATGGGAAGCAATACAGTCCTTTAAATTCTCGTGTTCGATGATTTCATAGACAGTATCATAACCTCTTTGGTACTCTTTGATCAAAGTAGAATCTACTGTTGATGCATTTATTTTGAACAATGTAATGCTAAAGATTATAAATGTTAATAAGTATTTCATCTGTATTCGGGTAATGAAGTTGGATTTGAAATGTATGCTCCGTCTGCATGATGACTTCCATCATTTACTGAAGTAATCCCCATAACACGGCGGATTAAGTTTTCTGCTTGAATTGCGTCGACATGTTGTTGGGCATCGTCACTTCTTCCTAAGCCTAACGAGCGACCATGACCGAATAATTCATGTCCTGTTGTCACAGACCGCCCTACATGGTGTAGTGACGACGAATTTACAATAACTGTATGTGTTCCATTAAATGTGCGCATTGTGAGTCCACCTCCTCCTGCATTTTCAATGAAGAAGGTAGGCAAACCTCCGCGCTTTTCTATAGTGCTATTGAGCGCAGGTATAGGATTAAATGCTTTCATAGCATCTTCCGACACAATACCCTCTTTATCTGCATATTCAATAGTGTGTACTTTGTTGGAATTTATTGTATTCACAACTATGTCTACTAATGCTTGCTGGTCTTCTGATAGATTAACCCCATCGAAAGCAGCTTTTAGTGCATCATTACTAATCTTTGCCAAAGATTTTCCATTTTGTTTTTTACCGGACAGTAATATTATAATATATGATCTACTCTTTGGCACATTAAGACTTTTAAATATAAGCACTCAATGCTTCTGATAAATCTTCAGAGAATCTATTGAGTCCTACAACTTTCCCAAGTTCTTCTATTTGTGTTGGGAATACATTTAACAAATATCCTCTTTCTATAATTATATCAATTATGTTTTCTTCAAAATCATCAAGTATAATGGGAATACAACTATATTCCTTCATATGTGTAGAACCAAATATTGCAGCAAACTCTTTTGAAGACCAAATTGGAAGTAAATAATTCCCTTCGACCATTTGAACGGCAAATGTTTGACTGTCAATTCCTAATGTCCACATAGTTTCTGTGTCTGCTATACGTTTAATTGTATACTTATATCTAACATCAGGGTGGCAGTGCATTAGTGCTTTAGTCTCCTCTGGAGATATTTTAAGCTCATTTGGGTGAATTGTTTTTTTCATTATTATCATGTTTATGTCGAATTTTATGATTGCTCTCCAACTGAAGTTGGCTTTCTTTATCCTTAATTCCGCAAAACCATTATAAATTATACTTTTTAAGCACCTGAGCAACAAAAAGTTGCTCAGGATTTTGTCATGTCAGAAATTTCACCTATCTTAGTGTTGCAAATCAAAAACAAGCAAAACTCTGATATGACATGGCAAAGGTAGCAATAAAATCCGAGAAACTCACTCCTTTTGGAGAGGAATACTTTCAATCATGGAGCAATTTGACTCCAGACTATCATCTGTAATAGACTCAACCCTTGGTTTGAGATGCAAGCAGTATGGGTATCAATACAGTGAAATCATCCGTTGGATTTTATCCGACCGTTACTCGCCATGACAATACCCGAGCAAGCTCATCGTTGCTCATCTGGCTTAACGAAACCGTTCGCTTATGAGCGTTTATTTCTGTGGCGGCACATGCATAGAGGATATGACCTTCTATATCCGTGCTAACCGATGCAGTTCGCTCTACAATGACATCTTTGCGCTCAGAGGGTGAAAGAAGGAGGAACTAGGCGGCATTGAGTTTGAACTGAACTCCATTCTTGTTGAGAAATGGAAGGGGAAGGCATACCGTCTTGTAATCCAAATGCAGAAGCGCAACTTCTATAAATTCATCATGGAGAGGCTTGACGTGAAGAGGTTCGGACTCAAAGCAACAAGCCGCATCAAGGCGTTTGTCTTCAAGTTCATCTCTGTGCCAGCAAAATGGGTCAGGACATCAAGGCAGTATGTGCTGAATATCTATTCATGTAACAACGCTTATGCTGATGTGTTCCAGAATGACTTTGGATGACACCGACAACTTATGGTCGTGATTTTGCGTATTGCCTCAAGTCGCATGGTGGGGTAAGGGGATTTTATGCGTCTTTGTGGCGATTTTTGCTGCGTTGCACCCTCTTTTGCCACAGTGTCGCTACCTTTTTGACCTCTGTGTCATCTTATGAGGGCGGTTGCGGATTTGAGGTT
>SAMEA104315420__coassemble_629_pt1 | contig 20412 bp, 11 predicted proteins | sample SAMEA104315420__metabat2_high_PE_027 | metagenome-assembled genome bin SAMEA104315420 (sample SAMEA104315420) | gut metagenome | biome: Monkey gut; feature: monkey-associated habitat; material: faeces | place: China | collected 2013
CTATCTTTGCCCAGTTCAAGCACAACGGCAACCGCACCGGCTACGAAGCCATGAGTTTCGGCATTCGTAAGCAGTTTGTGTGCCTCGTAATGGCTGAGATAATGGAGCATAAAGGGCGCTTTCTGCCTGCTATATGCCAGGGATTGCATTACTTTATCGAGAAAGAAGCGTGGTGGGGTATTCCTGCCCACTATCCTAAAGCATTGCCTGAGCGTGACATTCAGCCCGTGGATCTATTCAATGCTGAGACCGCCGGGATGCTGAGTTGGACGCTCTATATGCTCGATTGTGATATTGAGAAAAGGGAAAAGGGACTTTGCGACAGCATAAAAAGGGAGATAGAGCGTCGCTTTCTCTATCCCACCTTATATAATAAGCAAGGCTGGAAGCGCAATGCCAACAACTGGAACACATGGATTACCGCCAACTGGATGCAGTCTGTGCTCATCTGCGAGCAGGACGAAGCAAGGCGCGACACCGCTTTTGCCGACATCAAGCAATGCCTTCTCACATTCATCAAGGGCTATCCTGATGATGGCGGATGCGAGGAAGGCGTGAGCTACTGGGACTGTGCCGGCGCTTCGCTCTTCGAATCGCTATATTTCATGCAGTTTATGCCTAAGGAATCAGCGCTCCATCTCAATGATATGCAGAGAGAAAAGGTGAAGGCTATGGGGCAATTTATCACCAAAATGTATATCGACGACCTCACTTTCGTGAATTTCTCTGACGCTCAAGCTAAGAATACTCCTAACATCAACATTCTCTTTCCTTACGGAGCATACCTCAATGATGTCCCTATGACGCGCCTTGCGGCATATATCGGAAAGAAATATGATTACTTAAAGCATCCTTCTACGCTGTTTCTGCAGTCTGGCAACTACCCTAAATTAGGCAGGGAACTGATGTTTCTCTCCATGCTTCCTCAGTTTGAATCCACCAAAGCGGAGCAACCTAAGACGGAAGAGGCGTTTCTCCAGAACTCACAAATCATGGTTTCACGAAGCAAAGACTGGTTTGTGGCGATAAAAGGCGGGCGTAATGCTGAGAGTCATAATCATAATGACGTGGGAAACTTTATCCTTTATCATCGTAATAAGCCCATTATCATCGACCTTGGACGCGACACTTACACTGCTCTCTCCTTCAGCAATCGCCGCTTTGAATTGATGAATTGCCGTTCATCCTATCATAATGTACCTCTAATCAATGGATTAGAGCAGAGGGACGGCAAGGCTTTCAGAGCTCTGAATGTGGAGCATATCAGTGGCAATTTAGGCGATGGAATTGTGGCTTCATGCTGCATGGATATAGAGAAAGCCTACCCTAAGGAGGCTAATGTCAGCAAATGGAAGAGGACAATGACCCTGAATGGTCCAGCGGAAACGGTGAAACTGACAGATAGTTTCGCTCTTGCTAATCAGCAAAAGCCTGTGGAAATCATCCTGATGACCTACGGTGAACCTTGTCTGGACAATGAGGGCATGGTACTTTTGGGCAATAAGTCAGTGCGCCTTGCATTGCCTTTAGATCGTATCAGCGTAAGTTGGGAGAAAGTAGAAATGCCTGATGGCATAATGAAAGAACAATGGAATGACAATGTTTACCGCATTATCATCACCCTAAAGGATAACTATCGCAACGGAATAGTGGCGCTACGTTTCTGCAATAGGGGCATTTAGACACTGCAACAACGCAAGTATCTGACTTTCATCTTTTCGTAATGAATCACAAATAAGATATAAGTAGGTGATCCGAGATATCCAGATCACCTACTTATATTTAAACAGCCGAGCGGTGAAAGCACCGTGTTGCGAGACTATTTCTCGAAATGTATCCAATCGATGTCGAGGAAAGCGGCATCGTTTTTCTTTTCAGTGCGAGTGTTGAAGAAGCCCACTTTTGCTCCTATCCACTTGCCTTCACGCATCTGGAATGGCTCTCCAATCTTGACAAACTTCTTTCCGTCAAGGCTATAGCTCCACTCTGCAATGCCTTTTATCTGGTTTGCAATGCCTTCACTATGCACTTTCACGCGCAGCCACACCTCCTGTGAAGCGATGCGAGCAGTAGGAATATCATCCACGGCATACTTCACGGTGTAAGGTTCAGGCATCTTTGCACTCTTGAGAGCCACCTGCTTGACTACCATTTCCGCCTTTCCCTTATCCGCTTTCTCACATACTACATACTGTAGGACAATGCCTTCATCCTTAGTATCGACAAATTTGAGGGCGGAATAGTCCATACCCTGCATTATCATACCGGCGCTTTCACCCAGTATCTTGTCCGCAGGACGATAGTCAGCAGTGCGGTTTGGCACGAATTTCACCTTGGCTGTAGCAGTGAAATTCTCCGTTGGCACCTTCTGAAGGAGCAGGTTTGGCAAGTCGAAAAGGTTCTTCACGTTCTCTCCCTGCTGCACTCCGTAGAGACGAAGGCGTGACTTGTTGGCATCACAGAAATACCAATAATGGCTATATGGACCGTTCCATTGCCACTGCAGACCGAGATCAACGCTGTCGAAATCATCCGATTCAGTAGGCTGGAAGTTACCGCTTGAAGGAAGATTCGGCTTTTTCCACTGCAGAACAGGGTCACCGCATCCGTCGCCATCCTTGTCATCACCGATTACGAGCCAGTCATTGACCCACTTGGCAGGCTGCAGATGCACCACTCTGCCGTAGGCATGCTTGTCCTGGAAGTGCAGAAACCAGTCTTCACCATTCTGAGTATCCACCCAAGCACCTTGGTGAGGACCATTTACTTTCTTGTTTTTTCCCTGCGCCATTCCCACATATTCCTCGTAAGGACCGTATGGATTCTTGGAGCGAAGTTCCACTTGCCAACCATATTTCACGCCACCAGCAGGGCTCATGATGTAATAATATCCGTTGCGCTTATAGAATTTGGTGCCCTCAATGGTAGGCTGGTCTTCATGACCATCATAGACTATGCGTGACGGACCAATGACTTTAGTGCCGTCAGGCGACATCGGAGCGACGAAAAGCACCGACTTAATGCCAGCGCGAGAGCCGGCGCAACCATGTGAAAGGTATGCTTTTCCATCCTCATCCCATAGCGGACAGCAGTCGATAAGTCCTTTTCCTTTCATCACCCATGTGATAGGTTCCCATTTTCCTCGTGGATCCTGGGTCTTAGTCATGAAAAGTCCCTGGTCAGGGTCGCCACAATAGATGTAAAACCAGCCGTCATGATAGCGTATAGACGGTGCCCATACATAGTTGCCATGCTGGGTTTTCTTGCGCCAGTCGAGGTCAGTGCCTTGATATTCAGGCAATACTGGATAGTCATCGAGCAGGGCCGCGCCGATGATTTCCCAGTTTACGAGGTCAGTACTGTGGAGAATCTGAAGTCCAGGAAAGCACTGGAAGGAAGAGGAAGTCATGTAATAGTCATTCCCTACCCTGCAAACGTCCGGGTCGGAATAATCAGCATCGATGACAGGATTGCGGTACATACCGCCTTTGACGTTAGGGTTCCACGTCTGGGAAGGCTTCTGCGCATTGGCTTCGAGAGGGAAACCAGCAACTGTAAGTGCCACTGCGGCGAATGGAATCAGGAGTTTTTTGATCATGATGATAGTCAGTTGTAGATTGAATAATATAGTCAGTAGTTGTCTTTACCATAGCATTCTATGGCATAAATCAAGTGCAAAGATAAGGAAAATAAATGAGAAAAATGAGAGATTGCCGTTTTTTCTCCATCACAAAGGTCAAATAACGTCCTGAAGGCGACATGGGAATGATCTCTCTTGACGTATCGGCTTACCGATATTTTCCATAAGGAAGTCCCTGACAGCATTGGTATAGTCGGCACGATGGTCGCTGTAAGCAGTGGCATGAACCGAATTTTCCGCCACAAAGACGCTCTTCCTGCCCTGACTTTTCGCCTCATAGACCTTGCTGAGCATGACGTAAGGCACGAAGTCATCTTTCTCGCCGTGGATGAAAAGCATCGGTCTGGTGCTCTTTCTCACTTGAGATATTTGGCTTGCCTCATCGAATGACCAGCCGTATCTCAACTTACACATAGCCGAAGCAACGTCCATCAGAGGAAATTCCGGCAGTCCAAACTGCGCTTTCAGCTGCGCTTTGAATTCATCTCTCACACTGGAGAATCCGCAATCCTCCACAAAGCACTTGATATAGAGGGGCGTTTTCTCGCCAGAGAGCGCCATCACCGTGGCGGCACCCATGGAAATGCCGTGGACCACCTGCCGGGTATGCGCACCGTCAGCGAAGATATCGTCAGCCGCCTGCGCCCATCTGAGCACGTCAAAGCGGTCATTCCATCCCATCTGGATATGATCTCCCTCGCTCAAGCCGTGGCCATAAAGGTCTGGCAGGAGGACATTATATTCTAAATCATGATTATAGAGAAATGCGATATGCAGCATCCCCTCTGCCCTCACCTTGTAGCCATGCACTATGACGGCAGTCTTGTCAGTCTTCTTAGGTGCAAAGAGGTAAATGGCATGGGCACGATAACCCGAAGGCATAACGAGGAATGTGTCCCTCACCTGCCTGTTTTGATATACGGAATCCATCCATTCCTTTACCCACGGACACTCCTTCACCATGCGCTGCTTCCAATGCTTGGCAGTCATTCGCTCGGCTTTAGGATAGTCCAGCGAATAATTGAGCATATAGGAGCCCGTTCCTATAAGTCCTGCCACAATGATGACAAACACCACAATGGCTGATATGAGTATCTTCTTTTTGTATATCTTTGTCATATAATATATTACTCTGATTGGTAGTGAGTTGGTGGTTGGTTAGCTTATTGATTGTTTTTAAAAAACATTCATTATGCAAAAATACTATTTTTAATGGAAATGCAGTGGCTGTTTACGCTTTATTTTATTCTTTTTTGCTTTTATTAATATTTGGAAAAGATCCGAAACCAACGGTAAAAGCCGTTGGCACAGTGGCGGAATGGTATGGGAATAGAGAAGAGGATATATACATAAAAAAGGCCTATCTTGAAGATAGACCTTTTTTGTATATTTCTTACCAGACACTTACCTCAGCAAGGCTGACATTGAAAGTGGAGGATGAATACGGTGTGGAGACTACCACACGAAGGTAACGTCCTTTGACTCCACCGCTTATGAATGGAATATAGACTATTTCACCTGTGCTGTTTCCTATCTCAAGTTCCTCGATATAGGTGGCAGAATGCCAATCATCGCCGTCTTCGGAGACGAATATCTTGACGAGATTAGGACACCAGTTGCGCTTGTTCTCATGCTCATAGTATGTCTGAGCGAGGCGAACGCCGTGCATCAGTTTGTCATCCTTTAGGTCAAGGTCGAGGGTATAGGTGGTGAGAGCAGCCTTAGCACCTGGCTCCCAGAATGTGTTGTCGTTTCCGTCAGTGAGGTTTTCCAAGTAGGAGTTATACCCCTTATCCTCTGGATCACAAGTAAACTTGAGACCTTTGAGGTCCAGATAAGAGTATTGAGGCTCGGTAGGTTGCCCCATCTCCTTGATATAGGAAGCCTTAGCGAGTGTGGAGAAATGCTTATCGTAACGCTCTACGGTGAAGTCTGGTGAGAGCTGATGTATCACCTTGAGCACGAAGTCACTGCTTTCGGTGTCATATACCTTGCTTTGGGCTACGTTGGCATCACTCACCATCTCACGGCGCACGAAGCGATTTTTACCCAGTCGGAGCGTCTTGAGGTTAGGGAAATTGAACAAATCGGTAAAACTGCCGATGTTGCGGTCGAAGTCTAACTCAGTAGTAGAATTGACCCACTGCTCTGGAATATCATCCATAAAGCCATACTGTCGCTTCATTTCCTGCTTGAAGTCGGAATTGAAGAGCGCATTATTGTCGAGACTTACAGGCGAGAAGGTGATAAGGTCCTGACAGTTAGCTATTCTTCCCTCACGATAGATAAGCACAGGCTTTGACTCATCTATCTCTTCCGGCACGAGATAGTGCAGACTGTTGACGAGTTTAGGAGTGAGTTCGAGACGGCATTCCTTACCATCCTTAGAGTGATAGGTCATATATGCATTCTCGATATTATCCTCCCAACCGAGGAAGAAGAGGACGAGATGATGCTTGAAGAAGTAATGATTGGAGACAATCTGCGTGAATGACTGCACCACCTCATGCTTCTCAGTGTATGGACGCGCATAGACAGTAGTGGCAAGTGATGGTCTTCCCTCCTTGTCGATGGAGCAAACAGTCACCTCATAGTTGCCATCGTCGAGGTCATCAATCTCGTATGAATTGACATTCTTGTCGAGTATGGCTTCCTTGGTTTCGTCATCCTTGGTCCATGTGAGCTTTACTTTATCTACCACAGGGTCAGGACTGTTGGTCCATGTGACCATCAATCGCTTCCATCCTATCGTAGCATTGAGGTCGGAACACTTGCCGAGATAGCGTATAGGGCCGTCGCCAGCTGCATCCTTATATGTATCTTCCAGAGAATCACACGCCGCGAAGGCGAGAACAGCGAGGAAGAGACAGAGAAAATTCCTTATTTTCATAACTGTATAGGTATATTATATGGTTGTAAAATGAATGCTTTACTCTTCTTTCTCCGAGAATACCTCCAGCTCATGGAAAGAGAGGTAGCGCGTCTTTAGGTTGGTGGTATTGGATGATTCATCGACAAGCTGGAATACATTGTCAAACTTTATCTTGAGATACCTGAAACCTTCCTTCTGCAAGCCGATGTCGATAGGCAGTGACTTGTATATTCCGTCTGCGGCTTCCATCTTCTTCAGCGTGGCGAAAGTGTTTCTTCCTAATGATGTTCCGCCACAGGTGGCAGCCTTGTAGGTCCATCTGTCGTAGTAATCAGCTTCGGGATTTTCCTCGAAAGAGGCGAGCTTCTCCCAATTCGCATTCTGCAGATTGCCGCCTACCTCTTCCCTGCAGCCGTATATCGTCACAGCGCAAGGGAGCATGTTTGCCCATGAATTGCGGATATAATTAGGTGCCTGGTATGAGAAATTCGATAGATTAGGCTTGCCGGAGCCGATCCATCTCATGGCATAGAAACGCACTTCAGAGACAGGACGCATCTTCTTGAGGTCGATATACATAGGCTCCGAGTCAGGTCCTGCACCGTTTTCCTTGGAGATGAAGGTATGATACATGAACGGATTCTGGTCCTCAAACCATGTGGTACCCTTGGTATCACCGTCAGTAAGATACTTCAGACCGACTTTTTCCTCCGGAATCTCAAGGGAATTGGAATATATCACATCGAAATTCTTAGGGTCAAGTCTCTCCACATTGAATGCCTGGATATCATTCCATATACGCTCTTTGACCAGGTTTCCACGATTATCCTCGGCACGCACCACGATAGTGTTGTAGGCATACTTCTGCTGTGGAGTGTAGTGACGCACGTCATGTCCCTCTGTGAGGGCAAATGATTCGAGGAGAATGGTGTCAGGCTTGTTGTCTATAGGATTGATACCGAGATAGAACACGTGTGCCATTCCTGTCGTTCCTTCCGGATTCTCATATTCCAGAGTGCAACCGCTCCATCCTGATTTCACCTCGGCATTGTTGAGGAAACATATAGGAGCCGAGTCGAGAGTGGAGAAAGAAATCTCTATAGGGCGAGACTCCACATTGTCGCGACGCACGAATGTCACCTGCGCCTTAACGTCGCTGACAGCCTCATTGAATCCTGTCAGGATGACTTTATTGGTGGAGTTGCTTGCAGTCTTGAGCATATCATTGCCGTATGCGTCCTTATATCTTACGTTGATAGCAAGAACTTCGGGATCGTTAGGCAAGGTATAAGTGAGTTCTGCACCTCCCATGACAGGCTCATACGAGAATCCGTTCTTATCCACATTGGCGTCAAAAGTGGATACCTCTTCGCTACATGCCACAAGAAGCATGGCGAAAAGAAAGTAATATGCTAATTTCTTCATTGTTTTCTGTCTGTTAGAGTTTTTACCATCCTTGATTCTGCACACAGCCGGAAATCATCACTTCCTCACTTGCAATAGGGAAGAAATAATCACGTGGGGCAGTGAAAGAGCGCTTCTTCCACACCACTACCGGCTCCTTGAAGTTATTATAGAAGCGTGCTTCATTGTCGCCAAGGACATTCCAGCCGTAAAGCGGAGCATTAAACTCCTCATGTGCTGTCATCCATCGACGCATATTGTAGAAGCGACGACCCTCAAATGCGAACTCGATGTTCCACTCCTGGTGGATGATGTCACGCATTCCAGCCTGTGTATAGACTAGCTGCGGATTGCGGGCATAGGTCTGCCATGCGTCACGGACATTGAGAATACCCGCTCTTTCACGCACTTCGTCGAGCGGATCATACACTCTTGAGTCTGGCTTGTCGAGGTATTCGTTCCATGCTTCGGCAGATGCGAGAAGGAGATCTGGCAGACGGAAGATGATGTCACCTGACTCGGAAGAGCTGCTGCTGTAGTAATCCTTGAAGGCAACGTCGGCATTATCAAACTTCTTGATGTAGTAACCAGTGAGACACTGCGGTATGCTCTCGTCGATACGCTTAGCCACTGTGCCCATAAACTGTCCCTGCATACACTCCACCTTGAAAGGTTCGAGTCCGCTTCCTATGCCCTTCTTATACCAATAAGTGTTGTGGGCAGCGATATCTGCATAGAATCTTGGCTCTCTACGACGATGCAAACTGAGCACATCTTCACCAAGAGGCACTACGTCCTTGTAGCGTTCATCGCTCTCACGGGTGAGTGAATAGCGTGAAGGAAGCCACTGCTTGTCCTCGGAAAGCGGCAGTCCATGCTCGGTATAGAACATCTCTACCATCTTCATTGATGCTCCGAAACCGCTGACACGATACTGATCATAGTAGTCCTGATCCTCTGCAAGGATGCGAGGCTGATAATATATGGACGGAGAATAGCGCTGGTGGCGCACACAGAGGAGCACTTCCTTATTCTGATAATCGTAGTCCATAGTGGATTGCTGTATGTCGCGGATAGTATTGAGCAATGGTGTAGGCCAGACATTGCTGCCCTTTACCAGTTCTTTACCGCCCTCACGAGCAATAGCTATAGCCTCATCTGCAGCCACAGCGGCGGTCTTCCATTTCTCCTTGTCGTAGGCAGGGAAGAGGAGTTCACCGTTCTTGTTCTTGAAATCAGACAGCATATGGTTGCCATTGAAGAGCGGAGAGGCTGCATAAAGCAATGTTATCGCCTTGAGAGCAGCCGCACCTTCCTTTGAGAAATAGGTGTAATGGGTCTGCTCCTGGTCCTTGTAGTAAGGGAGATTAGGTATTGCCTCGTCGAGAAGATCGATGATAGCCTTCACCACTTCGTCGATAGGACGGCGTGGCTGCTGCATCTGCTCGATAGGAGAAGCGGCATCTATATTCTCAGGAACGAGGATAATAGGACCGTAACGGCGCATGAGCTCAAAGTAATACTGCGCTTTTAGAGCCTGGATTTCAGCTTTCCAGAGCGCTTTCTCCTTGTCGAGCATATTATATACACCGTCTATATGGGAGAGAAAGAGGTTGCAATAGCGTATGGCACCATAGAACTTGGTGTTTTTCCACACCTCAGCATAAGGCGATTGCGCCATTTGCAGACCGTCGGCAATCATAAGTCCGTTGAGAGGTTGATGGGTTGGGTTCACGATACGCATGAAATCTCCTGCCACCACTTCGTCAGTACCCCAGAAAGCCGGGCATTGATTGACGTCGGAAATATCCATTGTGATCATGGAATAGCAGGTCTTGAACCATGTGTACGCATCTTCTCTCTTCTCGAAGGTCGTCTCGATGGTCTCGATGTCATCCTCCGGTACCACATCGAGCCACGAACAGGCGGTCAAAGAGATAGAGATGACACACAGATAGATAAGGTTTACTATATTCTTTTTCATATTATGTCGTCTTGATACGGTTAGAAACTCATGTTGAATCCAAGGGAGAATGTGCGCTGGATAGGGTAATTGAAACCATTGCCTCCAAGCTCTACGTCCCACAGTTTGAAGTTACTGATGATGAACGGATTGTTAGTTGAGAAGAAGAGTTTCATGTGCTGCATTCCAATATGCTTGATAAGTTTGTTCGGCATATTGTAAGCCAGAGAGATGGAAGTGCAGCGCAGGAATGAGCATTCACGCATAAAGTATGTGCTCTTACGTGTTTCAGCGCCGCTATACCAGTCTTCCTGTGGATTGTGTGCCACGATATTCTGTGGTGAAAGGCGTGGCCAGAACGGACGATTGCTCATATTGTCCTCGCTCCAGTGGTCGTTGTAGATGGCTGTAAGGAGCGCATGGTCATTGGCAAATGGAGAGAGCGACTTGGCATTGAGGAAGAATGAACGCTTGCCGGAGCCCTGGAAAGAGCAGCTAAGCTCCCATTTCTTGTAGCTGAAGAAGCCACTGAAACCGTAAATGAGACGTGGTGTCTCCGGGAAACCGATGTAAGTAGCGTCCTCCACGGTGATTACTCCGTCATCATTGAGGTCGCGATACTTGATGTCACCTGGCTGAACGTCGCCGTCCTGACGTGGTGAATTGTCGATGTCTGCCTGGTCGCGGAAGAGTCCTTCAGCGATATAGCCGATAGCCTGACTGATTTCCTTGCCCTTCATACGCTGCCATGCTGGCTTGTTTGTGGCTTCTTCGATTTCAAGATACACCACCTTATTATATGTAGCTGTACCGTTGAGGATGATGTAAGCGTCATTTCCGAACTGCTTCTGGAACTTGAGCGAGAGGTCAACACCTCTTGATCGTGTCTTTCCGATATTGTCCAATGGAGCCACTTCGATACCTACGTTAGCAGGAATGATAAATCGGCTGGAGAGAATGTTGTGGCGAATTTCCTGGTATATGTCGCCCTGGAACTCGAAAAGTCCATTGAAAAGCTTTGCTTCGATACCGAGATTGACCTGCTCTGCTATCTCCCACTGGATGTCATCATCACCATAGAAGTTGACTATTCTTCGTGCAGCATTGCTTGATGCCTTATAAGCCTCTACGTCCTTGACGTTACCTGAACTGGTCATACCTATGTCCTGAAGATATACATAGCGTGGTGTGGAGATGATACCATCATTACCTACCTTACCCCATGACAAGCGGAACTTGAGGAAAGAGAGCCATTTCTTGAAGCTCTTCATCCACTTTTCGGATGAAGCGACCCAAGCACCACCGAATGCTGGGAATACTCCCATGCGGTTGTCCTTGGCGAATCGCTCAGATCCATTGTAGCCTACGCTGACCTCTCCGAAGTATTTGTCCTTGTAACCGTATGATCCACGTGTGGAGAAAGTGAGGTTACGCTGCGGCATTCCGTTGAGTACTGACGAGATAGCAGATGTAGTTCGCTCGTAAGCCTGGAAGACTCCGGTGAGTGATGTCTGGTGGTCGCCCCATGCAGCAGTATGATACAAGCGTCCTTCGTATGTGACGCGGTTCTCTGTAGAGTTACCTCCGCTGCCTACTCGAAGTGTCTTTGAGGCAGTGGCATTGCCCACTCCAGCGAGCTTATGCTTGCCTGTCTCGAAGTCATAGGATGCGAGATAATACTTATAAGGTGATGTCGTGAAGGCGTTGTCATAGTAACCGGTCTGCACGTATGACACGGAGAGACGGAGTTCAAGTCCTTTAAGGAGTGAACTGAGGTTATGGATATACTCTGCCTTGTTGGTGGTGGAGTAACGGGTGCGCTCCTTATATCCCTGCTGGTTCATCATATAAGGGTTCACTGAGCCTGTAGCAGTGGTACCAAAGCGTATATGTGGCCAGTTATAAGTCTCATCTGCTGGGTAAGTAGGTGCGAAATCTACCGGTGAAGCATTGAATGCGTATGAATAAGCGGCAGTCTGGTCGGTGGTAGAACCATGGTATTTATCGATATTCGTCGCAGAATTGATTACGAGACGGATACCGGAATTGAGATTGATATTCAGGTTTGTACGGAAGCTGACCTGATTATTCACGATGTTACAATCGAATGAGTTGAGCGGATCTGACTTGAGCATACCCTCATCTCTATTATAGTTTACAGAAGCATAATACTGCACAACTCTTGAACCGCCACGGATTGTGACTCCGGCACGATGGTTGATACTGTAGTCTTTGAAAAGGATATTGTACCAATCATTGGCTGGATAGACCCATGAAGGATAGCGATCGGAGCCTGTACGGCGGATTCTCTCCACGCTGTATTTGGGTGTTCCTGAGTTAGAGCGTCCTACTATGGCCTGATTATACATCTTCATGTAGGTAATAGGATCCACGACATCGATGGTCTCTGTAGGTTTTGACATGACCACCTCATAGCGAGCGGTGGTATATACGCTGCCTTCACTACCCCTCTTCGTGGTAACAAGGATTACGCCATTAGCGCCGCGGGCACCATACATGGCTGTAGCGGAAGCATCTTTCAGCACACTGAATGACTCAATATCTTCGACCACGAGACGTGAAAGTTCGAGCTTTGATGACTCCACTCCGTCGATAAGGATAAGAGGATCGGAGTTTGCGCTGGACTGGAATGATGTGATACCACGTACATAGAACTTGGTATTCATCTCTTCTTCTGTGAGGGAACCTACAAGTCCGCCTGTCTGCCATGCTATCATGCCAGGGATTTTACCTGCAAAAGAAGTGGTGAGGTCACTGCTTGAGGTCTTGAGGTCCTTGGCATTGACTGATGTGATGGATGAAACGACGCTCTCCTTCTTCTGTGAACCGAATGCTACTACGGTCACTTCATCCAGGTTGCTGCTTTCTGGCTCAAGGCGAACACTGAGCTGTGTCTTTCCTTTGATAGGCACCTGCTCTGTCTTATATCCGATGAAAGAGAAAGTGAGGACGTCATCTGGCTGTGCCTTTATGTTGTAATGTCCATCAAGGTCGGACATGACACCTGTCTTTCCAGCGTGAATCTTTACGGTCACTCCGGGAAGTGGCGTACCATTTTCGTCCACCACCTTACCTTGCACTTTGATTGGTTCCTGCCTGGGATGATCAGAAGACTGCTGTTCAGGCTTCTCGACCTTCTTCTTAGTGATGGTGATAAACTGTCCATCCACGGTGAAAGTAAGGGGAAGATTGCGCAATATCTGCTTCATTGCTTCCCTAATGCTTGTGGCATGGACGGTACCTGTAAATCTCAAGCCTTCTAAGTCCTTGGTGACATAGTTGACTTTGTAGTTGGATTTCTTTTCCAACTTGCGGAATACTTGTGGCAAACTTTCGTTTTTCGCCACCAATTCGATTTTCTCGGTCTTCACATCTTGCGCCTCGACTATCTGTGGAGGCAGCGCAAGTAGCGAGAAGACGAATAAAAAGTAGGTGAGGACCTGTTTCATGAATTTGTGATAGAAAGGGTTTAAGGGTTTTTACACTATATACGACTTGTTAACTTTTTTTGCACCCCAGAGTGATAAAAAAATATCCAAAATAGTGCATTTTGTATGTTTTTCAGTGTTTTTCGTTGTCATTTTTTATAGTTTCATGCCTATTTTTTATCCAATCTTGTTGTCTGGTTGTTTGGTTGATAATCAAACTAAACAACAAAACACACAATCAACTAAACAACAAAACAACATTATCAATATGCTCCTTCGCCTTACGGCTCAGTGCGCACGCGCTCAAAATCAATCACGGATAACTTGGATGCGACGGATTTTATCTTTTTCACGGATTTCATTTAATTCTTGGATTTACATGGTATTGGATTTAATTCGGATTGTATTTGCGCCTGTACGGCGCGGATTGCCTACTGCATATAGAAGTCATAGAGAGACATATCGTATAGAAATCCGCAGAAAGTCCACAGCGTAAAGAAATCCGTGAAAATCAAAGCGCCGTAAGGGCGCATAGAAATCCAAATATAAACTTAATCAAATAAAAAAATCCGTGAAAGAACAAATCCGTTGCATCCGCTTATCCGTGATTGATTTTGAACGCAGCGAGCGAGCCAAAGGCGAGCGAGTATATTTAATTCATAATTCATAATGTGCGCTATGACATATCGTGTGGTACTGTCTTCCAGACAGATAAGAGTGTGACTTTATAATATCCTGAGACTTCGTCCCGGGTTACTCTCGCTACGCTCGGTATTGGCTTCCAGCCAAATCCTACTGGCACACCTCATTGTAATCACCAATAGCAGATAATGGGCGTCAGTGTAGATAATGTGTATCAGTAATGGATAGATAGCAGAGATGCGTATCAGTAGCAACCTGTTTTGTCTGGAAGACAATACCGAGCAGAGCGAGAGTAACCCGGGACGAAGTCTCGGGATGGACAAAGCGGGGATGGACAACTGTCTGGAAGACAGTACCTTGATTTTGTTGTCTGGTTGTTTGGTTGATAGTCAAACTAAACAACAAAACACACAATCAACTAAACAACAAAACACACAATCAACTAAACAACAAGACAACCAAACAACTTGTTTACTTTGGCAACTATTTAACAGTTATTAATATATTTTCCTGCACTTTTTCTGAAAAATATTTTTTGTCGTTTGTAATTCCACCCTTCCACCTTGCCGTTATTATCACTTTGATAATCAGCAATTTATCTAAGGTGGAATTAGGGTGGAACTATAGGTGGAACTTCATGTAATTCCACCCATAATTCCACCATAATTCCACCACACATAACACACTGATTATTAAGCACATAATATTTGCAAGGTGGAAGGGTGGAACTTCTTTCGCATAAAAAAATATTCGGAGAATAATAGCCGAAAAATAGTGAAGATATGTTAAAAACAAGTGTTTCCACAGTCCTATTTACTTCAGAAATCAGTCCCTAACAAAAGAATCGCCCCTCCAAGGATGAGTTGGAAGGGCTTGTGTTGGGCTATTGTAAAAGCTATGCTTTTGCAATGTAATAACTATGCTTTTGCAATGTAATAACTATGCTTTTACAATGTAATAACTATGCTTTTACAATGTAATATCTAAACTATTATGATAGACTTATTTGATATGTATGGTATTGCCACTGATTGTGACGTCCATTATCTTCATGCGATTGAGTATTGCGACAGCGCGCTCCACGGATTCTGTTCTTACGAAGAAGTAGCGGACGCGAACATCACGCAATTTCTTGTTTTCGAAATCCACCTTTACGTTGTACCATTTGGATATTTGACCCATGACAGCGGACAGCGGCTGATCTTCGAAATAGAAGTAGCCATCGCGCCAATAGGTATATACATCGGTATTGATATCAGCCACAGAGAGGTCGTTGCCATTGCATCGTGCTTCTTGTCCTGGAGTCAGCATTACGGTTTTCTTCGCGTTTAGTCCCGTTACCTCTACGCTTCCGTTAATCAAAGCCACACTATTGTTTTTGGCACCATTGCCTTTTACGTATAGTTCGGTGCCGAGCACCTTAGCCTGCATGCCATCCACCTCCACGATAAAGGGATGTGAAGGGTCTTTAGTGACCTTGAAATAAGCCTCGCCCTTGAGTTTGACGTGGCGTGTATTGCCTTCAAATCGTGTAGGATAGTCGAGTGTGGTCTCTGCATTCATCCATACCGTAGTGCCGTCAGCCAGCACCACCTTGAAGTCTTTACCGGTCGGTGTCTGCAGATGTCGTATTTCGACTGGCACGTCGTCCTTTGCTGTGGCGCATACCAGTTCGGGTTTTCCATCATCTCCCACGCTTATGTCAGCTCCAAACATCTCGTCGAGCTCAGTGCCTTTCCTGATGTCAGCAGTCTCTCCTTCATCTGTCGAGAGGGTGATGTTGCCCAATGTCCTTGCGTCAGCAGGGGTATAAGTATCTCCAGACTGATGATCGACATAGGTAAAGACGAAAATAGCCAATATCGTGGCAGCAATGCCAGTGATAGCTCCCCAGATGAAACTATGCTGTGGGGGCTGCTTTCTCTCGGTCTGGACATTTGCTTTCCTGCATACTTTTTCCCATTCCTTACCCACATCAATATCCCTGGACTTACCCTTTCTGATGACAGCCTCCTGTATGAGGTCCATCAAGGATTCCTGATTTTGATGTTGCGTATTCATATCTTTTTCTCTATTCCTTTTATTATATATACGTATTAGAGTGTAAAAAAGTCACCACTCCATATCTTTTTTTTTCAATTCATTACGGAAAAACTTGACTGCTTTCATGATATGCTTGCGTATGGCGCTGATGCTTACGCCGCATGCTTCGCCAGCTTCTCTGTAAGTCTTCTTCTGATAGAAGCAGAGGTCGATGATATCCCTTGTCTTTGTGGGCAGTTCATCGATGCTTTCATAGATGATATTGAGTGTATTCTCTCGTCTCAACCATTGGTCATCGTCGATTTCTCGGTCGGAGATTTGCAGTTCATGCTTGACGTATTTTTGCTCAGTCTCTTGATGACGCAGGCTGTCGAGGCACCTGTTCCTCACGGTGGAGTACATATATGTGAGCATTTGCTGGGCAGTAAACTCAGAACAGATAGGGTAAATCTTGGCAAAGCAATCTGACACTATATCTTTACACGCTTCTTCTTCCTCAATGTATTGCATCGCATAGAAGTAGAAACGCGGATAGTTTGTTTTGAAAAACTGTTCAAATTCTTTACCATCCATTTTGTGTCCTGTTGATTATAAACTGCAAAGTTAGGAATTTTTCACGAACTGCGTCGTGATTGTATTGATTTTAACAAATATTAAAAAGGGAATAACATCGAAGACTGCACCTTATTATAATGTGCTCATCGCTGCATTATAATGTGCTCATCGCTTCGCGACGAGCACAAGCGTTCAAAGAGAATCACGGATAACACAGATGCGACGGATCTGTTCTTTCACGGATTAAGCCCCCCTCCTGTCCCCCTTGGGGGATGAAAGGTCTGGCACTGGCTACTTGAGTCTCAAGCTGACAATCCGTAACCAAAGAAAAGCCCCTCCAGGGAGGGGTTGGGGAGGGCTTAAAAATCCGTCGCATCGGTGTTATCCGTGATTCATTTTGAACGCGTGCGAAAGAGCCCGAAGGCTCTTGAGCATTGTGATTATCTTTGGTCATTTATACATCATCATGTGCTCATCACTTCGCGACGGACAGACCAAGATGCATCTGGTACTGTCTTCCAGACAGCCTTTCTTCTTGCGTTTATAATCCCGAGACTTCGTCCCGGGTTACTCTCGCTTCGCTCGGTATAGGCCTCCAGCCTAAGCTTGTTGGATAGTTTCTGGATAGAGAAGCTGATTGACGAAAAGACTATTCGGGCCTCCAGCCTAATCTTGCTGACAGGTGGTCTGGTTGTTTTGTTGTCTTGTAGTCAGACTTATACATACAACAATGCCACCAAACAACAACACCACAAGACAGCAAATAAATATTATCCCATATTTTTTTATTTGCTATCAATTATGCAAATCGTTTTCATTGGCTTTGCCTCTATTTATCCGTTTTATGGGTAGCGCATCATGCTTGGAAGAATGGGATGAAGAGAGATGTGATTGAGAACAATTCGATTTCTTAAAAACCAGTATAAACAGGCGATTTTCTACCCATAACTCCCAAAAAAACATAGATATGGGTAAAAAATCGCCATTTTTCTTGTTTCAAAAGAAAATAAACAATATATTTGCATTCGGATAAAACATTAGTAAAAACATTTTTTATCCATTGATATTTCATACGAAAGAAGGGCAAAGCATGTGGATAATCTGATATCACTCCTGGGTTATCATGTACTCATCGCTTCGCGACAAGCACAAGCGTTCAAAGAAAATCACGGATAGCACGGATGCGACGGATTTTATCTTTTCACGGATTTTAATTTGTCATAATGGATTTTTGTGCGCCAAGACGCATGGATTTTTACGGATTTTTCCTTCGCTTGAGGCAATCCAGCGCCGTCAGGCGCAATGAAATCCAAGACAAATTCAAGACTAAAAGAAATCCGTGAAAAGATAAAATCCGTCGCATCGGTGTTATCCGTGATTCATTTTGAACGCGTGCGAAAGAGCCCGAAGGCTCTTGAGCATTGTGATTATCTTTGGTCATTTATACATCATCATGTGCTCATCACTTCGCGACGGACAGACCAAGATGCATCTGGTACTGTCTTCCAGACAGCCTTTCTTCTTGCGTTTATAATCCCGAGACTTCGTCCCGGGTTACTCTCGCTTCGCTCGGTATAGGCCTCCAGCCTAAGCTTGTTGTATAGTTTCCGGACAGAGAAACTGATTGACGAACAGACTATTCGAGCCTTCAGCCTGATTTTGTTGTTTGGTTGGCTTGTTGTTTTGATGTTTTGTTGGATGCGATGATGTTGGATGGGAATTTTCCAAGATGTTTTTGGGGGGCAAGACATCACCTTTGCGGACTGAAGGCCCCAACGAACTAATAGCCCGGAGCGATGCTCCGGGCTATTAGTTCGTTGCCCACTTAGGGGCGCAATGATGCTAAAGGCTGTTTCGCAAAGTATGACGATGAAAGGAACCTCAAGCTAACAACCCCTAACTTCCTATCTTCCACCAAGGGGGGATAAGAGGGGGGCTTTGGGATAAGAGGGGGGCTCCTTACTTTCTTACCACCTTCTTACCACCAACAATCAGTAGTCCGCGAGCATCCTTACCTACTGTCTGACCCATGATATTATAGGCTTTCTCATCCTTCTTGGCGGTATGAATGTCATTTATGCCGGCAGCGGTGGTCTTTGAGAGTATCTTTACATAGTCGATGGCAATGCCACTGGCAGGCTTACTGAATGATGAAGGACCGGCGACGGTAAGGTAGATATCTCCTTTTGAGGCTTCGTCAAGCGTAAACTCGATGCTTTCTATGGTCCATTTGCCAGTTTCGAGGTTGTATCTGCTTCCTCCATGACTGTCATAGACAGGCTGATGAGCCGGTGCATCCTCTTCCACAGGCATGGTGGAAATCCATCTATTCTGTATTCTGAGGTCGGTGCTGCCGATATGCCACATAGCTATCTCTATCTTATAAGTGCCAATAGGAAGCTTATTATCATCTGTCAGATGCAGGCAATAAGACGCTGGCGTCTTGGTATTAGGACGAAGCACGAGGCATCCGCCGTCTGTATTGCCGTCAGCGCCTGCAGATGGGATAGTTTCTCCCATGACAGTCTTCTGAGTGCCATACTGATAGACTCCTGTCACGCCCTTTGTTGTCTGCGTGTGCTTGGTCCATCCTTTCACTTCCTTGATGTCATCAGGCTGCACATCACCCGCAGGAGCTGCTTTGTTGTAATCAAAATCGCTGTCGAATGTTGCGTTTGTGAGATACTGTGATGTTACGTCCTGCCATTCCTGAGCATTGACTGTCAATGCCGCTACGGCAAGAAAAGAGGTTAAGAGTAAAGATTTTGATCGCATAGAAATAAATATTAAGTGTTTGTAAATAAAAGCATTACTCTCTTCGTGCGCTCCTCCCGTCGTGCAAGTTTTCGGTCACCATGCTGCGGACATTTACTTGGAGCGCTTTACATATATACGTAGTATATCCACATTTTGCACCTTTTACTCCCTTTTTTTTCTTTTGAAATAAAAAAATCTATGGAGGTCTTGGTTGGGTTCTTGGGAATTGGGATAAAATATCAATGGATAAAAACATGATAATTATAAATAAATAGGGTGTCCAGTTCTATGTCCTCATTTTTGACAACGTTTTAATAACTTAAAACATTTAAAAAACAGCTAATTAAGTATGAAATACATGACAAATTTAGCTATCAAAAGGTCTGATGTAAATTTGCACAAGATTATAGTTTACTTAGCAAATGATTATCAATGATTTAGATGATTATTACATTGTTTTTGATACTAAAAACAGGAACATAGAACTGGACGCCCTAGTTAATTTACTATGCGAATGATATTATGCAGAATATCGTCAGTGTTGAAATTGACGAGTAATCCTACCTGAGTGTTCGTTATTTTCAAATAAGTGAAAAGCTGAATTTTATGCACTTGTTTAATTTCATTAACCGCCTTGAGTTCAATAATGATTTTGTCCTCTACCAGTAAATCAATTCTATAATTACACTCTATATTGACTCCTTTATAAACCACTGGTATGTTTTTCTGAGATTCTACTTTAAGTCCCATTTTTTCTAACTCAACTATAAGAGACTTTTCATATATTTCCTCATATAGCCCTGGACCCCAATAATTATAGACATTAAATATTGCCTTTCTTATTTTATATGATAATTCTTCGTATAGTAACATGAATGGTATATTATGTTTAGGTGTATGATGATACAAAGGTAATTATTTTTTTCTAATGAAAACAATAAAGTCAATAAAAACACAATAATCTTTACTCTTTTTTATTACAATGCTCGCACGCCTTTGGCTCGCTCGCTGCGTTCAAAATCAATCACGGATAAAGCGGATGCGACGGATCTGTTCTTCACTGATTTTTATTCGATGCATTTGGATT
>SAMEA104315420__coassemble_655_pt1 | contig 19814 bp, 8 predicted proteins | sample SAMEA104315420__metabat2_high_PE_027 | metagenome-assembled genome bin SAMEA104315420 (sample SAMEA104315420) | gut metagenome | biome: Monkey gut; feature: monkey-associated habitat; material: faeces | place: China | collected 2013
GGCTTTTACCGTTGGTTACCAACCACCAACCAATAACCGACAACCAAACACCCGACTAAACCTTACAAAGCTTCGTCTTCCATATAGAATACCTCGTCAATAAAATTCCATTTTTCATCGCCGAGACCGAAATCGGGAAGCAATGTGACGGTCTTGATGTATTGCTTTTTGACAGTCTTGTCGAAGTCTGCATTGGTGGAAGTCTTTGACTTATAGACTCCTGGCGCCAGTTCCGCAGTGAACTTCTCAGGGAGGTTGGCCTTGAAGAAAATGACAAAATTATTTTGAAATGTGGGGCTTTGCTCATCAAAACGGAAATACTTCACCGCCACGAGAGATTTGCTTTCATCATAGAGTTTCAGACGAACCCCGCCGACATGGAAAACTTCCCGACCGACACGTTCCCACGTACCACTTACAGCATATTCATAACTTTCATCATAATCCTCCCGTCCTACAGCCTGTCCCACCTTTGTAAACCTTGAGCATTCTTCAGGTTTGTAGATACGAAGCTCTTCGAGACTATAGATTCTCTTCTCGTTTGGTTCGGTCGCTACTATTGTCGCATTCCATTCTATTTCATCATTTAAATTGTCAATAGTGGCATCGATTTCGTATTTCTTGTTCTTTTGCAGTTTTGCGCCCTTGGTGTCGAGTGCGATTATTCTTTCCAGATTATTATTTTCCCAAATGAGAAGGCTGAGATCGGTGAATTCATTCTGATTTTCCTCAGTGCGTCCTACCTTATCAAACTCCACATAGCCCTTGAGTCTGGTCTTGTCAGGAGAATCCGCAGTAAACGCCCCTAAAGAGAAATTCTTTATCACAGGAATCTGATAATCATTCTTCTGGCTTAGAGTAATCTCTTTGAAATGTGCATCGCCGAACATTGTTCCGAAAGGTAGTAACTTCACGATAGTAGGCACATGCTGGTTGATGCCCAGATAATCGAGAGTAGTAGTGATACCACCTTTGCTTTGAGCCAGGAAAATGTCGAGAGCATGGGTATATTCGGTACGATTATTGCCTTTGACATACTCATAGTAAGGCAGAGGCAGACTGATCTTATCATATGGATTCTGGTCGCGAAGGAAGCAAGTGAGATTATTGGTGTACTCCTTTCTGTTGATATATGAGATGCCCACGCCTTTCTCAAAAACGGAGAATCCTGGAATAGACAATCCCACTACTTTCACGGAGAAAGTATGCCTGCTCTCATCAAGGTTTTTATATCCACTGGTTTCGTATTTGGACGTGGTCTTTGTTCTATTGTCTCTCTCTTTGAAATAAGGCTTGATGGATCCAGGCTCAACACCGATTTCAAATCCATACCATGACTCATTTATATCAGTGGAGGTCTCATTATAATCGGCATATCCATCTTTCGTCTCGTACTGGTATGCCAATTCCACTGAAACTATCTTAGGAATAATTGGGATCGGAATAGTAGGAACAGGAATCATCGATGGCGATTCGACAGATAGTGGTCCTACCCATCTGATTTCTACGGTGCCATTGGCATAGACGGTTTGCGTAAATGTGGTCTTGACATAAGAATCGAGTCCTAAGCGGAATTCATCCTTGTCGCTGTCAATGTGGATGTCGAAAGTTTGCTTCAGGCGTTGCGACCACTTTCTCCCCCATTCGAATATTCCTGTAAATTTTACCGGGCTGAAGTGTCCGACGTTACTTGTCTGGGTTAACTTGATTTCCTGCGTATAGGTGGTGTCAATGAAAGTCTTTTTCATATCTGTGGCTCTCGTGATGTCAGACGGGGTGTCATCATATCCCTGATAATTGCTTTTCATGTCAATCTTCAGCACCTTGAACACACGGGTGCCATCGACATTATTGCCGATACACTTGAAACGGTCGCCATCCTTGAACACGCGCTCAGCCTCTATGGCTATTCCGCCAAACCTATCATCGGCGGCATGATATACCACGTCGCCCGGATTGGGGAGCAACTCCGCCGGCATAGAGCTGGCGAAGGAGATTAGAGAGTCCTTTATCTCAATGATATAGCCATTGTAGTCGTCATGATTGAGCCATACCACGTTTTCATGAAACTGGTAGGTGGCAGTGCCAGTCTCGTTCTTGATGTGGCGCGGGGCAGTGAAGCCGTCGCCATTGTTTGCGAGGTCGGCATCCTCTTCGTCGATGAACGAGTCGAAGGAGAGTGAGCAGGAGGCTAACATGCCCACTGTTATCATGATAAGGATGTAATATAGTCTTTTCATAATGAGGATGGGGTTTTATTATTATAGGAATTATTGCCCGGTAACGCGGGCAACACAGTGGCGGATTTTTAAATGAAGAATGAAGAATGGGAGTTACGTTTCTTTTAGTGAAAAGTGAAAAGTGAAGAGTGAAAAGTGAAAAATCGCGCTGACGCAATTGAGAACCTCAAGCCAGAGTACGTAACCCGAATTCTTCATTCTTCATTCTTCATTCTTCATTTAGAACATTCTTCATTCTATCACCAGACTGACGAGATTTGACAGTGTGCCGTGGCTCTGTCCATCGAACTTCACCTGGTAACTGAAACGCTCAAGCTGATATTTTCGCCGGTCGAAGGCACGAAATTCTATTGTCTCTCCGAGCACCACATCGCGGCGACCAGAGACTCGGAAGACGTAATACTCATGTCCGTTCCAGTTCATGAGTTTAGGAGTGGCACGCAGTTCTTCGCCAACGAAGGCTCCCACCATCAGCGACTCTCCAGGTCTTTGCCCGTGGACACTGATATCAGCATATACCACTGTCTCGTTCATGTATTCGCCCTGCGGCACACCTTTCCAAGGCTTCATGACCCTTACGAGGCATGTGTCAGCCACAGACTCATCTACAGCCGACCTTGCCACCACCTTGCATGCCCCAGCCTTGACAGCCACGAGGGAGTCACCGCTGACTGTAGCGATGGCATCATCGACACTGTACCACTCCACTCCGACGTTTCCGACATTCACCGGCATGATGAATGCAATGAGGCGGCACGAGTCTCCCGCCATGATGTCGATGGTATCGCGATACAGCGTCATAGTGGGCTTTTCCTGAAGTTCGTCTTCCTCATAGGTGTAGAAATCACCGCACGAGCACAGGGCTGTGACTGTGAGTGCGAGGCACGCCGCACGGATTGCCATGCGGAGTGAAGACGTATTGATGTTGTGTAGCTTCATATCGACAGAATGTGAGTGAGGGGGTTAGGGAATAGGGATAATTCTTACTTTTTCTGAGGCGCTGTGACCTTCACGATATTCGATGGCTTGCTGGCTCTTCCATCAGAATAGAGCAGCTTGACATAGAATTCGGCTGTCTCGCCAGGCGAGAGCAGGCGGTTGCTATGCAAAGGCTCATTGATATCCTCTGAAATGAGATATTCGAAAGAGTCCTTGCCCGGCTTTCGTACATATACGCCCCAATAGCGTTCGCCGTCAGGCTGTTCGCCTTCGCAGTCCCATGAGAGGCGTGTACGCTCTGCGTCAGAGTCGTATCGTCCTACGAGATTGAGCTCCACGTTGACGGCGGTGTTGCGATTATTCATTACGGAGACGACAAGACTTGGTCCGGAACTGATACCTGTGGAATTGAATGATTCCACCACGTATTCATAGCGTCGCCTGTTGTTGAACGGCGGATTGTCGTCAATGCGGATGCGGTAATTGTCAGCAGCCACAGAGTCGGCATTCAGCGAAGCTATCAGTTCCCAGTCAGGCTGATTCTCCAGACGTCTGAAGACATTATGGATGATAGTGGCTTTGTCAGCACCGGCTATCCAGCAGAGGTGTATGCCTTCTGTATCTACCACGAGAGTGTCGAGGTGAGCAGGAGTAGGCGGAAGCAGATGAGGACGCTCCACCTGCAGAATCTTGGTGTATTGTCCGATGTTGGAAGCATAGTCGGTGGCACGCACTCGGTAATAGATATACTTCTGATTGACATCCACTGCCACGGAGTCGGTGAAGGTGGTGTCGCGCATCTGTTGCGGTGAGATGATGACAAACTGATGAGTGGTATCATTTGCCACAGCCACTTCATAGAATGCTATGTCGCCACGATCCTCAGGAGCAGGCGACCATGAGAGATGTATTCTGCCATTCTCCTCCACTTCTGCCTTGAAATTGAGCGGAGGTTCCGGTGCTTTCTTGTCCTCGATGCGAAGCTGTACCGGCATGGAATATCCCATATTGCCTGCCGTATCGACAGCGGCAATGGTGAGCATACCGGTGGAAAGGCGGCTGACATCAATGGAAAGCACGGTGTCGGTAGGAGAGAACATCGTTTCGGAGATACTCTTCCACTGCTTACCAGTATAACGCTCATTATAATAGAGAGGCATAAATCCTATGCAGTCGTCCTCTATCTCGGCTTTTTCTATCTCCACATGGGCGGTAATCACCTGGGTAGAGTCAGGGTCTCCTTCACGGGTGATGAGGATCTGGCGTATGGTAGGCGGTGTCGGAGCATCCACATCGCCCACTCTCACCTTATGGGTGGTGGAACTGACGAGCAGATCACCGAAGGCATCATAAGCCAATACGCGGTATTCATACACTCCAGGCTTGTCCACTACGTCGGAATAGCGATTGAGTTCCTCTTTATCGAAACCGAGGTCGAGAGCGGAAGCATACGGACGGACCGTAAGGCGTTTCCATTCAGTCTCTCCTTCGAGACGACGCTCCACCTCGAATGTGGAATTGACCTTGTCTTCCCACCTCAACACGAGACTCAGAGCCGTGCTCACCGTGTCGCTATAGACAGGAGCATAAACTGCAGGCTTATACTTGGTGCATTCTATCTCCACCACACCAGGAGCGATAGGCAATCGTCCCAAAGAGTCGCGCTTAGCAGGCTGAAGGATATACTGATAATGCAATCCCTGCTTGACGTCGCGATCGACATATCTCAATCCGATGGCTTGAGCCACGTCGGGACGCCATTCTGCCACCATTTCAGCGAACGCATACTGCGTCTGCTGATCTTCGTATATTTCCAGCATTGCGCCCATCTCTCCGTAGCGTTCACGTGTCTGGTTAGGCTTAACGCCTCCCTCTCCATAAATCATTCCTACAGCCACGAATGCCAGCGAGTCGCTTTCAGGGTATCGAGCACGCAGTTGTTCGAGCGAAAGCGGACGAATCCCTTCTGCAATGAGGTCGTCGTGGAGCACGCCACTCTTATCGGTGTAGATACGTGGTTGAGGTAGTTCCAAGTGACGTAGTCTTCCGGCGCCCATCTCAGCACGATGCTGTCACCATAGCTTCGCGAAAGCATATTGATGGCAGCAGGGCGCACCCTCACTTCCTCCTCGACGACAGAGTCGGACTGTTGCACCGCCTCATTGCCATACTGAGGAAAAGCCACGTTAGCCGTTGCCGTGGAAGATCTGCCCGGTGCGAGAATTGCCGATGCAGACACCGCTATGAAGAGCGATGCTAAGAGTGTAGCTATGACCTTGTTTCTTTTCATATTATGATGTTTTTTAGTTTTACGATAGAGAGAGAGTTAAAACGTTCCGAAAAAAAGAATCTGATGTCGTCAACGTCGTGTCCTCCGGGTCCTCACTGTACTCTTCTGCTTAGTACCAGTAGCAGTAGTGCGAATGGACTGCTTCAGCTGAGTGCCAGTAGAATTCTTTTGCTTACTACCAGTAGAGGTAGTGCCATTAGCCTTCTGAACTTTAGACGTTGTAGCCTTTGTAGAAGAGAGAGGCTCTGCCTTCCTTATCGGTGCAGAAGAAGCCGCTGTAGAAGTGGTATCAGCCTTTGATATCTCAGTATTGATAGGACCGGTAACGCGTGTCCGCCTTTCCGTCTCAGCCTTCTTGATATCATTGTCGGTGATGGTACCGACCTTAATCAGCGTAGATGGAAGTTCCGGAGTGGAGTTTGCCTCCTTCTTCGAACTGTTGCCATTGCCCTCTCCAATACGAATGTTACCATTCTCGAGATCTTGTATGAACTTCTCCATCTCCATATCTTTTCTAAATTGACTGACAGGCTTGGTGTTGTTCATCTTCAAGTCTGTAGAACTCTTAGAAGAAGTGCCTTTAGGAGGATTAGAGGTATTTTTGTTGCCATTATTGTTGCCATTACTGTTGCCATTACTGTTACCAGAAGACGCCATAGTCGGCCTTTTATCGCCAGGGAAATAGAAGATTTCGCTCAATCTCTTTGGTTCGTATCCCTTGGCATTCTGGTCATCCAGGTCTTCAAGAGTGATATTGATCACCGGTGCAGTGTATGGTGCCAGTATTCCGTCTGACATATCATACAGTTCCGGATTGACAGCATACTCGCCACTGTTGAGGTCATAGCAGTTGGTGCGATAGACCTGGACATTAAGTTTACCGACATTCTGACGTGCTTTTCCGCTCAGGAATGGAGTATGAGAGCTTGGGATTACGCCTGAAAGCTTGCCCCATACAATCTCATGTGCATCTTTGTGGAATCTGCCTTTACTGATCTTCTGCTGTCCTTCAAACTCGAATATATCATTCGGGTCAAGATAACGCGAAGTGAGAGCCATCTGATAATATGGTACGAACGCTCTGGCATAGGAGTTACCGCCTGCTAGTGCGCTGCTGGAACCCCCCCTAGTAGAGCCTGACGGATCATATTTCTGATAGAGACCGTTACATTCTTCCAGATAATCAGAGACGAAATTCTTCAGCTTTCCTTTTTCCGTCTTATATCTGCCGAATTGATTGTCCGCAAACTTCATTTCATTTTCCAGTCCGCTGCTTACTCTGGAGGCGACAGAATATACATCAAGGATGTTCTGTACAGTCTCAGCTACCATTCGGGTATATCTGTCAGAAGACTCATATGACCACGGATTGATGCCTCTCATACGGCTATTGCCCAGCAGGGCAACGTCCTCCTCCACCTTGTCCAGTTCACGAACTGGGAAATAGGTAGGCTCCGGACTGTAAACGAATACGTCGAGCAGTTCCTTTGCTCCCTCGGTTATGCGGTTCTCTGAGGCTTGTCCGTATCTTCCGCCATTGATACCTCCAGAGCCAAATGACACCAGGGATTCCGTGGTCGATACGCCGATGTTGTACTTCTTGAGCTGTGCTTTCCATCCACCTACCAGAGCATAGTTGGCAATCCAGCTGAGATACATATACGGATCTTTCTGTATCATGTACTCATTTCCAGACTTCAACATGCCGATTGAGCCATCAGGATATCTGCTGTAGCTTCTGATGCTTTGGAGCACCTTGTCCTTATAGCCTATCAGTTTCCATGTGGTGAACGGAAGTTCATACTGCATTGTCCTGGAATCATTAGACCGTTCAAATCCACCATTCCATGAAGCATCATCACAGCTGAGAGGCAAGTAGAGCAGATTGATGGTGTCACGCACCTCGTAAGCCACGTCCTCTGTAACGGTGTAAGTACTGGTGTTATACATATTTGTATTATTTTCCAGTCCGGTCAAGAGCTTATCTACCTCATTATCGGTAAGTCCATTGGTCTTCCATCTTTTAAGGATGTTAGACGCAGACGATGGAGAACTCATATTCGAACCTGTATTGCCTACCTTCGATTTGCCAAGAGTCTGCGTACTGCCACTACCGGTAGTCTGCTTATTACCCTTACCAGCAGTCTTACTGCCCACAGGGTCATTGTTACGAAGACCACCACTGCCTGATGCGGCAGGATTATATACGCCCTTAGCGCCAGCCTTCTTCAGTATCTTACGTATCTCATTCGTCTGACTGCGCCACATTGCAAGCACTGATACCGAAGGCATAGTTCCTCCGTTAGCCTTGATTACTATGCGGGCAAATGGAGTATTCGTAACCTTCTCCTTCTCCACTTCCTCAGTTCTGGTCATGGTTCTGGTAGTGATATAGTCGAGACTAAGGTCAGCTATCCACTGTCGGTCAGCAGCATACCGTCCCTGCTTTATACGTCCTAATCCGAGAGGCTTGGAAGTGATGATATTGCAGGACTTTACGCTGGACTTCGCACCAGGATATGTGAATGTCATGTTCTTGATCACTGCATCCTCAGAGTGGGAGAGCTTGCGAACATTCACCTTCTCTTTGACCTTCGTCACCCTTCCTCCACGACCGTGACGGTAAGTACGGGTTCTTTCCTCTTCGTCCCATACATACTGATTCCATACCAGCTTGTCGGAAGGGTTCTTCATCTTGAACTCTCTCGTCAAGGCTATGTTAGGATATACCATATCTATAGCATGGGCTTTGAGGCGTCCGTTTTCGGCATTCCTGTCGTCATTGGCAAGATCCTGCTCGGAGACAAACAGCTTATTGTGGTATGACGGATAAGCCGATGCCACGTAATCACTAAGCTCAAAGTTCTCGGAAGTAGGGTCGAAGGAATCACTTCCATCATCAGTGGTGCGGAAATAGTAGAACTTTTCCTGCGTCCACGCCTTGTTTCCGCTGCCTATTACTTCACCCTTATCATTGGTATCTACAGTCCAAGGGTCCACTTCCTTACCTGCTTCTATCTGCTTAGCGCATCCTACCACCTTCAGAGCATAGAAGCGGTTAGGCTTCAGTCTGCGGAGGTCGAGGAGGTGCTGGGCTGTAGTCTCATTGCCACGATAGAAATACACGATCTCTGTATTTTGCGGATTACGATGCAATGAGTCTGCATAAGCACGGGTAGAGTCAGTATATGAATAGAGGTATGCCATGTATCTTCCATCCGTCTTGTTCATATCCTTATTGCGGAAGATGAATGTTCGGGAAGCGAGAGCGGCGATATCCTTTGCTGTAATGCCTATATTCTCCAATCGTGCGCGCTCATTTTCATCGAGCAGACGATAATGCTGGTTGAGGTTGGCATTGGTCTTGATGGTAGGACGCCTGCCGATCTCTGGAGAAATACGAGCCTTATACTCCCATCCTTCACGACGACGCTCTGATCCAATGCTCATTTCGCTCCACATATCGAAATTGTCGAGAGGATTGCCATAGAACATCTGGCAGACCTGTCCGCACTCGAAGGAGAACTTGCGATTGATATTCACCAATCCTCCCAGGAGCTTGATCTTGATGCGTGCCTTGCCCACTGCATAGTTAGGATTAGGCAATCCGCACTTGAACATACCGCCGATACCGGCATCGAGCAATTTAAATTCATCGTTATAGAATCCGAGACGGATACGCAACTTGAGTACAGCATAGAGGTAAGCATACATCTGTCCCTCAGCATACCAACCATTATGGCCAGGCTTTGCGCCCTTACCATGATTGAGGTTAGTACACCATCCACCCTTGAGGTGGCGCAGAGAGAGGTCAAAGCCTGCCTGCACTCCCATGTCGGCAAAGATGAGTCCGAGGTCGAAATGGATAAATCCATATACCTGTGCGCCAAGCATCACGCCACCATCGACAGTGCCCATGATTTCATTCACAGCGCCCTTACGAGCTCTTTGTGCTTCGCTGTTGGTAGCAGACTCCACACCGCCCTTGCTTCCACCATTGAGGAACTCGCTAATCTCTGTAGGCAAAGGAGGGAGCTGACCATTGTTAGGCAATTCATTGCCAAGGCAGATGTAAGCATTAGCGCCCACCTTCACTGTAACAATCTTGGCATCAAAGTCGATGAACGTTATCTTACAACGCTTTTTGTAGTCCGGTTCACCTATATATACATGCCACTTAGGCTTTGGCAAATCCTTCTTGTCTGCCCGGAACGTAATCCTGAAGTCGAACGTAATCTCAGATTCCATAGCCTTTGCTGCACCCTTAGGCTTCTCAGTATCAGCATCCTTCACGGCAGGTTTATTCTCGCTATCGGTCTCGTTGTCCGTATTTCCATTAAGACCTGGCAAGGAAGCCTTGAGATTCTTCTCGAAACCATCAAACTGATTATTGAGTTCCTGCATCTTCTCCGTAAGCTTGTCGAGACCTTCAGTGAGCTTGTCGAGCTTTGTTCCGCCTGTCTCGAATGTCACATTGAGCTGGAAGTACTTGTCCACGTCATCACATTGATAGACGATGCTCGCCTTAGTGTTCACCAGACCTCCTGCGCCCTCGACGTTTCCGTTGAGCATAAAGGTGGAGAGATAGCCAGGCTTGTCATCTACGGCCTTCTGGTAAATCACAGTCATATCAAACTTACCAGAGAGTGTTTCCTCCGAGATGGCAGAGATATTGAGACCTGCAATGATACCTGTTATGCCATATTTAGGCGTAGCGGCCTTCTTAGTGTCTGACAAATCCACCTTGCCATCCTTGCTGCCACCACGAGAGCAGTTGAAGAACAGACCGAACTTGATGCCTGTAATCTTCACAGGGTCCATTCCTATGCCAGCCTTGGAGTTGAGCGCACCATAGAAGTAACCCCAAGTATATTTCTCACTTGGCTTCGGATTCTCCACGCCCTCATCATGCTCGAAGCATCCGCCATCCACGGTCACCTTGAAGAGGTCACCCGGCATGGTCACTTCGAGTGCGCCACCAAGACCTTGGTCCTCGCCTTCAGTTCTGATGTCAAATCGTCCATTGAGCTTCACCACGCCGAAGTTAGCTCCTATTGACAGCTCGTCAAGGTTCCAACCCTTATATGAAAGGTCAAGATTCTCGATATCCACACCGGCACTGATGGTGATTCCTGCACTGGCATCAAAGACACCATCGACGATGGATACCTGACCCTTGAGATACAATGATACGCTCTTTGCCGCCAAATCACTGCGGAATTCATAGTCGGCAAGAGTAAACTTAAACGGACCAAGCTTCTTCTGCATAGAAGAGAGCGACCACTGACCGGCATTGAAATAGCATTCCTTACCCAGTTCCATCTCCTTCTTCTCACAGAATTTGATCGTGGCATCCGTTACCTCCTGTGCCTTCTGGCGTTTGCTCTCTATGCTTGCAATGGCAGACTTCCATGGGTCGCGTCCCTTAGGAGCGAATGGGAAGTTGGCAATGCGCATACCTACAAAGTGGATATCAGGCAGATAAGGCGAAATCTTAGTAGGGCCTTGTATCTCCATCACTCCGCCGAGACACATCTCCACGTGGGTCTGCGTCTTGCCATCGTCCTGATCTTCCGCTTCGAGCAGGAAGTAGGTCTGCGATTTATCTATCTTTGCTTCAGCAAGGAAGAAGTCGAGAGCTAATTCGTCAGTCTTTGGCTCCACCTTGAATACATAGGTAAAGCCCTTCTTATTCTTGCTGTCCTTGAGTGTCTTCTGATTATATATGTCGCATCGGTAGTCGATGTTCTTGCCGTCATTGTCTTTTCCTCCTAACAATGGCACTCCTATACCTCCAGTGAAGTAACAGCCATTGAATGTGCTCTGAACTATATCCATTGACACCTTGTCGATGGAGAAAGCCCATCCGCCAAACTTTCCTGTCACTGCATCGAAAGCATTGTCGATACCGCCCGACAGGGTGACACCGCTCTTATCGAAGAACATCTTCTTGATGCTTGCAGAAGTGCGCTTTTCGGAGTCTGCACTGCCGAATGTGAGCGACTTAGGAAACTGCACTCCCACCTCACTGATATATAGTCCCTGCCATGATTCCATCTTATTGGCAGTAAGCGACTTTGACTTGTCATAGGTAGCTGGGAACTTACCCATGATTTCATCATTCTTAGTGGATGAGTGGTCATAGACCATCTTGCCCGGTATGAAAGTCCAACCTGGCAGATCGTCAGCCTCAAAATTATCCATTGCGACCTTTGCAGTCCAGTCATTCCAGTCGCGTACGCCCCATTTCACATATACCTTAGGCAATTCTTCGGTGACTTTTCCATTGCTATCCACCTTCTTGAGATTAGGAACTGTCATCTCCACATCAAGCATGAATGCGGAAAGAGTGTCGTTAGCCCAACTGATGTAACAGCCATCGTCCGGTGCCTTACCGTTGTTAGTGACGGTAATATCGGAAGGTGACTTGAACGTGAAATCAAACTGCGAGTCCTGCTCGGTGAGAGTGAAGTCTGAAAGCAGGCATATAGCGCCGCCTTCTGGCAGTAATCTCTCCGGACTGATGCAGAGATGCGGTGCTCCGAGCACGAGAACCTCATTCTTGATATGGCTGCTGTTAGGGAGCATAAAGGTGCCCATGAGATCCATTGACGCCCATGTAGGAGCAAATGTCACATTGACAATCTGCAGATCCACCGGCACTTTACCTATCTTCTCAGGCAACTTGATAGGCAGGCAGAGATTGTCGAGCTTGCCCTCACTGAGGAAGTCCTTGGCATCATGATACCATTTGTAATAGTTTCCGATACCCATACTCTTGGCAAACTCACGTCCTCGCTGTGAAGCCTCTTTCTGAAGTTTGTCTGCAAACGGCAGACGAGTGTCGCCGATGAGATTATCCAGTCCCCATTCAGTAAACAGTTTATCCACCTGTTCGCCATTGTGACTATAGTAATTATCATCCTTTCGTCCGCGTACCATTCCGCTATAGACGATGTCATCGGTATTGATGCAGAGGGAATCAAACTCCACTGCTATCATCACCTTCAAGCCCAATGGACGCCATTCCACTCTGCCTCGACCCTTGAAGCCCTGCTTTGACTTGGAGATTTCATCTATCTTGAGCTGGTATTGACCTATGCCCACTACCTTTCCCTTATAGTCGGAAGCCGACTTTTTGGTAGGAATGGTATTGTCGATGGAAATCTGAGCGGAACACTGGAAGAACTTCTGGCTGATGCGGTCGCTGAGAGCGAAGTCCACCACGTTGATAGTATCATTGACGAAAGCCACTGATTGCGTGTTAGTTGACGTTGGCTTGACGCGCAGAATGAGGTAATCACCGATATTTACGTCGCCATTGATTGTCTCCCACGGGATGCTATCTCTCAATTCCTCTGTAGTGCGGCTGTAAATAGGCTCGCCCTTGAAGTTCTCTTCATTGCTCAATGAAGGGTCTCCACGGAAGATTTGCACGTCATAAGATAGCTTTACGCTGTCCTGACGTGTACCAATACCGCCGACATATCTTGCTCTTTTCCACTCTACAAGGATGGCATTGTTGACAAATATCTTGCGAGCGCCAGCTTCGGAATTGAATGACGGCGAGAGGATTTCCGGATTACAGAAATTATATATCGAGTCAGTCAAGGTTCCCTCCTTTGACCCGAAGCCGAACTTCAGTTCCAGACCTTTGTCTGAATCTTTGTCTTCGGAATCCTTGTCCTTATCATCATTGCCTTTCTTTCCGCCTTTATCTTTTCCTTCCTTACCTTCGTCTTTTCCATTTTTGCCTTCGTCTTTCCCCTTTTTGTCTTCGTCTTTCGGAGTGACAGACTTAGGATTGTCGTCTGATTTCAGTTTGAAAAGCATGAGATCACTGCGTCCTTCGTTAGCCACGAGAGTGAATCCCATGTTGTTCATGGTCACTTGATTGCGCTGTTTAGCCGTAACACGTGCGGCATAGGTGCAGTTCTTGTCCATCATTCTAATGACATTCTGCGGGATGACAGCAGTGGCTGACGTAAGGTTCTCCTTCTTATAGAGCACGTGTGTCTCATGAGTCCACGCATCTTCCGGGTCCTGTCCAGGTCCTACTTCCACCACTTTGAAGTCGTAATTGAAATACACCGGACGGGCACCAGTCAGCACTGTCTCAGTCCATGTAAACATAGGGTTTAATGGATTGAGTTCAGCGACATTATTTAATGCATCAAGCGACACACCCATAGGGCGTATCGGATTGACGAATTTAGGTGCATCGACCTTATAGCGCACCGTAAATTGGCATGAGTTTTTGCCATTAGTGGTTACAGCGTTCACACCAGTGAGCAGTATGTCCGTATTGCCTTCTACGCTCCATTTATATACATTGAGCTGGATACGGTACTCGCCTTCCTCCAGGAGTCCGAACTGACCGCTGGCAAATCCACTGGAATAATCATACTGAGTGATAATGTCTGACGCTGCAAGGTGATTGAACATCTGACGCATCTCCGTGAGATTCAGATGTCTTGTCTCATTGGCAGCGAGAGCCACAGTCGGTGTCTTAGGCATGCGATTGCCTGGCACATATACCATCGGCTCGGTGACATTAGGCATTTTGGCGAGCGTCATGCCGAAATAGATGAATGCCTGCTTCGGTGTGGTGTTGGTCACGGTCACGTTGAAGTAGGCTCCCGGATTGCTGATGTACATTCCTATCTGCGGAGGAAGCACAGGCTGCACGGGAGTGATGTTGACGATGATGTCGTCTGCCGCCATTGTCATGAGTGAGTTCATGATAATCAATAGCGAGGTAAGGCAGTATCGCAATGTCTTCATATCGTGTAATGTTTTGATTTCTATGAGAGTATATATATTAGGTGGAAAGTGTCGGTATTATTTCTTTTTCGACGTTTTCTCTGCTTTTTTCTTCAGTTCGAGCAACGTGAATGTATAGTTGTAATTGAAACTGAGGGTGATATCAGTGGCATTGAGGTCGTCGTGCGTTTTCGACGGGTTGACGTCTCCATACTTATACATTCCTGCTGTGAATGAGAACATGTGCTCATTATTGATGGTATAGCTTGCTGAGAAGTCCATTCCCATCGATAGGCTTTTCGACATTTTCTCCACTTCGTTGTAGCAGAGCGAGAGAGTGGCTGAGAGATTCAGGTTTTTCTCACTGAGGAATGAGCGGCTTGTGGTGAATGAAGCCACGTCACTGGTATATCTCGTTCCCGAGCCCTTGGTGTTCTGATAGCTGACGGAGGTGATGAAATCCATGTCCCAAGCCTTCACTCCGAGGTCGTAAGTGGCACCGAGAGCGAGGGATGTATAGTCTCCCACGCCGGTGGAGAACTTGTTTAGGTCCTTGTTTTTCGACCAACTGGTGGAGAGCGACACCGTATGAGCGAGGATTTCATCCTCCGTGGTGTAGGTCGGGGTAAATGCGAGCGAGTGCATTATGCGCTTCACCTGGGTGGTATCATTGACTTTCTCCGTGCCATCGCCCTGCGTAGTGAGGTAACCACTGTAGGAAGCCGACACATTGAAATGCTCGCCTATGCGCGAACTGGCGTTGGCTGAATAGACATAACCGCGCGTGGTGTACATCTGCCGGTTGGTCAGGTTGTCCTCCTGTCCGGAGAAAGTGGCTGACAGGGAGATATTTCTGAAGAGATATGTGCCCATTGTCACGCCTATGCTGTGGTAATTGTTTGCTAAATAGTTGGTTCCGAGCGTCAGATAATCTGGTTGCACCATACGGTAGAATACAGAGGTATTGAATGTCTGCGAATTGAAATTGAGGCTTACGTCTCCTGCAAATCGTGCGAGAGAGGTGTAGCGAGTGTCGAATATCTTGTCGAAACGCTTTGTCTCGTCAGTAGTCACTTTATCTGCTCTTCTGTCGGTAGAGAATGCCGACATAGCGAGATTGGTGGCAAAAGAGAAATAGCGCTTGAAGGAATAGCTGCCTTTGAGTCCGAAGGAGAGGTTCTCCTGCGGTGCGATGCGCTCACGCCAAGACGCATCAATGGTGTTGAGACGGTCGTATGCACGAAGCATATAGAGGTCTATTGCCCCGCGGCCGTTGCTGTAGCCGACATTGAATCCCCACCCCACTCGCTGATATTGCGGATTGCGCGGTGCTGGATCGTCGGGATTATCGTTGATGGCATTGCGGAAAGTGCCATAGAATATGCTGGTATGAAACTGGCGTCCACGATATTCCAGTCCTACTCCATTGAATGACATATTCATGATGTAGGGGCTGAAATTGAGGGAGGTACGTCCGATGTATCCGCGCCAGTTCTTGTATTGCGGATTGATCTTGAAGTTGATGTGTGGATAATTGAAATCCAGATTATTGTTGGAATAGTAGAACGAGAACGGCATGTTGAATCCATAGAGACTCACGTTGAGGTTCAGGTAGAACATATTACTCATAGGAGAAGCGTAGCTATTGCCTGCCGATGAGTGGAAGTAGGTGTTACGCGTTCCTACTGAGCCTGTTATGATCAGGGGATCGCTCTTTGCAATCTCCGATATGGTCTGTGCCTTAGCCGCTTCATTACACAAGCAGAGGGCTGCCAGAGTCGTGATGAGGGTTATATGTAGGGGGCTTTTCATCGCTTCGCTTCTTTGAGTTTGTTAATAAAAGGCTGATAGCCCGAAGGGGCTCAACCGTGAACTGGAGATAAAAACAGAGGAAGGGATTTATAGGGAGGCTGAGCCAAAGAGTCTGCCCCAACCTCCCATAAATACGTTATGTTACTATTTCGTAATCTTCTTGGTGATGGTCTTGCCGTCAGTGGTCTTTACATTCACGATGTAAGCACCTGATGGCAGGTGGCTGATATTGGTCTGATTGCGCAATACCACTGCTCCGGCAGGGTTGACCACAAGGATTGAAGCCACGTCAAGACCCTGGATAGAGATATGTCCGTTGACCACTGCGATGCCGGAACGGTCGATGGTAGCCTCATCGATAGACGTTGTGGCGCCCAATGTCATTCTTAAAGGACGCTTGACAGAGCCTGCCATTTCTGAGAAGGCAAGGCGCTCATTGACTGTGCGTACCTCGTCGGTCATGTCATCGTGCATGAGGAATGAGATTACCTCATCCTTGTCGGCGTGAACAGTGATAAAGCACTTGCCATCCACCATTCTGCCTTCTCCGCGACATTCACCATCCACGAATGCGCCTACGGTGTAATTGCTTGTGGCATACTTGCTGCCGAGGTCGGCAACGATGGTCATGTTGTCAGCGAAAGGTGCGCTGTTGTATTTCCAAACCGTTGGCTTGACGAATGTAGCCTTAGCTCCTGCGCTTGCTGGACGCTGTTCGAAGTCTTTATCACCTCTATAAGAGACAAGCTTTTTCTCGCTGGAAGCATTGTAGAACATATATCCTTCGCCTGGACGCATTGCAGCAAGGGTGCCACCCCACTTGCCGTCATTGAACTCTGCGAAGCCTTCATCCTTGGAGACGACACGGTCGCCATTCTGGAATGCTCCGTCATCCATACGGAAGTATTCATTAGGAGAGAGAGTCAGCTGGCTGGTATATGGTATCCAGTTCCACTTTGCGTGGTATTCCTTTTCGCCACCATAATTACTGACGGAAGTCACATCCACTATGAAATCTACATTTTGTCCATCCTTGATTCTTACCTTGTAGCACTCTTCTGAGTAGAGCATATCAAGATCGCCGAAGTAACCATATTTCGGGTCATTATACATAAGTTGGTATTCACTACGGATTTCCTGCACTGCATCTCCAAACGCATTCTGCATCGTGCCGCTTTCGAGCGTATTGAGGAATGTGCTCCACTTCCATCCTTCCTTCTGGATATAAGACTGACCGATGGTAAACTCACCTTGTCCCATATATTCATTGTTTCCATAGGAGACATAGATGGTGCCATGTCCTAAAGCCAATGGATTGAGAGTCCAGGTGAGGTTGTCTTCGCTTGCAGAAGCTATGGTAGCGATCTCCCATTTTTCGCCCGGCTTGTCACTATAGTCAGGATTCCATCCTACGGTGACCTTGATAAGGCTTGGGTCTATCTTTGCAGTGCTTGGCTCTGGAACGATCTTCACCTCAACAGGTTTGCCGAGACCAGTTCTTACATCTTCCACAGTAAATCTCTGGAGACCTTGCACCACATTCACCTTGAATGAACCAGAGAGAGGGTTCGTGATATTCTTGAGGACTCCATTCTGGATAGTGGTATGCGATGCTCTGTAATTTACATTGACATTTGCCGTACCAAGTTGAACTGGGAGTGCCCTCTCATTAGGCTCATAGAAATTATAATTCAAGTCTAAGACATCCTGATTATCAGAATTGATAGAGAATTCTGTCGCTTTATCTCCAGGCCACACTGGCCAGTTAGGAGAGAATACGATATTTGCCTTTACTTCATCGAAATAATCGGCTTTATCGCCATCGCTCTCTGGCTTGATGAATGATAACTCATTCTTCTTGAATGTCAAAGAATTAACTTCTGGTCTAACGTAAACTGCGAGATGTACGTCTCTTAAATTAGGATTGTCTTTAGATTTTACGATAATGTATGCCTCTCCAGGATTGACACCTACGATTTCGCCATTCCTTTCTTCAAGCACAGGCTGGTTGTTATTTCCATTATTTATCTCGAATGTCACGCTCTTGTCTGTAGCATCCTCCGGCATCACCTTATATGTCAATGGAAGAATATCCTTCAGGCTTTCTCCCACATTTATATATATAAAGTCACTAAATGTCTGAGTGATGCCTGTCACTTTCTTGCGTACTGTAACCTTCAGTTGGATGCTTGCCTTCTCACCTTTGAGAGTCATGGTGAAGACACCTGGCTTCACTGGTGTGAACTTTTCTTCCTGGATACCCTGAGAATTTGTTTCCATAGTAGATACCAGAGCATTCGGGTCACTGCTTGTCCATTTCAGTTCCTCATTGCAATTAGCAGGATTCACCGTATAACACGTACGCAATGCAGTATTCAGAACGGCAGTGTCACCTATTTCCACTGTTATTCCATTCTTGTATTCATCCTTAAGGGTGATGGAGGTAGCTGGCTGGATGACATTGACGAAGAAACAACCTTGACCATTACCATTGTATTTGACATTGACCATGTTAAGTCCAAGGTAGCCACCCTTAACTGGTGCCTTTCCTATGAGTTTGTTATCTTTCACCTCATAGTATTGTTTTGAGTTGGAGAAGTCCCAATTTATAATTGGTATATTGGCGTTCTCCGGTGTAAATTTGACATATTGAGTCAGATCCAGAGACTCGCCTACCAATACAGATAAAAACTCTTGCGTTAGACTATAATAACGAGGAGCTTCGAAATTCAATTTGAAAAGGCTGGACAGTGTTCCTGTCGTTGTCTCATTCTGATAGGTGATAGACTGTGGACCGTTGAGTTCATACTCTGTTCCCCAAGGTTCCCTGATGCGGAAAGAAATCGCCTTGCCGTTATCGGAAGCCGTTCCTTCGATTCGGATAGGGAAATAATAAATGTCATTACTGTTTGTCAATTTTACTTGACCGCGACATTTACCGTCAATAAATGCTCCGAGGTACGTGTCAAGATTCAGATTGACAGGGTTTCCTTTACTGTCAACCACACCGACATACACTACATGAGCAGAATGAGACTCATTGGCCACATATCCCCAATTCGGGGTTTGCGCTGCTATCCCCACTGCATATAGCAGTAAGATTAGCAATAGGGTTAGATGTTTTCTCATAATCTGAAATATGAAAGGTGAATAATATGATTTGTCGAATTCTCAATCTCACTATCTGATGATTGTTCGATTCTTTTGCTTATGAGCCAGCCTTATCTCCCTTACTTGTCTCGTCTTTCTCGTTGATACTTGCCAGATGGTCTTTGATCATCTCATCTACGAGGTCATAGGGGAAGCGGTTGCTTGTCGGACTGGATGACTTGTCGGATTGTTTCATCGGCATAGGCTTTTCTTGGGAATGAGACATGTGAAGGTGCAGAACTATAAGTTTCGCTCTGCAAAGTAAGTTATTTTAATTATAAAACTATGTGATATTTCAATCAGGAATTTGTATATTTCTTACATTTTTGTCTGAAAATAGGAATTTCCCTATTTTAATACATCAAGAAAAACTGGATTATTTACAAAAAAACACTAATATTTGTCATTTTCGTCACTTTTTTGTTTTTTTAGGTTGAGGAATAAATTATAATTCATAATGCATAATTCATAATGCATAATTCATAATGCATAATTCATAATACATAATTCATAATGCATAATTCATAATGCATAATTCATAATGCATAATTCATGATGCTAAACAATAAGATTTGGCTGGAAGCCAATACCGAGCGAAGCGAGAGTAACCCGGGACGAAG